>Ga0068861_100000391_pt1 | contig 25251 bp, 22 predicted proteins | sample KBSSwiS42_FD_66593 | JGI IMG/M metagenome (GOLD analysis project Ga0068861, IMG submission 66593) | Switchgrass rhizosphere microbial communities from Kellogg Biological Station, Michigan, USA - KBS Switchgrass S4-2 | ecosystem: Host-associated > Plants > Roots > Rhizosphere > Soil ...
TCGTCATTGCCTTGAAGCGCCTGAGCTCACCGGGAATGCGCCACGGCAGCGCGCCGTCGACGCCGATCACGCCATTATCGGCGCGCGCCAGATAGAAAGTGATCACCGTTCCCAGACTATCTGAAAACCGCCATCGCGACCACCGCCGCGGCCATCACCAGCGCCGCCGCCCAGCCGAGCACGAGCAACGGCCGCGACGCAGTGAATTGTCCCATCGCTTCATGGCGCATCACCACCAACAGCATCGCGACCATGATCGGAACGGCGATCACGCCGTTGAGCACTGCGCTCCAGAACAAGGCCTTGATCGGATCGATCGGCGACCAGTCGATCGCAATGCCGAGCAACGTCGCTGCGCCGATCACGCCATAGAAACCGACCGCTTCCCACGGCGGATGTTCGAGACCGACGCTCCAGCCGCGGCTCTCGCCGACCGCATAGGCCGCCGAACCCGCAAGCACCGGCACTGCGAGCAGTCCGGTGCCGATGATGCCTAGGCTGAACAGCAGGAACGCGAACTTGCCCGCGACCGGCTCGAGCGCTTGCGCCGCCTGCGCGGCAGTCGCGATCGCGGTCACGCCGTGTGCGTTGAGCGTCGCCGCCGTTGCGATCATGATCGCCAGCGCGACGAGATTCGAGAACGCCATGCCGATGAGCGTGTCGTAGCGTATCCGCCGTAACTCGCCGCGCGCTTCGCTCGGCGCATCGATCAGCGGATGTTCGTCCGAGTGGCGCTCGACTTCCTCGACTTCCTGCGCGCTCTGCCAGAAAAAGAGATAGGGGCTGATCGTAGTGCCGAACACCGCGACCACGGTCACGATCGCGCTGGTGCTGCCAATGTGCGGAATCACCAGCCCGCGCACGACCTGAGCGAAATCGAGGTGCACGAACAGCAGCACCGCGAAATAGGCGAACAGCACCAGCGTCAGCCATTTGAGCACGCCGGCGTAGCGATGATAGGGCATGAACAGCTGGAGCAGCAGCGAAACCAATGCGAAGGCGATGGTCAGTGCATGCGGCGACATTCCCGTCACCATCGCACCCGCCTCGCCCATAGCCGCGAGATCGGCACCAATGTTGATCGTATTCGCGACGAACAGCAGCGCCACGAGCAGAGTTACCACCGGGCCGGGGAACAACCGCCCCATATTCTTCGCGAGCCCGGCGCCGGTCACGCGGCCGATATGCGCACTGATCAGCTGCACTGCAGCCATCAACGGGTAAGTGAGCAACAGCGTCCACAACAGCCCGAAGCCTGCCTGCGCGCCCGCCTGCGAATAGGTAGCGATGCCGCTGGGATCGTCGTCCGCCGCGCCGGTGACGATACCCGGTCCGAGCTTCTCGACCAAGGCGATGCCGCGCAGGCGACGGCGCAGGCTCATCGGCTACACCGCCACCGCCGCCTTTATGTGCGGCTGCGCGACATAGTCGTGGAGCGCGAAGTCCTCGTAGCGATATGCATCGATGCTCTCGGCCTTGCGCAGAATCTCGAGCCGCGGCAGCGGTCCGGGTGTACGCGCCAGCTGTTCGCGCGCCTGGTCGAGATGATTGCGGTAGAGGTGGCAGTCGCCGCCTGTCCAGACGAACTCGCCGGGCTCGAGATCGGCCTGCTGCGCGAGCAGGATCGTGAGCAATGCATAGCTGGCGATATTGAATGGCACGCCGAGGAAAATGTCCGCCGAGCGTTGGTAGAGCTGGAGCGAGAGCTTGCCGTTCGCGACATGGCATTGGAACAGGCAGTGGCAGGGCGCGAGCGCCATCGCGTGCAAGTCGCCCGGGTTCCACGCCGAGACCACCATCCGGCGCGACGCCGGGTTCGTCCTGAGCGTCGCGATCAGGTCGGCGATCTGGTCGATGTGGCGGCCGTCGGCGGTTTCCCAGTCGCGCCATTGCTTGCCATAGACCGGTCCGAGGTCGCCGTTCGCGTCGGCCCATTCGTCCCAGATGCTGACCTTGTTCTCCTGCAGCCAGGCAACATTGGTGTCGCCGCGCAGGAACCACAGCAGCTCGACTGCGATCGATCGGAAATGCAGCTTCTTGGTGGTGAGCATGGGGAAGCCCTCGGCCAAGTCGAAGCGCATCTGATGGCCGAACACGGATCGCGTGCCGACGCCGGTTCGATCGCGCGTTTCCGCGCCCTGCTTGAGCGCGCGCTCCATAAGGTCGAGATATTGGTGCATGACGACGGCTTAGCGGGTGGCGGGGGTTAGGCCAAGGCAGCGAACACCTGTGCGTCGTTCCCGTTCGCTGGCAGGGAGAACGCAAGGCTGATACAGACATCTAGATTTGGATGGTCCGCCGCAGGGATAGTCGCATGCTAGCTCACGACGATTTCTTGGCGGCAACCAAGAGCGCATTCGCCGGTTTAGCAGCAGATTTCGGCCTGGAGTACATTCCTTTAGACGCTGAAACAGTCATCTATAAAGCTAACAGCTTTCTTATTGAAGTTACCGCCGATAGATTCGACGGCATGTCGTTGATTTACTATGACCTAAATAAGAATCCACCCAGAGGTTACAACATATTACTGTTTCTGTTCGACAAGCGGCGAAATCAGCTCTCCTTCTCACATGCTGCTGCGACGCCCGGACCTTCCTGTAAAAGAAACTACGCGGACAATCTCGCGAGACATCTAGGCGAAGCAGGACGCGACATTTTGGCGGGAGATAAGGCCTGGCTCAGCGGCTATACTTGGCCCACTGTCGAGTATCGAAATAAACTGGCGGAGTGGGAAGCATTTTCAGTTTGGATGGAACGCCAGCGCAATTGGAACCTGTAATCTCGCTGGCGTTCGATTCAACCGGGGCGGCTAGGCCGGAAGATTCGGACACGGCTTGATCGCCGCCGGGTCGGGCCGAACGCCTTGCGCGCGGAAGATCGCGAGATAGCCGCCTGCCGCCGGCGTATCCTGGAGCGAGACCAGCTTGTAGCCGACTGCGTTGAACTCGCAGGTGAGCAGCGCGGGTGGCGTGCCGTGATCCTGCGTCGTCCGGTCGGCATCGACCACGACGACGGTACCGTCGGGCTTGAGCGACGGACGCATCCGCCACAGGAATTCATAGGGCGATTCGATCTCGTGATACATGTGCACCATGAACACGCGATCGAAACTATGCTCCGGGAGCCGCGGGTCGGCCGGCTGACCAAGGCGCACGCTGACATTGTCGAGCCGCTCGCGCGCGACGCGTTCGGCGAGCGCATCGCGGACCTCGGGCACGATGTCTTCGGCCAGCACGCGCCCGTGCTTGCCGACACGCGCGCCGAGCCGCACCGTATAATAGCCTTCGCCGGCGCCGATATCCGCGACGGTCATGCCGGGCTGGATCCCTGCGCGATCCATCACCGTGCCGAACTCATTCAACTTGTCGCGCGCGGCCTCGTTCGACCATCCACTGCTGACGATATGCGCGACCGGGCGGTCGGCGGCGGGGAAATGGAGCTCGGGCTGCTTGTCCTTCGGTGGCGTCGCCGGGCCTCCGTCGCATGCCGCGATGGCGAGGAGCGCGAGCGCCACGCCGCCCCAGCGCGCCCCGGTACGCCCGACCCCCGCGGTGATCAATCGACATCCTCCACTTCGACCTTCTCGCCGGTCACGCGCTGCGACAGCGCAGCCGCCATGAACGAATCGAGGTCCCCGTCGAGCACGTCCGACGGCGAGGTCGAAGTCACTCCGGTGCGCAGATCCTTCACCAGCTGATAGGGCTGGAGCACGTAACTGCGGATCTGATGACCCCAGCCGATGTCGGTCTTGGTGGCGTTGACGGCGTCCGCCGCTTCCTCACGCTTGCGCAGCTCATGCTCGTAGAGCCGCGCGCGGAGCTGGTTGTATGCCTCGGCGCGGTTCTTGTGCTGCGAGCGCTGGTTCTGGCACGCGACGACGATTCCGGTCGGCAAATGGGTGATGCGTACCGCCGAATCGGTGGTGTTGATGTGCTGGCCACCCGCGCCCGACGAGCGATAGGTGTCGATGCGCAGGTCGCTCTCGTTGATGTCGACCTGGATGTCGTCGTCGATCACCGGATAGACCCACACCGACGAAAAGCTGGTGTGGCGCCGCGCGCTGCTGTCGTACGGCGAGATGCGCACCAGCCGGTGCACGCCGCTCTCGGTCTTGGCGTAGCCATAGGCATTCTCGCCCTTGACCAGCAGCGTCGCGGACTTGATCCCGGCCTGCTCGCCGGCGTGATAGTCGACCAGCTCGACCTTCATACCGTGGCGCTCGGCCCAGCGCGTGTACATGCGCTGGAGCATCTCGGCCCAGTCGTTGCTCTCGGTACCGCCGGCACCCGAGTTGATCTCGAGATAGGTGTCGTTGGCGTCGGCTTCGCCCGAAAGCAGCGCCTTGACCTTGTCCTGCTCGGCACGCATCGCGAGTGCGGCGAGCGCGGCCGTGCCTTCGCGCGCCATTTCCTCGTCGCCTTCGGCCTCGGCCATTTCGATGAGCTCGGCGGTGTCGTTGAGTTCGGCCTCGATCGCGCGCGTTGCGCCGATCGCCTCCTCGAGCCGGCGACGCTCGCGCATCACGTCCTGCGCGAGCTTGGCATCGTTCCACAGCGTCGGATCCTCGACGCGCGCGTTGAGCTCGTCGAGCCGGCGCAGCGCGCGGTCCCAATCGAGGAACCGGCGCAGCAGCGCGAGCGCGGCCCTGATCTTTTCGACATGTGCTTGCGCTTCAGCGCGCATTCCAGACTCCAATGACGTTGTTGCGGCATGTGCCGCGCATTTGCGGCGGATATAGGGAGCCGCCTGGCTAGTAGATACCGCCTTGGCGATTCAGGAAGTCGCTATCGCGCGGCTTCTCCTGGCGGCCCACGGCCCGCTTCTCCTCCTTAGGCGCCTCCTCTTCCTCGGTGCGGCGGTTGCGACGCGGTTCGCTCTCGGGTTTGAACGCTTCCCAGATCACCGATGACAGTGGATCCGCCGATGGCCAGGCGCCAAACACCGGCTTGCCGCTCGCACGGTCGATCCGCATCATCCGCACCCCCGCCGGCGCGCGGAACGGCAGTTTTTCGAGGCTGGCGAACGCGGGAGTGGCGAATTCCTTGAAGATCGGCGCGGCAATCGTCCCGCCCTGCGCATAACCGCCCAGATTCGACGGCGAATCATAGCCGAGATAGAGCCCGCCGATCATCTGCGGCGTGCCGCCGACGAACCATACGTCGGTCGGGCCGGTCGAGGTGCCGGTCTTACCCATCATCGGGCGGCCGAGATCGCGCAGCACGGTGGCGGTGCCGCGCTGGATCACGCCTTCGGTGATGTGGACCATCTGATAGGCGGTTACCGGATCGACGATCTGTCGGACGCGCGCGATCGGCCGCGGCATATGCTCGCCGTTCCAGTCGCGCGCGTTGCAACCGCCGCACGCACGCCAATTCTCCGGCCACACCACCGTGCCGTGACGGTCCTGGACGAAGTCGATCAGCGAGGGATTGAGCGCTCGGCCCTGATTGACCAGGATCGAATAGGCGTTGACCATGCGCGTCACCGTAGTCTCGCCCGCGCCGAGCGCATAAGCGAGGTAGGGCGGCAGCTTCTGCCGGGTGACGCCGATGCGCTGGATCATGTCGACGACATGCTCCATCCCCACCTGCGCCGCGGCGCGCACGGTCATCAGGTTGCGCGACTGTTCGATGCCCCAACGCATCGTGTGCGGCCCGGCACCGCGCTTGTTGTCGAAATTGCGGAAGCATTTCTGGCCGAGCTGCGCGCCCTGCCACACGCAGAACGGACCATCGACGATAATCGACGCCGGCGTCATCCCTTGTTCAAGCGCGGCCGAATAGACGATCGGCTTCATCGTCGACCCCGGCTGGCGCATCGCCTGGGTCGCGCGGTTGAACGCGTCGATGCGCAAGTCGAAGCCGCCCTGCATCGCGAGCACGCGACCGGTGCGCGGATCTTCGACGACGAATCCGCCTGAGATCTTGGGAATCGAGCGCAGTCCGTAGCCGCCGCCGACCGGTGCCACCGCAATGATGTCGCCCGGCCTGAGCGCGTCGAATGCTGGCGTGCCGCGGCCGCGCACGGGCATCGCGGCGTCCCCGCTGGCGAGCGTACCGGTGTGACCGTCGGCGAACCCGATCTCGGCGGCGTCGCCCTTCGCAATCACGATCGCAGCGCGCCAATCCTCATAATCGAGGCCGATGTTGGTGTTGACGAGTGCCTGGCGCCAGTTGCTGCCGGTTTCGATATGCTTGATCGGCCCGGGCCAGCCACGCCCGCGATCGAAGCGCGTCAGCCCATCGCGCAACGCCTTTTCGGCGAAGCGCTGGAGCTGCGGATCGAGCGACGTGCGCACCCACAGCCCCCCCTCATAGATGCTGTACGGGCTCGATTGCGCGGTCTCGCCAAAACGCTCGAGCAGCTGGCGCCGTACTTCCTCGACGAAATAGCCCGCGCCGGCAAGTTCGGCCTTGGGCGTCTGGCGCGGGATCGTGCCGAGCGGCGAGGCGACCGCCTCGGCGCGCTCCGCCTCGCTGATCCAGCCATTCTGCTTCATCTCGCCGAGCACCCAATTGCGACGATCGAGCGCGCGCTGGGTGTGGCGATCGGGATCGTAGTTCGATGGTCCCTTGGGCAGGATCGCGAGATAGGCCGCCTCCGGCAGCGTCATCTCCTTGAGCGGCTTGCCGAAATAGGCATTGGCCGCAGCCTCGACACCGAACGCGTTTCGGCCGAGTGCGATCTGGTTGAAGTAGAGCTCGAGGATCTGTTGCTTGGTGAGCGTATCCTCGATCCGCCACGCCAGGATCGCCTCCTTGAGCTTGCGCATATAGCTGGCTTCGTTGCCGACGAGCAGGTTCTTGGCGACCTGCTGCGTGATCGTCGACGTGCCGCGCGGCGTCTGCCCGCGCATCGCGCCCTGCCCGGCGGCGCGGATCAATCCGGGGAAATCGAGCCCATGGTGGCTGAAAAAAGTCTTGTCTTCAGCCGAAGTGAAGGCCTCGATCACAACTTTGGGATATTCCTCGAAGCTCAGCTGGATGCGGCGCTCGCGCGCGTAGCTGTGCACCGGCGTGCCGTCGATCGCGCGAACATTGGTCGGCAGCGGCGGTTCATAGGCGCGCAGCTTGTCGACCGAGGGCAAGTCGCGCGCGACGAGCAGCCAGAGCAGGAACGCGGCAATCCCGGCAATCAGCGCGAGCCACGCCGGGATCCGCCACCACCAGCGATGGTGAACGCGCGCGTAGAACCCGCCCAGCCTCTGTCTGAGGCCGGCAAGTTCGCGCCGCAATTTGATGCTGGTCACACCGAGATCCGCCATATTGCGCGCGGTTTAGCAACTTTCCGGCGCGGCGCCAGTCGCCGTCATTTTCGCGCGGGCGGCCCCCAATCGGGATCGGGCGTGCGCGTGCCGCCGCGTCCGTCGACGAAATGCGCGACGCGCACACCCTTCGCGCTCAGCTTGAACATGATCTTGGCGAGGCACGCAATGTCCGACGCTGCCGGCGCATAGATGCGCACTGGCCGTCCCGCCGCCCATTCGGCGGCGTGGGCGGCGAACTCGGGATCGGACAACTGCTTGTCGGCGAGCCGTACGCTGCACTTGCGGCGCGACGCAGTCACAACGATCGTGTCGCCGTCCCCGACCTGCTGCAGCAGCAGCGCCGCGGCGAGCACTATCACCGCGATGCCAGCCGGGTCGCGAAATGGATCGCAACCGCACGACTCACGCTGTCGGCGACACGGCGGCGGCCCTCGACAGAATTGAGGAATTCGGCATCGCGCGGGCTCGAGATATAGCCGGTCTCGAACAGCACCGATGGCATATCGGGCGCCTTGAGCACCATCAGGGACGCCATGCGGTGGAAATTGTCCTTGATCGGCATCAGCGGTCGCGCCTCGCGTCCGAGCACGCGCGCGAATTCTGCCGAGATATTCATCGTCTCGCGCTGCGTGAGATCGATGAGTAGCGAGGAGATGTCGGGATTCTGCTCGCCGAGATCGACGCCGGCGATGATATCCGCCTTGTTCTCGCGCGCCGCCAGGCGCGCCGCTTCCTTGTCCGAGGCGACCTCCGACAAGGTATAGATGGTCGCGCCCGAGGCTTCGTCGGTGCCAGCGCTGTCGCAATGGATCGAGATGAACAGATCGGCGTGCAGCCGCCGCGCGATGCCGTAGCGCTCCTGCAGGATCAGGAAACGATCGTCCTCGCGCGTCAGCGCGACTCGCACGCGCGCGGATTTGAGCAGCGCATCCTTGATCGCGAGCGCAGTCTTGAGTGTCAGATCCTTCTCGCGCAGTCCGTCATTGCCGATCGCGCCGGGATCATGACCGCCGTGTCCGGCATCGATCACCACCAGAGGCCGACGTGCGTCGTCGCCGAACACGCGCGGCAGCGCGGCCGGCCGCGACCTGGGCGGTATCGCCATCGTCACGCTGTAGCGATGGTGGGGCGCGGTAGTGCCGGCATAGCTGACCGGCGGGAGGAAGCGCAATTTTCCTGCCGCCGCAGTCTGCGCGAAGGCCGCGTCATCGACTGTCTTGAGCTGGAGCGTGAGCATATGCCCGTCGTCGCTGAAGCGGCCGCCAGCGATTACGGCCGGGCGCGCGAGATCGAACACGACACGCGCACCGCCTTCGGCCCGTGCACTCTGCCGGACTGCGGCGACCGCGCCGGCGGGAACGCCGCGCGTTGCGCCCGGCGCAGCGCCGACGAGGTCGAGCGCGAGCCGGTGTGGCCTGTCGAGCGCAAAGCTGCTCGCCTCCGTCAGGCGACCATCGAAGCGCAGCTCGATGCGGTCGGCGTGCACGCGGATTTCCCGCACGCTCGTCGCCCAGCTCGGTGTGCCCGCCAGCCAGCCGAGCAACAGGGCGAGGAGAAACGACACACGAGCGATATGCCGCGCGGAACCGCCAGGGGTCCAGCCAAAAGCCATGCCAATCCCACGCACCGCCAACACGCTCACATCCTGTCCAGCGCTGAAGCCACGCTGAACCCATAAAGGATAAGAACGCGTTAACTATCGCGCGCGGCCGCCATACGGCAATGCTGCGTCTGAAAAGCGACGAAATTTAGTGACGCGCTCGGCCGCGTAGCGAGGTACCGGGGCCAATCCTTGGATGCGCTCTTCCGCATATTTCAAAACGGGCTGTAAGCACTTGTCGCGTCGGCGACTTCGCAGTCGCGGGACGGTTGCCCGACGCGTCAGGGGGTGCTACGCAAGTCCCGTCGTCGAACGAAGCCATTGTTTCGCCGGCACTCACCGCCATATCGACGGTGCAATTCAGGTTGACGCTGTAATGAGGCACTTTCCGCTACGCTCGCATTTCCGGGGCATTGCGCCCGGGCGCGGCGCGGTGACGGAGCTTTCGGGCCAAGCGCCCAAGCGTGTCCATGCAGCAGACGCATTTCCAGAAACCCGCATCGCCGGCCGCGGATTCCCCGTCGTGCCCGGCTGCGCCATCAGTCGCGCGCTCGCGCCCGAGATCCTTGCGAACTCCCGCCGGCGCGCCCGGAGAACAATAAATGACCATGCGTATGTTGATCGACGCACGCCACCGGGAAGAAACCCGCGTGGCGGTCGTCAAAGGGAGCCGAATCGAGGAATTTGACTTCGAGTCCGCCGAGCGCAAGCAGCTCAAGGGCAATATCTATCTAGCCAAGGTTACGCGCGTCGAACCGTCGCTGCAGGCGGCGTTCGTCGATTATGGCGGTAACCGCCACGGCTTCCTGGCCTTCAGCGAAATTCATCCCGACTATTATCAGATCCCCAAGGAGGATCGCGAAGCGCTGCTGCGCGAAGAAGCCGAGCACGCGGCCGAAGAGGCTGCGCTGCGCGCCGAGGAGGATGCCGAGGACGATGAGCTCGACGGCGACGTCGAAGTGCTCGAGCGTCCGAGCGACGAAGAAGAGGAAGCCGCCGCGGAAGGCGAAGAGACCGGCGCGAGCCGCCAGCCGCGCCGGCGCGGTGACGACAGCGCCGCCGACGATCTGCGCGAGCGCCGTATGGCGCTGCGCCGCCGCTACAAGATCCAGGACGTCATCCGCCGCCGCCAGGTACTGCTGGTGCAAGTGGTCAAGGAAGAGCGCGGCAACAAGGGCGCGGCACTGACCACCTATCTCAGCCTCGCCGGCCGCTATTGCGTACTGATGCCGAACACCGCGCATGGCGGCGGCATCTCACGCAAGATCTCGAACGCCGCCGACCGCAAACGGCTCAAGTCGATCATGGCGGACCTCAAGCTGCCGCCGTCGATGGGTTGCATCGTGCGAACCGCCGGACTGCAGCGCACCAAGACCGAGATCAAGCGGGACTTCGACTATCTCGCGCGGCTCTGGGACGAAATCCGCGAAAAGACGCTGTCCTCGAGCGCGCCCGCGCTCGTCTATGGCGACAGCGACCTGATCAAGCGCGCGATTCGCGACATCTACAATCGCGATATCGAGGAAGTGATCGTCGAGGGCGAAGACGGGTATCGCCAAGCCAAGGAGTTCATGAAGCTCCTGATGCCCAGCCACGCCCGGCGGGTGAAGGCCTATGCCGATGCCGTGCCGCTGTTCCAGCGCGCGCATGTCGAGGACCAGCTCGCCGCAATGTATCATCCGGTCGTGCAGCTCAAGTCGGGCGGCTATCTGGTGATCAATCCGACCGAGGCACTGGTCTCGATCGACATCAACTCCGGGCGCTCGACGCGCGAGCACAATATCGAGCAGACCGCGACTGCGACCAATCTCGAAGCCGCGCAGGAAATCGCGCGCCAGCTGCGACTACGCGACATGGCCGGGCTGGTCGTGATCGACTTCATCGACATGGACCATTCGTCGAATGTGCGGAAGGTCGAGAAGGCGATGAAGGAGGCGCTCAAGAACGATCGTGCGCGTATCCAGGTCGGGCGGATCAGCGCGTTCGGGCTGATGGAAATGAGTCGCCAGCGGTTGCGCACCGGCGTGCTCGAGGCCTCGACGCGCCAGTGCCCGCATTGCGAAGGCACCGGGCTGGTGCGCACCGCATCGTCGGCGGGCCTTTCTGCGCTGCGCCTGATCGAGGACGAGGCAGCGCGCGGGCGCGGCTCGCAGCTCGTGCTGCGCGCGAGCCAGGAAGCCGCGCTCTATGTGCTCAACCGGAAACGGCAGGAACTCGCCGAGATCGAGGACCGCTATGGCGTGACGATCGAAGTCGCGACGGACGGGGAGCTCGAGGGCGCGCGCATGGCGGTCGAAGCGGGTGGGCCGCCGCCGGCACACGCGCCCAGGATCGATCGGATCATCGAAGAGCCTGAGGAAGATTTCCCCGAGGACATCGACGACGAAGAAGAGGATGTCGAGGAAACGCCCCGCGCCGAAACGCGCGAACGCCGCGACGACAGCGAAGGCGATGCCCGTGGCAAGCGCCGCCGCCGCCGCCGTGGTCGCCGCGGGCGCAGCCGCGACAATGAGGGCGTAGCTACCGAAGGCGGCGAAGCCGATGGCGGAGCCGACGACGAGGAGGTCGGGACCGAGACCCAGGCCTCCACCGAAGCTGCCGCGGAGACTCCCGCTGCCGAGAGCGAAGGCAATCGCAAGCGTCGCCGTCGTGGCCGCCGCGGCGGACGCCGCAACGGCAATGCGCCGTTCGACGCCGCCCCCGAAGGCGCAGTGGTCGAGGCCGCCGGCGCAGTCGAACCGGAGGAGCCGGCCATTGCGGAGTCCGAGCCGGTCGGCGAAACCGCGCCTGTTGCCGAAACGCCCAAGCCTCGCCGCGGACGGCGCAAGGCCGTAGTGGCAGAGATCGGCGAACCGGCCGAGCAGCAGCCGGCCGCAGCCACTGAAGCACCGGCCGCAGCCGAAGCGCCTGCCGACGCCGAGCCGCCGGCCAAGCCGCGGCGCGGACGCGGCCGCAAGCCGAGCGCCGAAGCCACGCCGGAACCGGTCGCCGAGGAGTCCGAGGCCGCGACTCCCGTTGCTGAAGTCGAACCGTCTGTCGAAGTCGAAGCGGCAGCCAAGCCGCGTCGCAGGCGCAAGGCGGCCGAAGCGGCGCCGGCACCCGTGGTGCAGGCCGACACCGCCATGGTCGAAGCCGAGGACGAGCCACTGGACGAGCCGGTAACGGCTGACGGTGATGCCGATGGCGAGGTGGGCACGCCGCGGCGCGGCTGGTGGCAGCGCACCTTCGGGAGCTGAGCTTCACGCGGCGTTCATCGAGCGTCGCCAAAAGGCACGGGGACGATGAGGAACGTGGGCATGCGGCGGTGGATTCGGCGTATCGCGCAGGCGATGCTGGTTGCCGGCGCGCTCGCGCTCGGCGCCGCCCCCGCCGCCGCGCAGTCCGTGCTGCGCGACGCCGAGACCGAACAGCTGTTCGGCGACATGATGCGGCCGATCATCGTCGCCGCGGGACTGTCGCCCAACAACGTCAAGGTCGTGCTGCTCAACGACAAGGAAGTGAACGCGTTCGTTGCCGGCGGCCAGACCGTCTATGTCAACTCGGGGCTGATCAACGCCGCGACCAGCGCGAACGAAGTTCAGGGCGTGGTCGCACACGAAATCGGCCATATCGTCGGCGGCCATGTGCCGCTCCAGGGACAGGGTACCAAGGGCGCGATGGGTATCTCGCTGCTGAGCCTGGCGCTCGGACTCGCGGCGATGGCGGCGGGCAGCGGCGATGCCGGCGCCGCGATCCTCTCGGCCGGGCAAACCGCCGCGATGGGCAAGTTCCTGGCATTCAGCCGGTCGCAGGAAGCCTCCGCCGACGCGGCCGCAGTGCGCTTCCTCGGCGGCGCGGGTGTAAGCGGCAAGGGCTTCCTCAGCTTCTTCAAGAAGCTGCAGAACATGGAGTTCCGCTACGGCTATACCGGTCCCGACGTCGACCCGTTCGCCCAGACGCACCCGATGACCGGCGATCGCATCGCGACGCTGACGGCCGATCTCGAGAAGTCGCCGAGCTGGAACAAGCCGGCGAATGCGGATTTCGAGCGCCGCTTCAAGCGGATCCAGGCCAAGCTGCGCGGCTATCTCGACGAGCCCAAGGCGACGCTGGTCCGCTATCCCGAAAGCGACCAGTCGATCCCGGCACGCTATGCGCGCGCCTATGCCTATCACAAGGGCGGTTATCCCGAGCAGGCAGCGACCGAGACCGGTGCACTGGTCAAGGCGGATCCGACCGATCCTTATTTCCTCGAACTGCAGGGCCAGATCATGCTCGAGGCGGGCGACCCCAAGGGCGCGCTGGGCCCTCTTCGCCAGGCGACGCAGCTTACCAATTATTCGCCGCTCATCGCCACCACCTTCGGCCATGCGCTCATCGCGACTGAAGATCGCAGCAACCTAGCCGAGGCAGAGAAAGTGTTGCGCCAGGCCGTCGCGCGCGACGACGACAATCCGTTCGCCTGGTTCCAGCTCGGCATGGCCTATACCCAGGAAGGCGACACCGCGCGCGCCGCGCTCGCAACGGCCGAGCAGTCGACGCTGACCGGGGACCTGCGCACCGCCGCACAAAGCGCGCGCGCCGCGGTCGCCGGGCTCAAGCCGGGCACGCCCGACTATATCCGCGCGCAGGACATCCAGCTCGTCGCCGACAACGAACTGTCGAAAAAGAAGAAGCAGCGCGGCCAATGAGTGCAGCGCCGACGATTCGCCCCCTGCTGCTCGGCGGGCTGATGCTCGGCGCGGCGATGCTCGGTGCCGGTCTGATGCTGCTGGTGCAATGGGTGACACCGGTCGAGCGCGAGCGCACCGGCCAATTGGTGCGCGCCTATCTGCTCGAACATCCCGAAGTGTTGCGCGAGACTTCCGATCGGCTGCGGCTCAACGACAACGCCAAGCTGATTGCCGCCAATCGCGCAGCGATCGTCGAGCCCTATGCGGGTGCGCAAGCCGGCAATATCAAGGGCGACGTCACCCTGGTCGAATATATCGACTATGCCTGCGGCTATTGCCGCGCGAGCCTGCCGATGGTTGCCGAACTGCTCGCAAAGGACGCCAAGGTCCATGTCGTCTATCGCGAATATCCGGTGCTCTCCGAGGAGAGTCGTGTCGCGGCAGGCTGGGCGCTCGCGGCCGCGGAGCAAGGCAAGTATCGCGCGTTTCACGACGCGCTCTATGCGCTCGACGGCCCGACCCAGGCCAATATCCAGGCGGCGGCGCGGACGGCGGGACTCGATCTCGGCAAGGCGCAGGCGGCGGCCACTTCCGAACGCGTGACCGCAGAGATCGACAAGAATCTCCAGATCGGCAGCAAGCTCGGAATCAGTGGCACGCCGGGCTGGGTGGTCGGCGACCGTGTGATCGTCGGCGCCCTGCCCTATCAACAACTTGCCGCGGCGGTTGACGAAGCGCGAAAATCACAAAGCTGAATCGGCAACGCAGCCGGGCCCCTCATACGGGCCAGCTAATTCTGTACCGAATGGTTGCCAATCGTCGGGCGCCTTCCTAATTGAGCCTCGCATTATCAGGGGGCCAAGTTTGGAGCCGATCCTCACCGTCGCGGGCGTCGCCAAGACATACAAATCCGGCCATCAGGCGCTGCACTCGGTCGATCTTTCGATCAACCGCGGCGAGATCTTCGCGCTGCTCGGACCGAATGGCGCGGGCAAGACCACGCTGATCAACATTATCTGCGGGATCGTCGTGCCGAGCGCCGGCACGATCACGGTCGACGGGGTCGATGCGCAGCGCGACTTCAAGGCGGCCCGGCGGAAAATCGGGCTGGTGCCGCAGGAACTCTCCGTCGACATGTTCGAACGCGTGATGAGCGTGGTGCGCTTCTCGCGCGGGCTGTTCGGCAAGCAACCCAACGACGCCTATCTGGAGCAGATCCTCAAGGACCTGAGCCTGTGGGACAAGCGCGGCGCGCGGGTCCGCGAACTCTCCGGCGGCATGAAGCGCCGCGTGCTGATCGCCAAGGCACTGGCGCACGAACCCGACATATTGTTCCTCGACGAGCCCACCGCAGGCGTCGACGTCGCCTTGCGCCGCGACATGTGGAACCTGGTGCTCGGGCTGCGCGAGCGCGGCACGACGATCATCCTGACCACGCACTATATCGAAGAGGCCGAAGAAATGGCCGATCGTGTCGGCGTGATCACCGGCGGCAAACTGTTGCTGGTCGAGGAGAAGGCCGCGTTGATGGCCAAGATGGGCAAGCGCGAGATGGTGCTTACGCTGCCCGACCCGCTCACGTCGGTACCGGACGCACTCGCGGACTATCATCTGACGCTCGAGGACGAGGGCCACAAGCTGCGCTACCGTTTCGATGCCGGGGAGGGCCATGGCGCGATCCATGCGCTACTGCGCCGACTCGACGAAGTCGGCGTCGGCTTCACCGATCTCGAGACCTCGCGCTCGAGCCTCGAGGACATCTTCGTCGACCTGGTGGAAAAAAGGGCTGTGGCGGCATGAACCTCCAGGCGATCAAGGCGATTTATCGGTTCGAAATGGCGCGCTGGTTCCGCACGCTCGTCGGCAGCCTCGCGACACCGGTGATCAGCACCTCGCTCTATTTCGTCGTGTTCGGCAGCGCGATCGGATCGCGCATGCAGCCGGTCGCGCATGTGTCCTATGGCGCGTTCATCGTGCCGGGACTGATCATGATGGCGCTGCTGACGCAGAGCATCTCGAACGCCTCGTTCGGCATCTACATGCCGCGCTTCGCCGGCACGATCTTCGAAATATTGTCGGCGCCGGTGTCGGCGGTCGAACTGGTGCTCGGCTATGTCGGCGCAGCGGCGAGCAAGTCGCTGATGATCGGGCTGGTGATCCTCGCCACTTCGACCTTGTTCACGCCTCTGCACATCGATCACCCGCTGGCGATGATCGCTTTCCTGGTGCTGATCAGCATGGCGTTCAGCCTGTTCGGCTTCCTGATCGGGCTATGGGCCGATGGTTTCGAGCAGTTGCAGATCATCCCCGCATTGTTCGTGACGCCGCTCACTTTCCTCGGCGGCGCCTTTTATCCGATCGAGACCTTGCCCCCGCTGTGGCGCACGGTCTCGCTGTTCAACCCCGTGGTCTATCTGGTGAGTGGCTTCCGCTGGACATTCTTCAGCGTCGCCGACGTCAGTGTCGGCTGGAGCCTGGCGTTCACTTTCGTCTTCCTCGCCGTCTGCCTGGGGATCATCGCCTGGGCGCTGAAGACGGGGTGGCGCCTGAAGAATTGACGGGCGCCGCAATGCGCAAACTAAGCCTCCCCAGCGCAGACCGGGGAGGCAAGAAGCGCCTTCCAGCTTGTATCATTTCACTACTGGCAGCTTCACCAGCGACCCCGCGCACACTTTCTGCGTCGCCTTCATATAGTCCGCCGGCTTGGCCTTGTAGATGTTCGGCACGAAGCGCTGCGGGTTGCGGTCGATTACCGGGAACCAGCTCGACTGGACCTGGACCATGATGCGGTGGCCCGCCTTGAACACATGGTCATGGTCGCGCAGCGGCACCGGCCATTCGATCACCTTGTCGGCAACCAGCGGCGTCGGCTTTTCGAACGAAGCGAGATAGCGCCCGCGGCGTATTTCCATCGCGATCGGCAGCTCATAGCCGTTGAGCGACTTGGCGTAGGCGCCAGCAGGGCCGGTCGGCACTTTCTCATAGTTTTCCGGGAAGACGTCGATCAGCTTGACGACGAAGTCGCTGTCGGTGCCACTGGTCGAGGCCATGAGACTCGCAGTGATCGCGCCGGTGACGGTGAGGTCAGCGGTCAGCGGCGCACTGACGTAACTCAGCACGTCGGGGCGATCGTCGACGAAGCGCTGGTCCTCGGTCTCCCACCACCGCCAGTCGGGCGTTGCATAGGTCGCTGACATCGGATGCGGACGGAACGGCACTGGCCGCGCTGGATCGGAGACATAATCTCGGCATCCCTCGCCCGCCGTCGGAGCGGAGAAGCTCAGGCTGCCGTCGGCGTGGAGAAACAGGTTGGTCGAGGTCGCGCCTGCCAGTGGCCATTGGGCATAGGTCTTCCACTCCCACGATCCCGACTGGAAGCTCTTCAGGCCGTACTTCGGCTGCTCGCCGGTGCCATGGAGCCAATAGGCGAAGAACGGCGCTTCGACCTGCTCCTGGAACTGCGTGCCGCTGTCGACGCCGAACGGGATGCGGCCGAGCGCATTGTTGGCGGTGTGCCAGGTGCCGTGCGCCCAGGGGCCCGCTACCATCAACGCGAGGCCGTTCGGATCATCCTGCTTCTGCTTGTAATAAATTTGCCAGCTGCCCCAGGGATCCTCCTGGTCCCAATATCCGGCGACGTTGAGCGTCGGCACATTGGTGCGCTTGAGCGAGTCCGACCAGCGCTGCGACTTCCAGTGCGCGTCATAGTCGGGGTGGTCGATCATCTCCTGGTAGCGCGGTACACGCCCCTTGAAGACGTTCGCTTCGATATCGGCGGGTGAACCCGCTTCAAGGAAATATTGATAGGCGTCATAGCGGGAATACGGAAAATCGCCCCAGTTGGTTCGTTCATATTGCAGACTTGAAACCCAATCGGTTGCATAGGTCAGCCGCATCGCGCCCCAGCGATGCAGATCGTCATTCATCCAATAGTCGATCCATGCTGCTTGCGGGCTGACTGCCTTCAGTGCGGGATGCGCGCCGACCAGTGCGACCGCCGCGGCGAACCCGGGATAGGAAACGCCCCACATACCCAGCTTGCCGTTGTTATCTCGCACATGCTTCACCAACCAGTCGATGCTGTCATAGGCGTCAGTCGCTTCGTCGACCGCCTTTTTGTCGCCGGGACGCACCGCAGTCGACAGGCTAAACGTCGCCCCTTCGGACTTGAACCGCCCGCGCATGTCCTGATTGACGAAGATATAGCCGTCCTTGGCGAGCGCCGCCCACGACCGTGGCATCGCCGGCGGCGCTGCATCGTCGACACCGTAGGGCGTGCGGCTGAACAGGATCGGCAGCGGCCCTTTCTGGTCACGCGGGCGCAGGATCACCGTATGCAGCTTTGCTCCGTCTCGCATGGGTATCATCACGGTCTCGGCGACAAATGGTCCGGACTGCGCCTGTGTCGGCGCCGGGAGCTGCGCGGTGACCGGAGCCGCCAATGAAATCGCCAAGGCCGCCAGCCATTTCGTCCGCCGCATGCTCGTCTCCCTGTCTGCGCACTCCCTTGTGCGCATTCGGTGAGCCGGTTCAATCCTTGGCGACCGGTTTTCGAGTCAGGGTGCGAGCGGTCGCGGCTTTTCGAAATGCGCCTTGTCGGCGCCGGGCCCGCCAAAGCCCATCGTCATCGTCACCCCGGTCATGCCGCAACCGACCAGGAAAGGGCCGCGATCCTGGCACGCCGTACGCGTTCGGATATAACGCGCGCGCTCGTCGGGAACGGATTCGTGCCGCGGATCGCCCGGATCCGCCTGGACATAGGGCAGGCGCCAACGATCGGCGCGGCGATGGGCGCAGACCGATATCTCATCCTTGTCGCGGGGCGCGATGCAACTTGGGCCGGCACGCGTGCCGGCATGATATTCGGCAAGTATCGCCGCAATACGCGCGCTCGGCGGCTGCTCGGCAGCAAGTAGCAACGCTAGCAGCATCTCGCCGTCTCCCCGAAATAGAGCGTCGATTCGGGAGCATAATGATCGGTCGTGGACAATCGCTGTCCGAATGATGGTCTAAACGCGGCAAATCATCGTCGCGCCGCCAAAGCCAGGCAGTGATCAGCCGAGGCGGTGCTCGCCCTTGACCCAGCGGACCGTGCCGGAGCTCGCGCGCATCACCACGCTCTCGGTGGTCATCCTGGTGCTGCGGCGTTTGACGCCTTGGAGCAGCGAACCGTCGGTTACGCCGGTCGCGGCGAAGATGCAGTCGCCCTTGGCAAGCTCGGTCAGGTCGTAGATCTTGTCGAGATCCTCGACGCCCCAGCGCCGAGCGCGCGCGCGTTCCTCGTCGTTGCGAAACAGCAGCCTGCCCTTGAACTGGCCGCCCACGCAGCGCAGTGCCGCGCAGGCGAGCACGCCTTCGGGGGCGCCGCCGGTGCCCATATAGACGTCGATCGTGGTGTCGGGATTGGTGGTCGCGATCACGCCCGCGACATCGCCATCGGGGATCAACACGATGCCGCAACCGATGTCACGCAGCTCGGCGATCAGCTTCTCGTGGCGCGGGCGATCGAGCACGCAGGCAATCACTTCGTGCGGCATGCAGCCCTTCGCCGTGGCGATCGCTGCAATATTCTCGGTCGGGGTTTTCGCGAGATCGATCACGCCGTCGGGATAGCCGGGCCCGACCGCGAGCTTCTCCATATAGACATCGGGCGCATTGAGCAGGCCGCCCTCTTCGGCGATCGCGAGCACCGCGAGTGCGTTGGGGCCGGCCTTGGCCGTAATCGTGGTGCCTTCGAGCGGATCGAGCGCGATATCGATCTTGGGCCCCTTGCCCTGGGCGGCGCCGACCTTCTCGCCGATGTAGAGCATCGGCGCTTCGTCGCGTTCGCCTTCACCGATCACCACCGTGCCGTCGAGATAGAGCTGATTGAGCGCGGCGCGCATCGCCTCCACTGCGGCGTGATCCGCCGCTTTCTCGTCGCCGCGGCCGATCAGTGTCGACGCGGCGACCGCCGCGGCCTCAGTGACGCGCACCATCTCCAGTACGAGAACACGATCCAGGACGGTACTGGCTTGCTGCTCGGTCACGCGACTCTCCCCTCTTGCGGCGCCGCGGTCGCGATAGGGGAGCAACGATATCGCGGCAACCTTATAGACGTAAAAGACGTTGTGCGCGCAGGGTGGTCTGGTCGATGAGGTAGGATTGATGCTTGCACTGGCACTGTTCCTCGCAACAGCCGCGCCTGCCTATCCGCCAGCCGCAACCGCACATCCCGTTCGCGTCATTCGCCATCGCCATCCGGTCCGTCGCGCGCAATCGCCCAAGCCGCCGCTGCTGGTGAATGTCATGGCGTCCTGCGCGGTCAATCCGGCGCGAATCGGGTGCAGCACCGACCCTTCCCGGCGCTATCGCCTGACTGGCCTGGGCGACGACAGCCGTCACGACGGCAAGACCGCCTCGATCGAATTGGCGACGAAGCGCAACATGTGCGGCGTGGTCGGAATACCAGTGTGCCCGCGTACGCGCCGGCCCTGGGTCCGAATCGCACTCGACGAAGGGGCGCGTGAATAATCCGTGGGCGCGTATTTCAGCGCACCGCGACGCTCACGAAGCTCAACTGTCGAGGATGTGCATCCACATCGGCTCGCCATTCAGGCTCTGCGAACCGCGCAGCTTTTCGAGCGCCTGTGCAATTGCGCGTTCGGGGCCCTCGTGCGTGACGATCGCGACGAGCACCGTGCCGTCGGCCATCGCACCACGCTGCATCAGTGATTCGATCGAGACGCCGGCATCGCGCATCGCAGCGGCGATTTCGGCGAGCACGCCGACCTTGTCGGCGACCGTGAAGCGCAAATAAGCGCGGCCACGGCGATCGCCGGTTGCCGCGGGCGGCTCGGCGGCGAGCGAGGCCGCAGGCATCGCATAGGGCGGGCCATATTCGCCGCGCGCGATGTCGATCAGGTCGGCGACTACCGCGCTCGCGGTCGGACCGTCGCCAGCACCCGCGCCCTGGAAGAACAACCGTCCGACGAAATTGCCTTCGGCCACGACGGCGTTGAGCGACCCGAGCACGTGCGCAAGCGGATGCGCGAGCGGCACGAGATGCGGATGGACGCGCTGGAACAGCCCCCCGCTCCCCGATTCGGCCATCCCGACCAGCCGCACGCGATAGCCGAGCGCCGCCGCTTCGGCGATGTCGGCGGCGATCACATTGCGAATGCCGGTGATCGCGACGTCGCCGAACGCAGGCTGCGCACCGAATGCGATACTCGCGAGGATCGACAGCTTGTGCGCAGCGTCGACGCCGTCGATGTCGAAGCTGGGGTCGGCCTCGGCATAGCCCAGCCTCTGCGCTTCCTCGAGCACCTCGGCGAAACCGCGGCCTTCCGATTCCATTTTCGACAGGATGAAATTGCACGTGCCGTTGAGGATGCCATAGACGCGGCCGATCACATTGGCGGCGGCGCCTTCGCGCAATCCCTTGATCACGGGGATGCCACCCGCCACTGCGGCTTCGAACTTGAGCGCAACCCCGGCAGTCTCGGCCGCCTGCGCCAGTTCGAGCCCGTGATGCGCCATCATGGCCTTGTTGGCGGTGACCAATCCCTTGCCCGCACCGAGCGAGCGGCGCGCGAGCGCCAGCGCCGGGCCGTCCGAGCCGCCGATCAGCTCGACCACGACGTCGGCACCGTCGAGCGCGGCGAGCTCGGCGGGATCGTCGATCCAGTCGAAGCGCGAAATGTCGACGCCGCGGTCCTTGGCCCGGTCGCGCGCGGAGACGGCGACGATTTCGATCGGTCGTCCCGCGCGGCGTGCGATCAGCTCGCGATTGGTGTCGATCACGCGGATCACGCCTGCGCCGACCGTACCGAGACCGGCGAGTGCGACGCGCAAGGGAGAGGCTGAAGTCATGCGCCGCGACCTAGAGGAAGTACGCCTCGGCCCGCAAGCGGTACCGGGGAAGCTCCGTAGACGATCGCTTAAGCAGCTTCGGCTATGTTCGATTTGACGGAGGAGCGTGCATGGAGCTCAAGTCTTCGCGTTGGCGGGCGGCAAGACTGGCGTTGATCGCCGGTTCGTTCCTCGCACCCTCGGGGACGGCGCTATTGCACGGGCCCGATTCGCAATGGTCGATCTCGGCGATGCTGGCGATCATGAGCGGCATCGTCGCCGTCCTGTATTTCGCAGTGCCGCAGCGCGTGGTCGCGCGGATCGACGGCGCCGTCATCTGGGTCGGCGGCAAATCCGCGCCGCTCGCTGATCTGGTCGGCGTCCAGACCTACGTGCGACGCATCAATTTGATTCCGGTTTCGCGCCGCTTGATTTTCACCTTCAAGGCGCGCGACGGCGACAGCTGGATGGCGCGCGCGGTCGGCGGACGCAAGCTGCACCTCGCGGTGGGCAACGTCGAGGGCGGACGGCGCGCCGCCGATGCATTCGCGGCCGAGGCGCTCGCCACGCGCTACGCCCCGCAGAACGCGATCATGCCGCGGCACGATCCCGTGCCGCCGCCATCGTCGGTCACCGAGCCGCGCCCGGACGGCTTCGACCCTGACGCCATCATCGCGCGCTACCTCGCCACGCGGAGCGAAACTGCGCCGACCCCTGCGACGTCGATACCGACGCGGCGCGGGTTCGGCCGCAAGGGCGCGGGCTCGACTATTTCTTGATCAGCCCGATCTCGACCAGCCGCTCGTGCAGATAGTCCTGCGCAGTGATCGGCTCGGGATAGCGATTGGGATTGTCTGCCGTGATGCAGCCCGGCAACGTCTCGATCAGGAAATCGGGCGCGGGGTGAAGGAAGAACGGCATCGAATAGCGCGGAATGTGACGGCGATCGGGCGCGGGATTGACTACGCGGTGCGTAGTCGACGGCAGCACATGGTTGGTGAGCCGCTGGAGCATGTCGCCGACATTGACCACCATTGCCCCCGCCGGCGGCTTGACCGGTAGCCAGCGCCCGTCCCTGTCGAGCAGTTGCAACCCCGCCTCCTCGGCACCGAGCAGCAGCGTGATCAGGTTGATGTCCTCGTGGGCGCCGGCGCGAACCTCGGGCGCGTCGGCGGAGACCGGCGGATAGTGGAGCAGGCGCAGCACCGAATTGCCGTCACGGACCGCCCGGTCGAACCAATTTGGTTCTAGACCGAGATAGCGCGCGATCGCGGAGAGCAGGCGATCCCCTGCTTCGTCGAAGGCGGAGAACAGCGAAAGAAAGGCTTCCTTGAACCCTTCCGGTTCGTCTGGCCAGATATTGGGCGCCATTTCGCCCGCAAAGCGATGCCCGGCGGGCAGGTCGCGACCGATATGCCAGAATTCCTTCAAGTCGACGAACTCGGCGCCTTTGGCGATCTCGGTCTTGAACGGCGTATAGCCGCGCGCCCCGCCGCCGCCTTCGACGTGATAGCGCCGCTTCTCGGCTTCGGGGAGATCGAAGAAAGCCTTGGTCAGCTGCCAGGCGCGATCGATCAGCCCCTGCGGCACACCATGGTCCTTGACCATCGCGAACCCAAAGCGCGCGAACGATCCGCCGAACGCTTGGGCAAAGCCGTCAGGATCGTCGCGCGCCTGGTCGAGCGAAACCAGCGGGACTTCGGCAAGGGGGGTGTCAAGCATCGAACTCACCAAGAACAGGAAAGCCTATCCCTTTAGCGGATCGCTCCTGAGCGCGACAGCGTATTTGACCCTGCGCAAAGCTCAACCGTCGACGGCATATACGCCGGCAGTGCCATTCCCCTTGGGCGAAAAGTCGAGCGTGAATTTGCTGCCGTCGCGCTTGGCGCCGGCCAGCCCCGCGTTCTTGGTTTCGACGCGATAACCCTGCGCGAGCATCTTGCTCTTGAACCAGGCGAGCGTTTCGGCCGGCGCCATTTCGGTCTCGAACTTGATCGTCGCATGGTCATCGTCGCCATGGCCGTCCTTGGCATCAACCGCCGTGATACGCGATTTCGGTGGGAATTTGATGCCATCGATATCGATATCGTCGCCCTGAATCGCGAGCCCGGGCAGCTTGAACGATCCCGAAAAGCCCGGCGCATGAATCGAATAATTGCCGTCCTTGGCGGTGATGCTGGTGTTGCCGTCGCCGGACTCCGAGGAGATCGAGACCTCCGTCGAATTCCCGCCGCTGCCGTCGCACGCGGCGAGCAGCAGTGCGATCAGCGCAAGCGGCAACAGGCGAAGCATTGCATGCCCTCCACGCGTATTACATGAGCAATACACTAGTCCCCGGCGGCGTTTTCGTCAAGTCCCGGGGGTGACGTGGCGGGCATGATCGGCCATGGGCGCGCGATGGATCAGCAGCGCACTTCCACGCTCAACGCCGCGCCGATCGGCTTCGCCGAGTTCGTGTGCCTCGTCGCTGCGCTGATGTCGCTGACGGCGCTCGGCGTCGATTCGATGCTGCCCGCGCTGCCCGCGATCGGCGCCAGCCTCCACGTCGCCAACGCCAACGAGCGCCAGTTCGTGATCACTACCTTCCTGATCGGCTTCGCTCTCGGGCAATTGGTCTATGGCCCGCTTGCCGATCGCTTCGGCCGGCGCCCGGTCTTGTCGGCCGCAATGGCTGGCACGATCGTCGCCAATTTGGTGGTCGCGATGTCGGGCAGCTTCGAACTGCTCCTCGGCGCGCGCTTCTTCGCCGGCATAGCGGTCGCAGCGGCCCGCGTAGTCACCGTGGCGCTGGTGCGCGATTGCTACCAGGGTCGCGCGATGGCGCGGGTGATGAGCCTGACGTTCATCGTGTTCATGGCGGCGCCGATCCTCGCGCCCAATTTCGGGCAGATCATCATTGTCTTCGCCTCGTGGCGATGGATCTTCGGCGGCATCGCAATTGCGACTGCCGCGATCCTGGTCTGGTTTCGGCTGCGCATGCCCGAAACCTTGCCGGAACACGCGCGCCAGCCGCTCTCGCCGCGCCGCATCGCCGAGGATTCGCTGATCGTCGTGCGCGACCGCTGGGCGGCCGGCTACACCGTCGCTTCGGCACTGATGTCGGGGTCGATCTTCGGCTTCATCGGCTCGATCCAGCAGATCATGCAGGACGTTTTCCATCGTCCGCAGCTGCTGACCCTGGTGTTCGCATGCGTCGCCTCGATGCTTGCCGTGGGATCATTCCTCAATTCGCGGCTGGTGATGCGCCTCGGCACGCGGCGCATTTCGCATTCGGCGCTCGTCGCAGTGATCGCGATCGCGGCAACTCATCTGCTGGTGATCTGGCTCGGGCTCGAATCGCTCCCCGTGTTCATCCTGCTGCAGGGGCTGATGATGATGGGCTTCAGCCTGTCGACGTCGAATTTCTCGGCGATGGCCATGGAGAATATGGGGGCGATCGCTGGCACGGCGTCGAGCCTGCAGGGGTTCGTGTCGATGCTCACCGGTGCGCTGGTCGGCGCGCTGATCGGCCAATCGTTCGACGGCACCACGGTGCCGCTCTACACGGGATTTCTGCTGATGGCTGTGCTATCCTTGGGGGTAGTAGCGATCACCGAGCGGGGACGGCTGTTCCGCCCAACTGAGTAGCAGCGGAACGCTCACGCCGCCCACGCCGTTGATGCAAGGCAACAGCGAGGTGAGGATATGGGCGGATACCGCGTGCCCGAGCAGGGTCCCAACGACGACGGCTATGACGAAGAAGGCTATGACGAAAGCCAGCGCGCCGAGATACTCGAAGCGACGCGCGACGGGCCGAACGACGGAATGATCCAGACCGACATGCCGCCCGATCTCGGCGAGGACGCCGATGCGCCGGACGAAGACGTGCTCGACATGCTCGAGGATGAGACCGGCGAAGA
>Ga0068861_100000394_pt1 | contig 25176 bp, 27 predicted proteins | sample KBSSwiS42_FD_66593 | JGI IMG/M metagenome (GOLD analysis project Ga0068861, IMG submission 66593) | Switchgrass rhizosphere microbial communities from Kellogg Biological Station, Michigan, USA - KBS Switchgrass S4-2 | ecosystem: Host-associated > Plants > Roots > Rhizosphere > Soil ...
CGCGTGGAAGGGGCCGCAGGTGGCGCGGCGAGTACCGCCGCAGCACTTGCGGCGAATGGAGCCAACTGTGTCGCTGGAAGTGCCCCCCTCGGGATCGATGCCAGCGGGATTGTCGAAGGCTGTTTCGATGTCGCGAGTCAGATTGAACTCGATGCCGTGACGACCGGGCTCACGCTCTCCGGTACCATCAATACGCCGACCAATCCCGTCGATTGGACCAAGCTCAAAAACGTGCCCGCCGATCTCCTCGATGGAGATAATACCGTTTCTACTGGTATCAAAGCAGACATCAATGTGGTCGATGCGGTCACCAACTGGACCATTGTCAACGATGCCGTCTCAAACGCCAAACTGGCGAACATGGCAAATGGGACTATCAAAGGGCGGACGACCGCAGGAACCGGAGACCCGGAAGATTTGACCGCCGCCCAAGTCGCGGCCATTTTAGATCCGCAACTCGCGACGCAGTCTGAACTCACCACCGCCGTCGCCGGGCTGCAACCCTCCGATCCTGAACTCACCATACTGGCCGGATTGCAAATCATTGGCACGGGCGGTGATCTGCGCCGGAGCGCGAGCACCTTTACTATCGGCCACTACGTCACCACGGACACCTTTGGCAACTTCGTAAGCGGTGGAGATGTAGCGACGCAGGCCGAACTCAACGCCTTTGTCCCAAATACGGCAGCCGCACTCGTCAACAATGGCGGGAACTGCTCCCCAGGTTTTTCGCCCCTTGGCGTGGATACGATGGGCGCGGTTGAGGCATGTTTCGATGTCGTCATTCCGTCCGAACTGACGGCAGCCATTACGGGGCTTCAGCCGTCCGATCCTGACCTCACGACCGTGGCAGGACTGACGATCATCGGTACGGGGGGCGATTTGCGCCGCAGTACCGGCAGTTTCACGGCGGGGCATTACGTCACAACTGATGCCTCCGGGAATCTCAGTAACGGGGCAGATGTCGCGACGCAAGCTGAACTCAATGCCGTTGTGGCGACGTTGCAGCCGCTCGATGCTGATACCCTCACCCCGCTGGCGACGAAAACTCTCCAGGGAACCGGGGCGGATATTCGGCTCTGGACTGGCAGTTTTGTGACGAACGATTGTGTCAAGGTTGATAGCAACGGTAACTTGAGTAGCGTCGGTGCGCCGTGCGGCATTGGTGCTGTAGTAGACGGGACCAAAGGGGACATCGCTGTCACCGGCGGCGGCGGTGCGGGCTCGTCGTGGGTCGTGGTTCCCGATGCCATCACCAACGCGAAACTGAATAACGTGCCGACCGCCACGATTAAAGGTCGTGTGTCTGCGACCACTGGCGATCCTGAAGACCTCACTGTCGGGCAGGTCGTCACGCTGCTCGATCCGTCGTTTGTGACGGAACCCGAACTCGCGGCGCATATCAATCAGACCAGTGCAGCGCACGCCGCGTCCGCCATCAGTGTCATACCCGCTGGAACCATTGGCTCGAATCAAGTCCAAGCTGCGCTGGCCGAACTCGATAGCGAGAAACAAGTTGCTGATAATGACCTGACGCTCCTTGGTGGCCTCAATATTATTGGAACGGGGACGGACCTTCGGCGGAGTACCGGGGCATTTGTCGCCGACGCCTGTGTGAAAGTGGATGCCAGCGGAAACTTCACCTCATTCGGCGGTCCGTGCGCGACGGGCGGCGGGGTGACGACCGGACTGAAAAATCAGATTGATGTCGTAGTCGCGGCGAGTGACTGGCGTGTGGCGCCGGATGCGGTCAGCAATACGACCCTTGCCAATATGGCCTCTGGCCTGCTCAAAGGCCGTGTCTCAGCCGGAACCGGCGATCCCGAAGACCTGACTCCCGCCCAAGTCCGAACGCTACTCAACGTCGCCGATGGGGCGAATAATTACGTTCATCCGAATTATACCGGAGATGTCACCTCAGCGGGTACCGTCACGACCATCGCACCCAACGCCGTTACCAATTCGCAACTTGCCGATATTGCCACTACTACGATCAAAGGACGCATGGCTGCTGGGACGGGCGATCCACAAGACCTGACTCCCGCCCAAGTCCGGTCGATCATCAACGTCGCCGACGGCGCCAATAACTATGTCGCTCCGAACCATACCGGCGATGTCACCTCAGTTGGTGATGGAGCCACGACGATTGCCGCGAACGCGGTGACCAATACCAAAGCCGCTGATATGGCAACCGCCACGATCAAAGGCCGGGTCACAGCCGCAACGGGCGATCCTGAAGACCTCACCGCAACCCAAGTAGCAACCCTGCTCGATCCGCAGATTGCCACGCAAACCGAGTTGAACGTGTTGGGGGCAACGAAACAGACGGCCAGCGGCGTACTTGATACCCTGTCTCTCAAAACTCCGACCGGCTCGGGCTCTCTCCTCCGTATGAGCGAAACGATTCCCGCCAACGAGTGCGTTACGGTTAATTCTAGTGGCAACTTTGCCGGAACGGGGGCAGCCTGTGGAACTGGGACAGGAACCGTGAGTATTACCGCCGCCGATTGTACTACGGTTGCGCTCTCTGCCGGGCAAACGTGTATGCAACCCGCGTCCGCCCCCGATCCTGCCTTGTTGTTCTACTGCCCGACGACTGGCGGGTGCGCGGCTGGCACTTCGATCTCCTTACCTGCTGTCGATACCGACACTGTAGGGGCCACGAGTTTGCAGGAAGCCTATAACGGTGGCAAGCAAATTCTCGGCCTTAGCTCTCTCGCCAACGGTGTGGTGTTCTGTACCGACATTACCGGAGACGGCGACTGTAACGATCCCACCGATATGACCATGACGCTGTACTGCGACCCGGTCAGCGGGTGCCAGTTAGTGACGAAGCCTGACGGGGATGTCAACGTGCGGGCTCCTTCCACTGCTCCTGGTTATGACATCAATTTTCAGCTTGGTAATCTGACCCACATGCGGATAAATCATGTGACGGGCAAAGTCGAGTATCCCACTGCCGCTGCCCAGCCGCTCAAATCGGTGGAAGTCGGGGCCAAAGAATTTGGTGGCTGCGTCTACACCGAAGAAGTGGTGGCAAGCGGAAAGCCGAAAGTCGGGGTGTTCACCTGCGGCGCCAATGACAACGACGGCTTCGATTTCGACTTTACCATGCCCCTCAATTGGAATGCGGGCACTGTCACGGTTCGCCCTACCCTCTACAGTGTTGCAGGCTCACCGGCAGGCAACGTCGCCATGCACTGCTCGGGGCAAGCGATTAGCGACAATGAAGTGATTGCGGCGCGATCAACCACCGTCGCCAATGAACAGCTCATTACCTTTGGACTCGCGGCGACGGGTCGGGAAGAACAAGCGACGAGTCCCCCTATTACCCTGACGAACACGCCCGCAGCAGGCGACCACGTCTATATGCACTGTGATATTAACTCCACACTATCAACGACCGGCGTTGGAATGGCGAACGTGCGCATCAACGCCACGCCGAAAGTCTTCTATACCGTGAATAGCACGAGCGAATAAATGTACGCCTTTCTCTTCTCACTTTTTGTGGTTTTAAGCCTGTCTAGCCGAGCTGCGGCTGTTCCCGGTGACTTCCGTAATCAGTTTGCGGTCCTCGATGATGGCAAGATCAATAGTGATTGGGCGAAGTTTACCAACATTGCTAAACAATTTGGCTATGAGTGGATCATCGGTGAACCCTACGCCACCGCCAAAGCCTCGGCGGCGGTCGATGCAGGACTCAAAGTCCAATATAACTCCAACAACGCCCGCGCCGCCAAATGGGTGCGGCTCAATAATCCGTGTATCGAACCGGGATCAGGGGTCTCGTGTGATAGTAGTGGATTTTCCTCGCCCACGAAGATTGCTATCGGCGCGGGCTTCCTCCCGCTCAATTCTCCGCTGGCCTCGCAGGTGTTAGATGACATGCAGACGGCCCTCTGTATGACCGCTTGGGGGATGACCTCGGCCTATAACGACCTCTACGACGAAGCCCATCCCGGCACGTTCAAATATCAGCTCTATCATGCGGAAAATAAGAACGCAGTCATTTTTGTTCCCAATTTTCGCAACGATGCCGGGATACAAATGAATATTAACCAAGAACTGCGAGTGAAAAAATTACACGAAGACAACCTCGGCGGCAAAAAAATCTATTCAGGATTATATCTTGACGAAACGCGGTTTATTACTGGGCAACCGATTGTAGTGAACTGCCCCAATGCGACCAGCCCGAATGCCAGTTTTGAAGTCGGGCGGAAAAAATTCACCAAGGACTTGCGGACCCAAATGGCCGCTGCCGTTGTCGCGGGCGGGCTCACGTTTGGGGGAATGAGTGGCAATCCGTATACGATGGACAATTTCCCTGTCTACGGAGACCCCGACCTCAATTTTCAATTACTCTTTAATGAGTCCAGTGGTGGAAAAGGTGGCAACGGGGCTTGTGACGGCTGCGACTGCCTTGGCTACCTCGACGACCCGTGGCCGAACGGCTGCGGAACACAGGACACGACCACCTACGCCCCTGTTCCCGTCGCTGCGGTGCAAACTGGGCTCTCGCCCACCAACACCTCACCGGCACCGACCTTTCACCAGCGGAGCTACCCTGGAGCTGCACTGATCGAAGGGCGGGCGGCGGCCTCTGGGGGCGCGACGGGCATCAGTGCGTGGGGGGGCTGGTTCATTGGGCCTCTCAATCCGACCTTTGCCTTGACCTCTATCTATTTGCTGCGGGCCATTCCCTCGTGGGATAATTTACGGGGTGCCACTGGGCGAACGTGGACCGAAGGCACGGATATCTATACCAGCACCAATAGTTTTATCTCACAGCAGATGGCGTGGAGTCGGCACAAAGACTACGAACAGAATCACAAACTCTTCTTTACCAAGCATAGCGGCACCGGCCTCACCTTCAACCTGCTCAGTACGGAGAAGATTGTCGATGCCAAATGCACGACCTTCTATTTCTTGGAAGTGCAAGATAATGGCACCCCGACGGCGACCTGTGTCACTGGTTACGTCAGCCAAAGTGGCAATGTCGTCACGATTGGAGCGAATGCCGTGAACGATGACGGCTATGTGTTCTACGTCCATCGTGCCCCGACCGTGCTGCAAGCCAAAGTATTCGCTGCCGATCAGGTTGATGTCTGTTGGAACGCAGATGATCAAGGCACAATCCCAATGGAAGGAACCAGCCTCACAGGCTGGACGTTTGTTGTTGCTGGCGTACAGAAAACTCCGACCGGCCCTGCGACTATTACCGGGCTGCGGTGTTTTCACTTTACCTTTGCGACCAACACGATTACGACAAGTTCCCAAGTCGTGACTGTGGCCTACAATGCGGCAACGGGGTTTGTCACGGCAGGGACACCAACCATTAACGGGGGACCGAAGATTCCCGCGCTGTCCATCTCTCCTGCAATCACTGCCACCAATAACCTCGGGGGCGGAAATGGTGGGACGCCGATCCTTGCCACGACGAGGTATCAGTGGCAGTCCAATGTCGGCGGGGCCGCAACCGCGCCGCTCTATAACACCTTGAACGCGCAACTGGTGCCGAGCGCGGGTGGGCAGGCCCGGCTCATTGTCAAGATTCGCAATACCGTCAACAGTCATGTGACGGTTCCCTTCCCGCTCTACTATCAAGTCGATCCTGCCGACCCCACCGTGCAAACTGCTGCCGTCCCCGTCACAGACGACTGTACTGCCCCCGTCTGTTATACGCCCGCGCTGGGCATCGGCTCTCTCATCCCCGGTGTGGAGTTATTAGCCAGTGATGAGACCGCCAATATCGACTGCGGGGTGATTCAAAGTTTCAACAGTATTCCGTTCGTCACTATGTCCGGGAGTGCGGGGGCGGGGAGTGAGGCCGAATGTATTTACGCCCTCAAATTCAAAGATACCCTCACACAAGGGCAGAATATCTACTTCTATGTCCGTGAAGCGGGCGGCAATCCCCTCAACACTTACCCAAATGCCGCGAATATGCCACGGGCGCGCATCGTCGATCCCCGCAGTGATCGCGTGAGCGGCATGGTGACCGGAGGCACATGGCGTTAATTATCAGCCTTTTCTTACTGCTTTTTTCTGTTCAGGCGCACGCATCCATTCCCGAGGCTGCCAAGACAGACTCGCGCTATCTGCTCGGGCTTCTCGTCTGTAATAAATACCCTGGCGTCAATAAGGACTTCAGCGGCGATGCTACCAACGGCATCAACACCTGTATCGAGGACGCGCACGAGAACCAGCTCGCCACCTATCTTGAATGTGGGACCTACGCTGTCACGAACACGGTCAAGCTCTATGAATGGGTGAATTGGAAAAAGGGCGGGCCACTGCCACAGGACCCGCATAACCATGTGTTTCGGGGAGAGTCGGATTGTCCGCAGGGCTGGCCGGAATTGAAACTCAAAACCTCCGCCGTGACTGGGTTTACCAATAAGAGTAGTCCCCGCCCCGTCATGGCGTGGCGTGCATTTCAAGCCGCCAACCAGAATGCCAAAGCCAATGCGGAACCACTCGACCCACTCGGCCTTCCGGCTAACTTCAACGACTTCGGGAAATCCAATTTTGGAGAAATATTGGAGGGCATCCGTATCAACACCAATGGGAACGCGGGTGCTATCGGGCTGGCGTTCTCTGCCGCGCAAGATTCCGCCATGCGGGATGTACAGATTGAGGCCACCGGCAGTCTCGCGTGCTTCTACGGGCTGCCCGGGCGCACCGGACCCGCCGCGAAACTAAAATGTGTCGGCGGCGATTACGGTATCCGCATCGGGAGCAGCATTCCGTTCACGCCCAACGGGACGATGGCCGCAGGCGTCGAATTGCTTGACCAAAAAATATCGGCGGCGGAAGGCACCGACGCGTCGCCGATTGTGCTTGTCGGATTCAAGATCACTGCCGCGACGCCTGCCCCGGCCATTGAAGCGAAGACGGGGATGGTCCTCTATGACGGAACCATTGAGATGCGGGGCGCTGCCCAGGGCATGATTGCGATTGATAATCCCAACGGGCGGGATCTGTACATACACAATGTCTTCGTCACGGGTACGACCAAGCTCTTTCGCAATAAGGGTGGGGCGACAATGGCATGCGGAGGCCCGGTCATCTGTGGGGAAGGCACGTGGAGCCGGATCGCGGAGTTTGCCTATAACGACCAAACCCAAGCTGACGCCAGCAATAAAGCCTCGGTTTTCCCGACCTACGTGAAGAATACCGACAAGCTCGAATCGCGGAGTGTGGTGGACGGTGTGTTACGCAGTGCGCCGATTGTCGCTCAAGACATCATGGCGAACGCAGGGCCGCCGGTCGGCGATCTGCTTTCGCGACACGTCCCCGGTCACTTTCCCAGTTTCGAAGATGGCCCCTTTGTCCAACTCAAAGAGCACGGCGGCCCCACGACCGGCTATCTCGGCACCGACCCGGAAGTCGGCAATACTGGGCCGGATAGCACCAAGCCATTGCAAGATGCCATTCTTGCCGCAGCAGCAGCCGGACATGGGCGCGTGTGGCTCCCGCGTGGGACCATCTACACGAGCAACCTCATTCGGCTCAAGAAGAACACCGTCCTGATGGGGCCGGGCCTCCATAAGTCGATCATCGCCTCTCACAAGTCCTGGCAACCGCCGTCTCCTGTCCCCATGCTCCTCACTGACAACGATCCGACCGCTACGACTACGGCCACTGACTTTACGTTGTTTCTCCGTAATGCGCCGATCGCCAACGACTGGATGTATTACCTGCGCTGGCGGGCGGGGCGGAAGTCCTTGACCTTTGGGCTCTCGTTGGATGCCCCCTTCCTTGCGAACTGCTTTGCTTCAGGGGCGCCCGTCAATCAGAAACGCTACGCCGTGTGGTTTAACGGCGGCGGCGGTGGCAAGCACTACGGACTCCAGGTGGTCGCGCAAAAGATGGTCGATCGCAACAACGACTCACGCCAAGTCTATGTGAACGGGACGACGGAGCCGCTCAGCTTCTACGGGCTCAATACTGAGTTCGGCAAGATGTGCGTGATTCCACACGCGGGCAATGAAATCACGGGCGCTAAGAATGTGCGGATCTTCGGCATGAAGCGCGAAGGCCGCAGCCCGACGCTCCTGATTCACGACTCGCAGAATATCGGCCTCTTCGGGGTGGGGAAGATGGCGGAAGTCCCAGGCAATACGCCGCCAGGGATTCTGCAAATTACCGGCGAGTCAGACAACATTGTCGTGGGGATTGGCGGCAGTGTGTCAGGCTCGGGACTTCACAAAACCAATAACGAGCCGCAAGTGTATGAGGCGCTCACACCCTCTAGTAGCGAGAAGGGGGCTGCCAGAGCGGCCACGCCAATTGTATCGACGATTCCTTGGCCGACGCGGCTCAGTTACTTGCGCCGTGGGAAGGGGCTCGATGATTCGATGTTTGGGTTTGTGCCGAGTGCAACGTCTCCGCCGGTCGCACCCCCAAAGAAAAATGATGAGGGAAGCAGGGAGGAGGAGTGACCGAACAGATTGTCTCCGCTTTACGGCTCTCGATCCTGATTGGTGCGTCCTACGCGGAGACGATCACATGGAAAAGCGAGGGGGTGCTGGTTCCGTTTCCGGCTGGTACGACGGCGGAAATTAAAGTGCGCCCGACCTTAGCCTCTGAGACGGTGCTGCTGCGGTTTTCGACCAGCCCAACGGCAACCGATGGATTGTTGGTGTTGATAGATCCGGGCGTGTTGGAGCTGAGTCTGACCGAAGAACAGACGGCGGAACTCGCGCCCGTGTGTGATGCCGTATTCGATATTAAGTATAGCTTCCCGACTGGGCAGGACGTAGTCAAGCTGACGGACGGCAAAGGACTGGTGGATATTCACCTGATCGTGACGAGGCCATAGTGAGTGATGTTCTTATTCAACAAGTCACGACTGAATCTCTTTCGACCAGCAACGGCGATACCGTCGTCCATGAGATTGTCCGCACGGAGTTGCTGTCACAGGGGATTGTCGGACCGCCAGGACCACAGGGACCAGTCGGGCCAGCGGGAGCGCCGGGGAGCGGCACCTCGGTTCCGTGGCATGAGGATGTCTTCACGCTCGGGGGAAATCAGACAGTGTTTGTCCTCAGTACGACTCCGGCTGCGAATACCGTGTCTATGTATGTGAACGGACTACGGCAGACGAACGATAATTTCACAGTGGCAGGAAGCACAGTAACTGTCACGGGGTTCGTGCCCGGCGGGGGCGATGTTCTTGAATTTGTCTATCAATAACCAGGAAGGCAACTAGCATGCCAGCGACGCAGCTAACTCAGCATTCGCTCGTAAGACCACCCTTGGTAGTATTGCCAGTGGAGACGAGGGACGCTCATCTGTTTTTCATGCGCCCACTGCGCAAGGGTCTGCGTTCTTCCGTCGTAGGTGATGTTGATGTTTGTACGTTTGTTATTGTTCTGCTCTGCCAGTGTCGCCCAACGGACATTACCAGGAGCGTAGTTGCCACTTCTATTCGGGTAGCGATCAATACTATAGCCAGTGCCCGGATGATCTCCCAAAGTTGCATAAAATTCTTCAAACGACTGAAATTCGCAGCGGATGCCGCGTGCTCCGTAGAGAGGATAGTGCTGGGTGCGCGGATTCTCGCAGCGCTCTTTAACCTGCAAATACGTTTTATAGACTTTGCTTCTGGCTTTCCCATTTCCTCCTTGGCCATGCGTGGTAATGCGGGCCTGCCAATATTGACGTTTCCAACATCCGCAACTCTTCAGCACTTTCAAATGGGCTCCCAGAACAATTTTTACTGTCCCACATTCACAGACCGCAACCCATTTCCACCCGTTCGGCGTGAGTTGAAAGGGGTACAATACACGCAATTTTTCGGCTTGGTGGGTAGCGTAATTAAGAAAGATAGACATGGCGCATCTCCTCATGATGCCCTCGTGGTGTGCGCGGCAACTCAGCGAGGTACTGAGTGTTCGAGAGGCCTTCTCTAGCCGCCTAATCAGTGTAACAGGTTCTTCTTCAGAAGGAAAATAGAATATGGCGCTCAGCCAAATAAATGGGAACAGACAGATACAATCTGCCTCGATTGATAAGACCCGCGTGGATAGTGGCATTATCAGAGGGGACGGTGTCAACGCCTTCACCGCCGATCAGTCACACGGTGGGTTTAAGATTACTAACCTGCTGGCAGGCGTTGCGGGGACCGATGCCGCAACCGTCGCCCAGGTCGATGCTGCTCGGCAAGGTGTGCTTGTCAAAGATCCGGTGCGGGCAGCCACCACGGCGAACATTACCCTCTCGGGCACGCAAACGGTTGATGGCGTCGCCCTCAGCGTCAATGATCGGTGTTTAGTCAAAGACCAAAGCACAGGTCAGAATAACGGCATTTATCTCGTGGCCTCGGGCGCGTGGACCCGTGCTCTTGATGCCGATGTGTCCGCCGAAGTCAAAGGCGGGATGATGATGTGGGTGAACGAAGGGACGACGAACGGCGACAAGCAGTTCATCCTCACTACCAATGATCCGATTACCCTTGGTACAACTCCCCTCGTCTTCACGCTGTTCGCAGGCGGAACGTCCTATTCAGCCGGGGCGGGGCTCACCCTCACGGGCTCGACGTTTGATGTAGTCACTGCGGATACCTCGCTGACCGTGGCTGCCGATGCCGTCTCAGTGAATCTCAATACTACGGGGGGATTAGAAACTTCGACCGGCGTCAGAATCAAGCTCGATGGCACGACTCTCACAACGAGTGGGACCGGTGCGAAAGTCGCCGACGCCGGAATCACGGCTACGCAGATTGCCGCCGCCGTAGCGGGGAATGGTCTCGCCGGTGGCGCAGGTACTGCACTTTCTGTGAATGTGGCGGCGGCGGGCGGTATAGAAATTGTCACTGACGCGTTGCAGGTGAAGCTCGACGGCACCTCACTCACAAGTAGTTCGACCGGGCTGAAAGTGACCTCGGGACGCCGCATTGTGCGGGAAACGCCCACAGGATTAGTGAATGGATCAAATACTTCTTACACGCTAGCGAATACGCCGATTGCCGGGAGTGAGGAGGTGTTCGTCAACGGTTTGCTCATGGAACCAGGGGCAGGGAATGACTATACCATTGCGGCGGCAGTAATCACGTCACTCGTTGTGTTGCAGACCGGGGATAAAATCCGCGTGAGCTACGCGGTCGCGTAGAGGGGCACACTCCATTGTGGCAATTACACAGGTTCGCTCACCCCAAATTGGCGCGGGAGAAGTCAAACGGTCTGACCTCGATGTCACCACGTCCGGCTCTGCCGTACTGGCGAAAGTTATTCAAGGAACTGGCATCACAATCAGTGCTACGGGTGCCGATGCGGGTACAGGGGATGCGACGATCAACGCGGCGGCGTCTGCCATTTTGGATACGCTCTCTGCAACCCAAGGATCGATTCTCTACCGCAGTGCAAGTGCATGGGTGCCGCTCGGTCCCGGCAGTGCTGGGCAGGTGCTCAGTACAAACGGAAGCAGTCAAAACCCAAGTTGGATAGATATAGTGGCACCAGCAGTAATCTCAACGGCGAATAGCAGTACCACAAACTTAGCGGGCGGGGCCACCTTCACCGGCACGGGCGAGAGTACGCTCAGTTACGCCAGTGTCACTGTGATGGTGCTGTCTTCGCACGCCTCGGCTGCCGATGGACTGGCGGTGGAACAAAGTGTGGACGGTACCAACTGGGACATTGCCGATTACCGGAACGTCGCCGCCGGACAAGCCGCCTCTTTTAGCGTCAACTTGTTTGGTGAGTTCTTCCGGGTCCTGTATGTGAACGGCGGAACATTGACGACCACACTGCGCATTGAGTGTAAAAAGAACCCCTGGCCGTTACCCGTGCTCGATGGCTCACGCTCTAATGCCCCGTCGCTGCCGGCCGTGGCAACTCTCACTGGCACGGGGGATGTCGCGATTGTCGCGGCGCCAGGAGCAAATAAGTCGATCATGCTCCGCACGGTCAAGTCCTATAACACGAGCGCGACGCTCACACGGGTAGATTTGAAAGACGGCGCGACCACGTTTGCCTACCTCGCGGCAGCAGCGAACGGTGGTGGAGAGAACTACAGCCCGTCGCGAAGAATCATCTCAGAAAACACCGCCTTTAATGGGGCGCTCAGCGTAGGGGTTTCGAGCGTGTTTATGAGCGCGGAGTATGTCGTAGTGAAGAGTTGATAACTTTTTGTGAATCTATATGCTTACGCCACGCAACACCGTTATTCAGTTCCATCATACGGAAATACAAACAACGGCGCTGTTCGATGAGATCTGGCGGTACGGGCTTAGCCCATCCCCAACCCGAAGGAAGAAAGGTTGCCATAAAAAGTCCGGCAACGTCAGCCTGTTGATGTTTAACTCGCAAATAAGGACGAAGAGTGTTGAGAAATCGCAAGGCGTTCCACTGTCCTGCGCTCCAATACCACATTTTTCGGCGACTAGGGGTCGCACTTTGTCGGGGAATAACGGCCCCGCCAAAACTACAACAGTATGCCCGGACAGCGGTTTCGTCTGTGTTTCCCATCGCCACAACCAAGTTGAACGCCGGAGTACGTCGAAACGAGTTTCCTGGTTCGCATTTGGTAATAGAAATCGACCCTTCCCCATCGAAGAACCCGGCCAGCCACGAGGCTTCCATAGGATCAATAACAATGGCGGTAGGATCAACGTGACGAACCCTGATGGTCGGAAGAGTTTCTCGACGCACGGCGCGGGTGTAGTGTGTACTACACAACCCACGTGCAAACCGCGTCTTCTCGCATCCTTCAGCAATACACTGTTTAGGGGGAACCGGGATCTTAGACAGAACATAGGCAGGCACGGCCAACTTTTTCGCATTGTAGGCTTTGATAGCCTTCATGCGATTTGTCAAACCTGTCAATTCGGGATTGGATTTGCTAGAACGAGAGGAAGGTTCCATCGTGAAGTATCCTTTCATGGTGGTGCTTGTCTTACCGGTGTTGTCAGCATCGGTAAGACGACTCCCTCTACTATAACCCATCCCCACCATTTTTCAAATGCCACACAGTTTGTGAGGCAGCCTCTCGTGAAGAGTTAGAGGAGGAACCAATGGCACTGACCCCAGAACAATGGTCCGCCCTCAAAGCGGATATGGCAAAGAACCCGGTCATGAATGCGCTCGAACACACGACCGAGAATGCCGCGATGATTGCGGCGATGTATGCCTTGCCTGCCCAGCCCGATTTCTGGGTGTGGCGCACGTCACTCACGAAAGCGGAGATTGTTAGTAGTACCTCGGTCGATGGCACGACGTGGAATTATACGATCTACATTGCCCGTTCGCAGGGGGAGCGTGATTGTTGGGGCGATATGTTCTCGGATCGGGCGGGCGTGAATCCCTCGCTGCCCAACGTCCGGCAAGGCTGGGCCGACATCTTTAGTGGGGGGCCAGGCACGGCGCAACGGACACATTTGCTGGCAATGGCACGGCGTCTCGCCAATCGCGGCGAGAAGATTTATGCCACGCCGCAATCCCCTGCCAGTACGTCGAGCCCTTCCACGCTGACCTTTGAAGGCACGTTCAGCTACGACGATGTCTTGAATGCGTGGCAGTTACCATGACCCCAAGGAGATCCTAAATGAGTACCTACGGGGCATCGGCAGCCTACACGATCACGCTCACTAGCTTGGCATCGACGACCGCTGGGGTGTTGTTAGCGGGCACGCAGAGCACGACGGTTGATAATACCACGACGACCTACAATGATTTCCTGGTGGGCGGCAGGATCACGATGGGCAGCAGCGCCGCGACGGCGGACCGTACTATTGAGATTTGGGCGTTCGGCAGCGTGAACGACACCCCGACCTATCCTGATGTCCTCACCGGGACTTCCGGTAACCGCACGATTACCAGCGCCAATATCAAGCGCGGGGCCCTCCGGCTTGTGGATCGGCTGTTTGTCGATACGACTGCAAGCCGAGTGTACTGGTTTGGTCCAGTTTCGCTCGCGCAAGCCTTCGGTGGGCAGATGCCCAAATTTCATGGCCTCTTTGTCGTGCATGATAGTAACGTGGCACTCAGTGCGACGGCGGGCGACCACGTCCTCAACTACACGGGAGTAAGCCTCTAGTGCTGTATAAGCCCTCACTGGCGCAAATTTCGGGCGGCGGGCATCGCGGCCACCCCCGCTACCGGGGCTGTATGGGTCACTGGATGTGCAACGAAGGCGCGGGCCTCAATGCCTATGATGTGAGCGGCAACGGCTGGACCGGGGTACTGACGGGTGGTCCGACCTGGGATGTGGGGCAGTTTGGGGGCGCGATCAATTTTGATGGGACCAATGATTACGTGACCATTCCTGATCGTCCCTTTCCAATCCAAGAGTTGACGGTCTCCGTATGGGTCAATGAAGCAGAGAATGGGGTCATACAACCTTACGTGACAAAATGGTCTCTCTCTGCTGGCGCTCAACGATCATTTGAATTGCTGCGCTCCACAGATAACAAGTATTACTTATCCGTCACTGCCACCAGCACGGGGGACGTGTGGTTTGGCAGTACGGCAGCGTTCACGACTGATACGATAGGCGTGTGGCATCACATTGTGGGGGTCTGGAGAGGGGCGACCCCACAGATTCAGCTCATCTATCGGGATGGCGCACCGCTTCCGGGGACTGTGACTGGCTCAACGCCAGCAACCATGTTTGACAGCACAACGCCGGTCTATCTCGGCTCGGAAAATTTGGGGGATTTCTACAAAGGTAAGCTGGACGACGTACGGATTTACAACCGGGCGCTCGATGCCCAGGAAATTCAGAGTCTCTACCGCGATCCCTTCTTGGAATTTCGGCGGTACCAGCCGCCCGTGATTGTAGAAATCCCGCCGTCCCTCGCTGTGCCACAGTTCATGCTCTTAGGAGTAGGGCGGTAATGACAAAATTCACACTCGTCTGGGTGTTCGTCCTGTTCTCTCTGTTGTGGGGACATTCTGCGCAAGCGGCCAACTATTATGTGGCGCAAACTGGAGGCAGCGATGCGCGGAGCTGCGCGACGGCACAAACCCTCGCAACGCCCAAGCTGACCGTCGCGTCCGGTGTCACGTGTCTCGCACCCGGAGATACCCTCTACATTCGGCAGGGGACTTACGCCGAACATCTTGAAAATGTCCCGACCGGGACCTCGTGGAGCACGCCCGTCACGATTATGTCGTATCCCGGAGAGACCGCCACCCTCACCCAACACCCGACGGTCGAGAGTGCAATCTTCACCTTTGGTCAGGGGGCGACCGCGCAGCGCTATATTATTTTGCAGAATCTCACCCTTGATGGTCTTGGCGGGCACTCGTTGGGCGACCCGAACTACGGCTCGCATTTGATTAAAATTGACGGAATTTTCAACCGGGCCGATCATATTCGCATACAGAACAATACGCTGAAACGGGCGCGGATGAGCGCCGTGCTCAATACCACCAACACCACTGATCCGCTCTCTGGCTGCTGCAATGAATATCTGAACAACGAAATCGGGAACAATGGGAACTGGGCAAATTTCCCCGCTGGTGCGGATTTTCCGCCCGCGCTTTACGTCAGCGCCGCGAACAATCTGTTTGAGTATAACAATGTCCATCACAGCGCCAGCGTCGGCATCGACATTTGGAATTCCAGTGTTGCCGGATACACCAATAACGTGATTGCCCGCTATAACAGCGTGTGGGCGAATGGAATTCCCGGTGGCAAGGTTGGCGTCGGCATTATGATCACCAAAGGCAGCGGCACCCTGGTCCATAACAATTTGGTCTATGGGAATACCGGCGCAGGCATTGCCAGCAACTATGACGTGTCGAATATCTCCATCTATAACAATACCATTTACGGGACGGTGGGCGATCAGTACGTGAATGGGGCCTGTATTCACATTGGGGCTGGGACTTCGGGAACCGCACTGGTGCGCAACAATATCTGTTGGAACAATGCCGGATCGAATAGCGTGGTGAACGGTGGAAGTTCTGCGACCATTACCCAGAGTAATAACTCTTCTACCAACCCCAATTTTGTCAACGCCGCTGCGGATGACTTCCATTTGCAAGCCTCCTCCACTGCCGCCGTGAATCAGGGGTTTAATCTCACGTCGCTTGGCTTGACGAGTGATTTCGAAGGGACGTTCCGACCCCAAGGCTCCGCGTTCGACATTGGGGCCTATGAATTTACTACGGCGGACACGACGCCGCCCACCGTGACCGGGCAAGCGCCAGTCAACGGCGCCACTGGCGTTCCCCTGACGGCAGCCGTGACCGTCACCTTTAGTGAGACGATGGATAGCGCCACCATCACCAATACCAAGATCCTGCTGAAAAATCCGGCGCTCACGACCATTCCAGCAACGGTATCCTATACTGGGGGGCAGGTCACGGCACTGCTTACGCCGAATAGTCCGCTTGCGGCCAGCACGGTCTACACCGTGACGGTGCTGAGCGGGGCGAGTGGGGTTAAGGATTCTGCTGGGAATGCGCTGGTGGCGGACGCCGTCTGGTCGTTTACCACGGGCACGGGCGGGCCGCTGACGTTGTATGTCGCCACAACTGGGAGTAATAGCAATGACTGTACGGCGGCGCAGAATCCGGGCACTCCTAAACAGACGATCACTGCTGCCTTTGGTTGTATCGGCACCGGCAGCGGAGCCGGGTCAAGCTCGATCGTACAGATTGCGGCGGGCGATTATGCCGAACACTTAAATGAGAGCGTCAACGGCGGCACCAGTTGGGCGAATGCCTTACAAGTCCGCGCCGCCCCTGGGGCCTCGGTGTGGCTCAAACCCGTTGGTGGAGCGGGGACGCGCTGTGTGACACTCGGCACGACCAGTAATAAACAATATGTGATTTTTGATGGTATTAACTGCGATGCGGCGGGGGCGGCGGAAGAAGGCTATAAACTTGGCGGCTTCAATGCCACCAGCGGATTTATGCAGATCACGAACGCAGAAATTAAAGTGGGAGGGCCAACAGGCAGTTCCACGGGGCTCATTTATGGTCAGGGGACGGCCATTCTTATTGACCACAACAATATTCATCACGGGCGGGTAAATAATCCTGGCATTTGGCTGACCGCGACCAACTCAATCGTCGAATATAATGACATCCACGATAACGGCGGCGCGGGCATCGATCACTACCTGGTCGCGGGCGGCGTGAGCGGGAATATCTATCGCTATAATACGCTCCGCAATAACGGCAAATATGGCATGTTGATGGGGTCGGGAGATAACAACCAGTTCTATAACAATCTGATTTATAGCAACCTGGGAGACGGTATTTGGCTGGGTTTTGGCGGGACCAATAACCAACTCTATAATAACACGATTTGGAACAATCTTAACGTTGCAAACGGGCGTTGTCTTGCTATCGAGACGCCACAAACCAACGCCCTCGTCCGTAATAACATTTGCTATCAGAACACGACCCACATGATCTTGGGCGGGACTGGGACGGTCGCGACCCACAATATGTGCGGGGCAGCGGGCACCTGTGGGACGAGTGCGATCACCGGCAATCCGCTCTTTGCCAATACGGCGGTGGGCAACTTTGCCCTCCTGGTGGGCTCGCCTGCCATCGATCAAGGATCGAGCCTCGTCTCATCGGTTGTGACCATTGACTTTGTCGGGACCACCCGCCCACAACCTCCAGGCGGTGCCTATGACATCGGCGCCTATGAGTATGTCACCACGACGCTCACGAGCCCCTCTGTGATTGGCACCCCCGTCACCATGAACAGTGGGGCAAGCGCCACGATGGCCCTCCAGACAGTGAACGCGACGTGCCCCAGTGGCAGTACCAATGTCGTGGCTGTGGCGTGTCTGTCTACCCGCAAGGCGGGGGCCTCGGCAATTACGCTGAATCTGCCGCAGTGGAACGGGACCAATATGACGCTCGTTCCTGGGGGACCGGCCCAAGAGGCCGGGAACAACGGCACGTTTGCCCAACTGTACTACCAACTCAATCCGACCTGTGACGGGAGCCCTCATGCCTTTACGATGCAGGCCAACACGACCAATCAGTTTCTCGTCGGCGGGATTCTCTTTCTTAAAGACGTAAGCCAAACCACCCCGTTCGATACGGCGGTGATCGGCACGGGCACGAGCAGCACGCCCCCCGGCATCACTGTCACCGGGAGTGCCAGCGGAGACCTCGTGGTCGATTGTGTGACCGCGTTGAACTCGCTGACCAACCTCGCCGTCGGACCGCTCCAAACCGGGATTGGCGTCAATCAAACCACCGCCGCCAATCCTAATGAATCCAGTAACGTAGAAGGCAGCATGTCTACCGAACCGTCGACGGGATCGAATGTTACCATGAATTGGACGGTCGGGAATACCACGGCAAGTTGGGCGCAAATGGGAGCGAGCTTCAATCCTGTGACGGCAGCAACGGTGCGACGGCGGGCGTCCGCCCGGTATTACCAGTAAGGGAAGGAGGGCATCACATGAAGAAGAAACGCAAGAACCTCTGGACGACCGTCGGGGGAATTACCAACATCGCGGGCTATGTGGTCAGTGTCGCATTCAATCCGGTGCTTGGGGGGGCGATCCAAGCCGCAGGAACAGCGGTGATTGGACTTGCGGCTAAAGATAATGAAGAGGCGACGGCAGTGGCACGGAACTTCTTCTCGGCCCCGCCGCCAGAGGAAGAGGGGCAGTTCGATCCGCTCCCAACTCCTGATCTGTTTACCAAGATCGAACGTGAAGAGAAGAAGAGGGGAGATAAGCCATGATTATGCAACTGCTCATTCTCATCCTGGTTTTGGCCCTTGTCCTCTATGTGATTGAGACCCTTGTCTCCGATGCCCAGCTCAAGAACATCTTTCGTGTGGTGGTCGCGGTTGCGGTCATTATTTACCTCCTTCGATTGCTTGGGGTCTGGCTATGACCGAACCGACTCCGCCCTTTGTGTTAGGGTCGCTGATACCCCCGTTAGGAACGGACCTGCCTACCAATACCGTCGAAATCGAAGTGGTCGGCAAAGAATGGTGGAAATCGAAAACCGTGTGGTTCAACGTCAGCGCGGCGAGCTTGGAAGCACTCCAGCTTATCGGCACCCTTGGCATCGTTCCCCCTGGGACTATCACCACAGTGACCGCGTTTATCAATATCATTCTTCGTCGCCTCACCACACAGCCACTGAAAACCGCTCATCCTCGGATGGTGGTCGGCGTGTTGAAACCCACCCCGGATAGCTTACTCCTCCAACCTCCGCCCGAAGGGCTCCCGCCCTGGATGCGGAGGTAACGTGAGTAACGGAGATGCTCGGCTTGAGGCCCATGTCGAGCGGCTCCATGTCGCCATTGATAGCCTCAAGGAGCAGGTCGCCATCCTCGCTGCCAATACCAAACACATGGAAGCCGAACAGGCGAAGGATCACGACCTGATATTCTACATTCTCAAGACGTTACGCGGCGACGAGAAAGGCAGTGGAGGATTTACGAGTCGTATTGCCGCTATCGAAAACGAGGTGAAGAAACTGGTGACGGAGAAAGCCAGTAGTAACGCCCGCGTGTGGCAAGTGGTGGCCGCAGTGATTGGTGCCTTGTTGATTCGCGCCGTGGCGGCAAAAGTGTTCGGGGGGGAAGGGCCGTAACGTGAAAATCGACCGGGCAAAATTCTTCGCAGGCTATCGGCGGGCGTTCGGTTCGCTCTCGCAATCACAAGTCGACGGCCTCACGACTCTCCTGTCCTGCATCGAGTCAGACCAAGTCCTCACTGCAAATCCTCGGTATGTGAGCTACTTCCTAGCGACAACCAAACACGAAACTGCGGATACCTGGCAGCCGATCCGGGAACGGGGCGGCAAGGAATACTTCGTGCGGCGCTACTGGCACAACAAAAAGATTTGCAACGTGCTCGGGAATCAGTCCCTCTCCGACGCATACACCTACTGTGGGCATGGGTACGTGCAGATTACTGGGCGGGGACATTTTGAGACGTTCTCTGGCCTCTTGGGCGTGGATCTCCTTACTACCCCTGAATTAGCGCTTGAGGCAGAACATAGCTATCGCATTGCCTCGCTCGGGATGTGTGAAGGGTTGTTTACTGGCAAACGGCTCGGGCAGTATCTTGATGGGAAGACGTGGAGTTATTATGACGCCCGCCGCTGTGTGAATGGGACCGATCAGGCGGCCAAGATTGCAGGACTTGCGCAACAATTTGACCACATACTCACTGCGAGTATAATGCCGAGAGGGAGGAAAGAAATATGAACAAACTGATTCAAGCAGGGGCGGGGGTAGTCGTCGGGTTATTGTTTGCTTTCCTGATTCATCTCCTTCCGGCGCAGGCCGAGGAGTGTGTGCAGGAAAAATTGCAGGTGCAAAACCTATTGCAACAAAATGCGCAACTCAATGTTGCGGTTGCGCAGCAGCAATTCCGTCAGGCGATGCAAGAAAAAGCGCGGCTTGAAGGGATTACCAAAGACACTACACCACCGCCCGCCCCTACTCCTGCCCCGTCCCCCGCTGAGACGGCCCCGCCGCAACCCTCTCCCCATCCCGACGTTGCTCCGCAGTAAAATTTGACATGCAGCCAACAGCGAGCGTATACTCGCCGTACTCAACATATCCATTCCCATTGTAAGAGCCCCCTGCCCACCCCGCCGAGGGCTCTTTCTTTTGGCGCATTCCGACCAAGGGTGCAGGCTTGACAGATTTCACGAACAGCGTAGAAGAATGCCTATCCTTCCCCCGTAATAAGTCGCCCTGAAAGGGACGCTCGCGGGGCTCGGAGACCCTTTCCGTCCGGCGGCACGAACAGCGAATGCGAACCGGCGAGAGGAAGCTGTAAGAAAATTCCCCCTATTCGATATTCGATCCTAACAGGTCGATTGCGTAGGGGGTTTTTCTTTAGGGAAGCTGCGATGAAAGATTCCGCCCACTTCCGCTTCACTACGAAAAAATCACACGGCAATAGCGGCCTAGAATTCCCCTGTAAAAAATGACAGATGGGACGATTCAAGCGGATGACTATTCTGCAAATGACTGAGCGCCTCGCTGCACGCGGACATGGGATACGCACTTATATGATGCCATAGACACAGTCCACATTGCGCGACCGTCTCAGTTTTAATTTCCATCAGATCAGCAAATGGTTTTGCTTTCTGCTTTGTCCGTGTTGATTGTTTCATTGTGGTTCGTTTCCTTCTGGTTTATCTTCGGGTTCTTTTGGTTCCTCTACTATAATAATCTGCTGGCACTCATTGCACATGAGTTGCGGCTCAATCTTGGTTGAAGAATAGATCCGCACCATGCCGGAGATGACGAGCCAGCTATGCGTTTCGCGGCGATGCTTCTCTAAGGCGCGCACGTATTTCGAGGTGTTCACTGTTCTTCCTCACTGTTTCACGGCGTATGCGCGGAGTACGGTTGCCACGCCGTATGGATTTTCATTCAGTGCCTCTGCGTAATGCTCGGGATGTTTCCACCCCCCGGTCCGGCTAATGTCAGTCATGGCTTTGACAAGGTCGTCCTCTATCAGTTTCCGTGATCCCGCCCGATACAGAGCGAGTTGCACAGCCGGTCAGCCGTAGCGGCTCAGGAATGCCGGTTGCCGATTGGCAATGTCCTCGGCTGTATAATGCGACGGGTTGCTTTTGAGCCAATATTTGCCCCAGCCGACTGGGTATTTCTCGGCGGCATCGGCGACGAATAAGGCTTCAGTTGATGTGAGCATGGGGGTCCTCCTTCTCGGCAATAAAGCCGCCTTCGGCAATTTTTCGCCGACGCCATTCAGAACACATTTCACCATCTAGCAGGGTATTATCGGGATGCTCTCGCCACAAATCATTGCAGACTTGGATGTGATAGGCTGCGATTTCTTGCGGGGATTTTCTTGGCTGGTCCGACAAGAAGGGATCTCCGAACGGCGGCTCAAAAGATAACGTAAGATACAAAGTGAAAAGAATGAAAACTATTGCGGGCATGTGTGGCTCCTATTCCGAGTTTCGCAGCCAGCCTGTTACTTCCCCCTGATTCACTTTATCACTAAATGTGTTCTCAGGGCAGCCTTCCTGCAAACAGACTTCCGTGCAAATGACCGTTCCTCCCTCGGGCGTGCGGTATTCAAACTCTGAAACTGAAGGCGAGAAGTTTCGAGCAATGCTTGCGGCCTGCTGCCACGAATACACACAGAAGTGACGTTCTGCGGCCTGCGCGGCAGGTTCCGGGGTCGGGAACAGATAGCCCGCCGCGAACGCCGTCACAAAGATAAGCATAGCTGCTACGAACGACCCATAGCATTCTGCGGGTTTGACACTGGGCAGCATGTTATTCTCCTTTCCGTAGACTGTCGGCATGATCCATAATTTCGCGCCAGTTTGGGCCGTAGGTATCCTCCCACAATAACTCTTGCCATTTAATCCACGAACGTGCGCCAAGCACGGTTCCCTCTGTATCATAGGCAGTGATAACCTGCCGGGAAAATTCAATGGGGAGCGGTTGCTGCTTTGCTTTAATGGTCAGCGCGTTCCACGCATCAAGCAGTGTGCGACTCTGGATCGCAATATGCTGTTCGCCTGCAATAAACCTAAATATTGGTTTCGGCGGGCGAACATCGACACACCACGTCTCTGTCTGGACGGGCGCCGATTCCCAACCATCGGTCCGGGTTTTGACTTCCTCAAGCGAAAGTATCTTCTTTTGCTTCTGTACCACCTCGCCTCCCTTCTTGTGTACGGCTCCCCGGTCCGGGGGAGCCGGGTTGCTTATTTGGATTCGCTCTCAAAGTACCGAACGGCATTGTCCACCGCTTCAGCAAGCACGTCCTGCGGTTTTTCAGTCATGTCTTCTTGTACGTAGTGCAGCAGATCGGCGAGTAACGAAGTGATCGTTCCTTCGGTTTCTTGCAGCTCGCCCGGCGTTAGTCCCCGATAGAACCTGAGGATTTCTGCCGCTCGATCAACATGTTTCGCCGCGTCCTTCTTTGCCGTTTCCTCAGCAACGCGCTGCTCTGCTTTGTCTTGCCACGCATGTAGTAGCTCCGCGACATCATCAAAACTCGGATCGGAGGGATCATAGAAGATGGCAAGCCAGTCTTCTTGGGGTAGGAAGTCTCGCGCGACGCCGATGTCCTCCATCGTCTGGATTAAAGATTCCAGTTTGGAGAGCACCTCTTGCAATCCGGTCTTCTCTTGTTCTGATCGTGGCTCTGCGAGGGGCGTCGGATCTTCGCTCTCACACGGAAGAATGAACCGCTCTGTGCTCAGCAGACCTCGATAAAAGGGCCAGTCGCGCCCCGGCCACTTGTCACAGAGTTTTGCTAGCTCCTCCGCTGCCGGTTTGGTGAAAATCGCCCGAAAGACTTCCTTGCCGGTTATTTCTCGGACACCGAACGCGAGTTCTCCGTCTCTGACCGTTACGCTAAACACTTCATGGTGAGTATTCATTTGGAGTTTCCTTTCTTCTTTTGCGGTTGCAATCCGTTGCGTTCCAGTACATAGCGAATGCCGGTTTCTGATCGTTCTACCTGGTCGGAAATCTCCATTATGCTCTTTCCTGCGCGCGTAAGACTGAGGATGAGCGATTCTTCCCTCGGCGTGATTGGACGGCGTGGCTTCCGCTTCTTGCCAAAGGGGTGCATACCCCGAACGAGAGGTAACCGACCAATACGCGGATCGCTCGCCCCCTTTGCTTGTCTCAGTCCTGTCGGTGGAAGAACCTCGGGGAGCACTCTATGGTCGCGCACGTCACGTTGTCCGTCCGCAGCTTTCGCGTCTCGCAAGGCCGCTCGCTGCCGCTCCGCTGCGAACAGTGCGTCAATCGAGGTTCTCGACCGGCCCGTCACGTCCGCAATTTCACGAGCAGTCTTCCCCTGTTCTCGCAGGCTAAAGATGCGCGCCTTCACCTCCGGCGTCAGTTTTCCTGGTACCGCGCCGTTGTCGGTCGGTCCATTATCCAGCAGCACGCGCAAGACGGGTTCGAGTCCTTCTGCCTTGCGGATATTACACAAAAAGTCACGTTCTGCGGGTGTCAAGATAAACCTCCCGAACCGCCCCGGCGAAGGGGCATTCAGTAAAGAGTTTCATGTTTCTATACCGGCCTTCTTACGTTCCCACATCGAGAACGTTCCGGTTGCCTTACGCGCAACATTTCGAGCACCTACCACGTCAGCATGTGTTCCGTATCTACAACTGACACACTCGAAATGCGTACCACGCCGGTTGTCTGGATCTCGGTAGTTACACCGAGGACAAGTCTGGCTCGTATACGCGGGCCAGACTTCTTGCACCGAAACCCCGGTCAGCTCGGCGAGCTGTAGACACCGGACAGCGAAATGCTGCCGTGCCCAGGCCCCAATGGAGCCTCTTGGTTGTAAATTACCGAGGGTCTTTAGGCTCTCCACCGCAAGGCTTTTCCTGGATCGCTGACAAACGTTGACAGCTTTCCTCGCCTCTCGGTCAAGATATTGTTTACAGGCAGAACGATGCGACGATTTCCTATGTTTTTGCCGACGCTGTTCCGCCCGTTTTGTTTGAATACGATCCAACAGGGGATGTAGATCTTTCCCTATATATCCGTCCGACCGCGTAACACCTGCATTCACTCCTACATCTACACCTAGATAGTGCTCTGACTTTTCTGGCGAAGGTTTTTCAAATTCGACAAACACCCGCACGTAGAGCCACCCCTGCTTAGCTTGGCGTGTCTCACAGGTCTTGAGTAACTTTCCACCGCGCCGTAAGGCATTCTTCAGCGCCTTGTGGGTTTGCGCTGGCAGACGGGGGCCGGTGCTCACCTTTACCCAATAATCCCAAGCGCTATCTTTGCTTTCTTCCAGTGTCCCATCACAGAGCAACGGCAATTGCGCAGGACAATTAAACCATTCTCCCGTTGCGATGCTGCTATTCCGCCCGGCCTTCAGTATGTCTCGCGCTCGCTTGAAAGCCTGATTCGCAATCGAGCCTTTGCCGCGTGTGCTTTCAGTTGCATCTTCACCCTTGCGGTAGTAACGAGTCACGTAGTCGAATAACCACGCCCGATACTCCAGCATGTTTCCCAGGGTCTCTTTCGTTTTACCAGAGTTGCCATAGAGGCGAAGTGTGTAGGATCGCACCGCCACTCCATGCGTTTTACTTCGATCAGACTGTTGTGTTTTCATGACGTTTGCTCAGACTTTCGCTTCTTCACACAGAACATCGACCGTACAGACGCACATGCTGTGATCTTCCTTCCTTTGGCTAATAATACATTAAATTGTACCTGTTGACAAGAGGGGAGATAATAAAAATGTAC
>Ga0068861_100000397_pt1 | contig 25162 bp, 29 predicted proteins | sample KBSSwiS42_FD_66593 | JGI IMG/M metagenome (GOLD analysis project Ga0068861, IMG submission 66593) | Switchgrass rhizosphere microbial communities from Kellogg Biological Station, Michigan, USA - KBS Switchgrass S4-2 | ecosystem: Host-associated > Plants > Roots > Rhizosphere > Soil ...
CAGGAAAATTAGTCCGCTTCTGTCTCCAGGGGAAACCCGAAGCCTCGATAGGTACGTATCCACGCAAATGGTTCGCGAGATCTGTCCGGCCCGCGCGCTTGCGACGCATGCATTCGAACCGAGGATAGGAATGCATTGATACAAACGACGGGAGTTTCAGCCGCGCAGTCCCTATCCCGCGCCATGCAAAATATCCTGAAAAGGGGGAGGGAATTTTCCATGCGCAGTGCGCTTCTCGTAACCACGGCAATCGCCGCATTGGCCGTTGCCACGCCAAGTTTCGCTCAAGAAGCACAGTCGACCGCTTCGACCACTTCGGACTCCTCCGGAATCGAAGAGATCGTCATCACTGCGGTCACGACGAGAACGGCCGTGCCATCTTCAAATCGGAAGGTGTCACGCCGACCAAGTTGATCCCGAGCGGCGATGCTTCGTTCCTGTTGCAGTGGACCGCCCCGACAGTGCCCGCCGACAACAATGACGAAAGCGACGGCCGCGACCGCGACGTCGGCAACACGCTCCTCGGCGGTTCAACCTTCCGCATAGTCGACATGCTGCCGGGTAAGCAAAGCCCGATGCATCGCACCAACTCGATCGACTATGGTATCGTCCTGCAGGGCGAGATCGAGCTCGAGGATGGCCGAAAGAAGACCATCCGCGAGGGCGGCGTGACCGTCCAGCGCGGCACCAACCATTTGTGGAGCAACACCACCGACCGTGTTTGCCGGATCGCCTTCATTCTGATCGAGGCGCCGGCCTACCGCCACAACGGCCAGCCGCTGGAAGAATGGAAGCCGGAGCAAGTGGATCCCGCATATCCGGAGCAAGTGGATCCCGCATATACTGAAGCCCAGACCTGAAGGGGTCCGTGCTGACGGGGGGAGTCACGGCATTCGCGATGAGTGCGTCGATGACCTCCGCGGCATTGCCTTCCAGACGATCAGGCAGGCGCCACCGCCGGAGTTGCGCGCGTCCGCGCGACCAGCATTGCACCGGCGACTCAAATGGCACCAGATCTTCGGTTGGCTCGCGATCTTCAATCGGCTTCGTAGCAGGCGAAACGTTCCGACCGAAACTATCGGCCGCGCTGTTTTAGAAATATATGATTTTAGAGGCTCGCCAGCGTGCCAGAATCGACCGCCGAGAGCCGCGACTGGTTGCCGGAAGCCGCAACTTTATGGTGGGACGATTGGTGGGACGGAAACCGATCCCTCCATTTAAGTGAATGAAAACAATCACTTACCCGGAGGAATGGTGGAGCCGAGGGGGATCGAACCCCTGACCTTCGCAATGCCATTGCGACGCTCTCCCAGCTGAGCTACGGCCCCACACCTTCCGGGAAGGCGACGGCCTTTAGCAGCCGTCGCGGGTTTTGCAAGCGCCCTTGCGGGCTGTTTAATGCCAACTCGTCATCCCCGCGAAAGCGGGGATCCAGGGCCACGAGCGACGTCGCTTGCAACTCTGGCTCCCCGCTTTCGCGGGGATGACGGATCATGTGATTTCCTCAGAACGGGAACAGTGCGTCGTAGATCTGCTGGCCCCAGCGCGCCTGTTGCGCGTCGGTCAGCTGACCCTTGCCGCCGTAGATCACGCGCGCCTCGGCGATCTGGCTGTGCGCGATCGAATTGTCGCGTGCGATGTCCTCGGGCCGGATGATGCCGCTGATGATCAGCTCGCGCATCTCGAAGTTGACGCGCACTTCCTGCCGGCCACGGATCTCGAGATTCCCGTTGGGCAGCACCTGCGTCACGATTGCGGCCATCGTCATATTGATCGTCTCCGAGCGCGCCGTCGAACCCGAGCCGGTATATTTCGAGCCAGAGTTCGTCTCGAGCGTCTGCGACGCATTGGCGCCGAGTACCTTGGCGACCGGACCGATGCCGAGCAGGCCGCCGACGCCGCCGCTTTCCGCACCACCGCGCGAGCGCGAGGTGTTGTTGCCCATGTCGGCCTTGTCGGCGATGTTGATGCGGATCGTCAGGATGTCGCCGGTCTTCGACGCACGCTGATCGCGGAAGAAGGCGCCGGCGCCGGTACGGAACAGCGACGCGGTCGGCGCCGATTGCACTGCCTGCTGCTGTTGCGGCATTGTCGGCGCACGTGCCGGTCGGCCGATACGATCGGCCGGCACCGACAACGACGGCTCGACCTCGGCAACGTCATATTGGCCGGGCGCCGACAGCTTCGGCGCCTTGCCGATGCTCTGGAGGCGGCCAGTTACGCCACAGCCCGAAAGCGTGGTCGCGAGAAGGAGAACGACAGCCAGTTTCTTCACGAAATTTACTCCCCACACCCGTCCGCACCGAGGTCGCCGAAGAACCCCCGCGTACGCACGCCCCCCGGCATGCGGCGCGACGGCCCTTCGGCAAGCTCGCGGCGAACGAAATCCTGCATCAGTTGGTGATCCGCACGGCGCCCTGGCCATCGACCAGTGCCTCGATCGTACGGCTCGATTCGGTGACGACGCGGACGAGGTCGCCCTGCCCGCCGTCGACGAGCGCGCGCCCGCTGCCTGAAATGACCAGCGGTCCCGCGACATAGCGGATCGTCACCGGCTCGCCGCGGCGCACGAGCCGTGGCGACATGACGTCGGTTGCGCGGAGTGGCATGCCCGCCGGCATGTTGCGCACCGCTTCCATGCCTTCGGCATTGCGCGGTGAAATCGCATCGCGTCCGCGATAGGCCGGCAGCTGATCCTCGGTGAAATCGCCTGCGGACAGCCGGTCGCCGCGCTGGACGGCATGTGCCAGCACCGGGACGAGCATTTGCTGCTGTTGCAGCAGAGGCACATAGCCGGACCCGGTCTGTGCGGGCGACGTTCCGATTCCGAGCGCTTGCCGCACTTGCGCCGGCGACAGCGTCTGCGCCGACGCGGCCTGGGGCAGCAGCATGATGCCGGCGGCGAGAAGCGGCGCGCGGCGCATCAGCGCATCTGGCTGGTCGTCGCCAGCATCTCGTCGGCCGTCTTCACGATCCGGCTATTCATTTCATACGCGCGTTGCGCAGTGATCAGCGCCGTGATTTCGGCGACCGGATTGACGTTCGAGGCTTCGACGAACCCCTGGGTCAGCGTGCCGAAGCCGGGCTGCCCGGGCGCGGCGACGTTGGGCGCGCCCGAAGCAGCAGTCTCGATGAACAGATTGCCGCCCTTCGCCTCGAGCCCCGCTTCGTTCATGAAGCTGGCGAGTTCGAGCTGGCCGATCGTCTGCGGCTGCGGATTGCCCTGCGTGGTGACCTGGACTTCGCCGGTCTTCGACACGGTGAAGCCGACAGTGCCTTGCGGCACGGTGATGCCGGGCTGCACCGGATAGCCGTCGCTTGTCACCAGCTCGCCCTGGTCAGAGAGCTGGAAGGCGCCGTCGCGCGTATAGCCGGTCTCGCCGGAGGGCAGAGTGATCTGGAAATAGCCGTTGCCCTGGATCGCCATGTCATAGGGATTTTCGGTCTGGGTGAGCGTGCCCTGTTCGCTGATGCGATAGACTCCGCCCGCCTTGACGCCGCTGCCGATCTGGATGCCGGTCGGCGCATTGGTCTGCGCACTGGTCGCGCCGCCGGGGCGTGCGACGTCCTGGTAGAGCAGGTCCTGGAATTCGGCGCGCTGCCGCTTGAAGGCAGTCGTGTTCATGTTGGCGATGTTGTTCGAAATGACGTCGACGTTGGTCTGCTGCGCGAGCATGCCGGTCGCGGCGATCGAGAGGGAGCGCATCTGCTGGTCCTTTGGCTAATGAGGGTGCGTCAGCTGATCTTCGACAGCCGGTTGAGCGCATTCTTGCGCATGTCGTTCATCGAATCTGCGAGGTGCTGGCTGGTCTGATAGGCGCGCAGGATCTCGACCATGTCGGTGGTCTCGACGATCGGATCGACGTTCGATCCTTCGACGCCGCCGCTGCGCAGCTTGGTCTGTGCTGCCGGCAGTTCGGTGCCGCCCTGCCCGTCGTATAGTCCGTCGCCGCGCGGATTGACGCTGGCTTCGTTGCCGAAGGTAGTCACGGCAATGCGCCCGAGCGCGCCGGTCTTTCCCTTGACGGTACCGTCGGCACCGATCGACAACTGGCCGGCATCCTCAGGCGAAACGGTGATCGGCTTGCCACCTTCGCCCAGGATGCGCTGGCCGCCCGGCGTCGTCAGTTCGCCGGCTTCGGAGACATGAAGGAATCCCGCGCGCGTAAAGGCAGTGCCGCCGCCAGGGGCTTCGACCGAAAGATAGCCGGGGCCATCGATCATCACGTCGAGCGGATTGTTCGTCGCCTGGAACGCGCCGGCGCGCGTGTCGTGGATCGTGCCATAGTCGAGCACGTACGAGGTCTTTTTAGCGGGATCGGGCGCGGCCTCGCCGGTCTCGACATATTCGTGGAACACCGGCGCTTCGCGCTTGAAGCCGACCGTGCTCATGTTCGCCATATTATTGGCGGCCACGTCCAGCCGACGCCGCAGCGCCGTCTCCTGACTGAGCAGCACGTAGGAAGAAACGTCCATGTGCCTCCTCGCTCCTTCAAAAACCTTGGGGCTAGGCAACATTTGCCGGCCACCCCTCTATAATAGGAACAAAGTTGCCGTCGGGTGTTGAGAACACAGGAAATCATATGTCGGACGATGTGCTCTATGAGGAAGGCGACGAAAGCGAGCTCGAGGCGATCTCGAAGCCGGCGCCCAAATCGAAGAAGAAGCTGATCATCATCGTCGTGGCGCTGCTCGCGGTGCTCGCCGCGGGTGGCGGTGGCGCGGCCTGGTTCCTGCTGGGCAAGAAGGGCGGCGCGAAGGGCGTGGTCGCCGCGGAACCGAAGCACGAAGGTAAGGAAGCCTTCGTCGACGTGCCGGCAATGCTCGTCAATTTGCGTACGGCTGACGGCAATCCGCACTATCTCAAGGTGCACTTCATGCTCGTCGCCGGCCCCAAGGCCACCGAGCAGACGCTCAAGGACCAGATCCCGCTGGTGATCGACGCGTTTCAGCCGTTCCTGCGCGAACTGCGCCCCGAGGACCTTGCGGGTTCGGCAGCGGTGTTCCGCATCAAGGAGGAGCTGCTCGCTCGCACGCACGACGCGCTCGGCGAGGGCATGGTCGACGACATTCTGATCCAGGATCTGATCCAGCAATGACCGAGAAATTCGAAGATTTCGAGGAATTCGAGGACTTCGCGCTTCCCGAACCGCCGGTGTCGTTCGGCGGCGGCGAGGAAGGCAAGTTCGATCAGGCCGACATCGACGCGCTGTTCGGCGATATCGGCGCGCCGGCCGAGAAGAAGAAGGGCCTGCGCGCCGTTCTCGAATCCAAGGTCATCCGCCACGAGCGTCTGCCGATGCTCGAAGTGGTGTGCGACCGGCTGGTGCGCGGTTTCGCCTCGACGATGCGCAACTTGACCTCGGACGCAATCGACGTCAGCCTCGAGGAAGTCACATCCGTGCGGTTCGGCGAGTTCATGGGCCGTGTCGCGTTGCCGGCGATGGTCGGTGTGTTCCAGATCCATCCCTGGCAGAATTATGCGCTCGCGACGGTCGAGCCCGGACTCATCTACGCCGTGGTCGATGCGTTGCTCGGCGGCCGCTCGGGCCATCGTTCCGAAACGCTGATTGACGGCCGCGCCTTCACCTCGATCGAAACCGGCCTCGTCGGCAAGATGCTCAGCCTGGTGCTCAAGGACTTCGCCGAGGCGTTCGATCCGATCGAGCGGATCGGAATCGAGATCGAGCGCATCGAGTCGAATCCGCGCTACGCCTTCATCGCCGGCCCGTCGAACATCTGCGCAGTCGCGACCTTCCGCATCGACCTCGACGGCCGCGGCGGCAAGCTCGCGTTGCTTTTTCCGCATGCAACGCTCGAGCCGGTGCGCGAAAAGCTGGTCGCGCGGTTCATGGGCGAGAAGAGCGGCCGCGACGGTTTCTGGGAGGCGCACTTCGCCGCCGAGATCCGCAAGACGATGACCGACGTCAACGTGGTGCTCGGCGAGACCAAGATGTCGCTGCATGAGCTCGGAAATCTCGAAATCGGTCAGACACTGCGGCTGCCCAACGGCCCCGACGATCCGCTCGATCTGCAGTGCGGCGGCGTGACGCTCGGCCGCGCCCAGATCGGCCAGCGTTCGAACCGTGTCGCCGTCCGTCTCGTCTCCAATATCGGAAAGCCTCAGCTATGACCTTTACTCTGCTGACCAATTTCGCCTGCATGATCCTGTGCTGCGCCGTGCTGGTGCAGAGCATGCGACTGATGCGCAGCCTGCGCGCAGTGAAGGACGGCAGTCTCGGCCAGGTCGTTCAGTCGCTCGACAAGGCGACCGGGCTGGCGCGCGCCGTGCTTTCGGACATGAAAGTCACGCTGGGGCGCGATGTCGCGGCCAATGCCGCAACTCTTGACGAAGCCAAGGCGATCCGCGACGAACTCAATGTGATGATCGGGATCGGCGACGCGATCGCCGAACGCATCGCCAACGCGTCGAGCGTGGCCAACGCGGCAAAGGCGCCGGAAGCCGATGCCGACGACGAGATGATCGTCGAAGAGGCGCTGGTCGCTTGAGATGGCCAAGCCTCCGCTCCTTGCCCTGATGATCCTGGCGTCGGGCGCCGCAGTGGTGGCGAACGGCGTGACGCTCGCCGCGCCGCTCGGGATCGCGCCGCAATCGAACCGGCTGGGCACTGCGATCAATCAAGATTTGAGCGCGCGCGACTCCGCCGCGGCGCAAGCCGCACGTCAGATGGATCTGCGCGAAGCCGCCGCGAAGGCGGCCGAGGTGCGCCTCAAGTCGCAACTCGAAACGCAACAGGGGCAGCCGCCGCAGCCGGCAGCGGCGCAACCTCCCGCCGACGAGCAGTTCGACGGGCTTGCGCGCATCTACCAGGCGATGAAGCCCGCCGAGGCCGCGGTGGTGTTCGAACAGCTCGACATGGATGTGCAGATGAAGGTCGCGCAGCGTATGCGCGACCGCGCGACCGGCATGATCCTGGCAAAGATGACGCCCCGCGGTGCGGCCGCACTGACCATGGCGCTGGCACGCAAAAAGGCGAACGCCGCACCGCTACCGCCGGTGACGGCGGCAAAGCCCATAAGCGAGCCGGAGCGAACCGCTTCGCCGTCGCGGACGGGCGTGGCTTCGAATAAATGAGCGTTCGCGCGGGAAGTCTATTCGCGGCGGGCGGAAACCTCGACGATCAGCACGTGCGAACCGGCCTTGTCGACGGCCGATATCGCACCGGTAAGCGCCGCATCGAGCGCAGAGACATCCACCGGCGCGAACGCCGAGGCCTGGAGCCGCGCGAATTCGAGCGAAGCGCTGAGCGCCGCCTGGCGCAATGCTGGCAGGTTCTCGCTGAGCCGGCTCGCCGCGTCGGCGTTGGCGGCATCGATCACCAGCTTCACGTGGAGCGTGCCGTCGACGCGGCTGCCGTCGACGATCGGAACGCTGATTTCGTCCATGTCGACGAAGTGGACCAGGGGAGCGGAGCTTTCGCCTTCGGCCCGAGCCGCAGACGCCACCAGTCCCGCAGCAAGCAACGCCGCGACCATTACGCCATTACGCAACACACATACTCCGACGCCTGCTGACGTCCCCCACGGCGTGGGTCTTGCTATAATAGAATGAAGATCAGGTGAAATCGAATGAGCTTTGACCAGCGTCCGCAGAAGATTCGCGTCGTCGCCGACGGGAAGAGACCCGCCGCCGCGCAGCCGAGCGGCGCCGCGCGGGGGGCGGCTTCGGCCGCTGCATCGATGCGCGATCCCGGTGCCCCCAAGGGAGGCAAGGCCGCGAAGGACGCATCCGCACGGTCGCAGGGCGCCCTGCAGGCCGATGCGGAGGCCGATGCCGCCACTGCTCTCGGAGCGGACACGCTCGCCGCCCCCAGCTCCGCGAAGGGCGGGTGGATCATCGCGGCTCTATTGTTCGTCGTGAGTAGCGCGGTCGGCGGAGCGGCCGCGATGGCTGCGTTCTTCCACTGATGCGCGCGCTGCTCGCGCTCGCCGCGGCAGCAGCCGCCACCACGACGCCTGCGCCATCGAGGCCGGGGTTCGCCGACGTGCTCGCGCGGCGCCCTATCGTGACCGGTCCGCTGCAATGGGCCACGATCGGCAAGGATGCGGGCTATGCCACGATCGCGCGCGCGCCATCGAACGCGCGTCCGGCCGCGCGCTGGGCCTATGCCGCCCGGTTGATCAGCAGCAATCGCGCGCCCGAAGCGCTCGGCGTGCTCGACGCGATGCTGGTGGCCGACAGCGACCTCGCGCTGGTGCCATCTTTCCAGCTTGCGCGCGGTGCCGCGCTGGTCGGACTCAATCGCAGCAAGCAGGCGCTCGAGACGATGACCGCGATGCAGCTGCTCGCCAACCCCGAGGCGTGCGCCTGGCGCAGCCGTGCCTATGAGCAGCTCGGCAATGCGGTTCAGGCGGCGCGTCAGTTCAACTGCGCGATCCGCGCGGTCAATCAGCGTAACGGTGCCGATCGCGTGCCCTTCGGTCTCGCCGGCGTGCGCGCGGCGCTCGCGGCCAAGCTGCCCAAGGCGGCATCGCATTGGCTGGTGGCGCTTCCCGCCGACAATCCCGAAGCGAATGTGCTGCGCGGGCGCGCGTTCGCGGCGCTGGGCAAGCTTCCTCTGGCATTGAAGCGCTTCGACACGGCCGAAAAGTCCGACGATCCGCAGGCCCGCTTCGATGCGCGGCTGGGGCGAGTCGAAGCGAAACTCGCCGCTGGCAAGCTCGCTCCGGCGAAGGCGTTCGACCAGCTCGATGCGATCCGTTTCGGCTGGCGGGGCGGCAGCATCGAACGCCGCGACCTCGAGCTGGCCTATCGCCTGGCGCGCCAGCGCGACGACGTGCCGCGCGCGCTTCAAGCGGGCGCCGGGTTGTTGCGCTATTTCGATACCGGCCCGGAGGCCGCGCCATTGCTAGCGACGGTGCAAACGATGCTCTCGGGCGCGCTGACGCCCGGAAGCAAGGTACCGATTTCCGACGCCGCAGGGCTCTATTGGGAATATCGCGATTTTGCACCGGCCGGCGCCGATGGCGATGCGCTCGCGATGCAACTGGCGGATCGCCTCCAGGCGGCCGGCCTGCCCGCGCGCGCTGCCGAACTGGTCGAGTATCAGCTCGAGCACCGCGTCAAGGATGTCGCCCGCGGGCCGCTTTCGGTGCGTGTCGCGATGCTTCATATTCTGGCCGGCCATCCCGATCGCGCGCTCACAGCAATCCGAACCACCGAAGATACCGACTATACGCAGGAAATGCGCTGGGACCGCAAGCGTATGGAAGCGGTCGCGCTGTTCCAGCTCGGCAAGCCGGCAGTGGCCGAGGCCGCCGTGCAGGACGTGCCCGGCGCTGCGACGTTCCGGGCCGAGATCGCGTGGAAGACGCAGAACTGGGCACGACTCGCCGAGGGCGAGGCCGATCTGCCCGCGCCGCGCGCGCTGAACGACGCCGGTCAGGCGCAAGTGCTGCGCTATGCCATCGCACTCGCAATGCTCGGCCGCGAGGACGGCCTTGCCAAGCTTCACGGCCGTTACGCGGGTGCGTTCCAAGGCCTGCCGAGCGCTGGCGCGTTCGATGTGCTGACTCGCGCTGTCGGCCAGATCGACCCCGATAGCATCGAACGCGCGATGAGCGCGATCCCGACCGCGAGCCCGGCGGGTGCGCTCGGCGACCTGCTCGAAGTCCACAAGTCCAGGTAGGCCGTTTCGCGAGCGGCTTAATCAGCCCCTGGCCATAGTGCCGCACGCATCCAGCCCGACGCTCTCGCCTATCACGCCGCGCGGCCGGCACCGAGCGGCTCGACCTCGTTCTTCGACAGCGCGTCCGCGACCATTTCCGAGACATAGCCGAACACTGCGCCGATGAGCACAGACAACAATGTCGGCAGCAGCGCGCCGGTCGGAGTCATGCCGGGTTTTAGCAGCGCCAGGCCCGCGATCGCGGCGAAGCCATAGACGCTCGCGGGAATGACCGCGAGCCAGGGAATGGTCGATGCCAGCACAATCACCGTCGCGCCGAGGCCTACTGCGATCGGCGCACCCCATTCGGCCGAGGGAATATACGGCGCGAGCAGCATCGCCGCCATACCAACCAGCGCGCCGAAGCTCATGCCGAGGAACGCGGTCCGCGTTCCACCGATCTTGCCGCCGGACTGGAAGTGGCACCCCCAGGCGATGAACGCCTGCCATACCTGGAGGTTGGCCGCCTTGATGGGATCGACGTCGAGAAAAAGCCAGGTCGCGACGACCGCGAGCACACCAACGGAACCAGCAAGCGCAGCAAGCTTTGGCATGAGATCCTCCCCCTCCTGTTCCCACTTTGTCATGGGCGGTCCGCGTGGAACTGGCCGCCATGCGCGAGCCTACGCCAAGCCCGATGCCGCGTAAAGTTCCCGAACGTGGCATCGGCAACGAGATTATCGTTTTCTATTTCTGTATCATAGCCGAAACCTGACCAGATTTCGGACAGAATCAACCCGTGCGCAGGCGCGCCTCGCGTGTTCCGCCTAACGGCTTGCCGCCGCGCTCGACGGCGGCGGGGTCGGGAAGCGCCGCCGCCGTCGTCCAGCCGAGATGCGGCAGGCTCACGCTGCGCTTGCCCGAGAGGTCGGTACGGCACACGATCAGCGCCTTTTCTTCGATGAACGCGAGCATGCGCCGCGCGCGGCCGAGCGAGCTCGTTCCGTAAAGAGTGGCGATCGCGGCGTCGCTCGGGCATTCGCTGCCTTCGCGGGCGGCGCGGGCGATGCCGAGGAAGGGCGCGAGCATCTCCTCGGGCAGCGCCGCGGCAAGCGCGACCGCTTCGTCCCACCCATCGGAATCGGCGACGCCGGCGCGCGCCATCGCGAGGCGCAGGCGGAAATCCTGCATCGCCACTGCCGGCTCGACTCCGCGCATGCGACAACGCACGAGAAAGTCCTGGAACAGCGCAGGGAGCGGCTGGCGCGAATCTTCGCCGGCAATCTCAGCGATAATCGTTGCACGAACGTCGTCCTGCGCGTCCGGATCGAGTTGCGGTACTGCCGGCACGGGCGCGGGCGGCGGCGCGGCGATGCTGCGCATCAGTTCGTGCAGCGGCGACGCGGCGGGCGGTGGAGGCGGCGGAATTGCCGCTTCGGCCCCGGGCGCGAACACCCGCTCGCGAAGACCAGCGCCCCCGGCATCGGGCAATGGCATGAGCTTGGGGCTGGCGCTCTTGGCTGCAGTCCGGACAGGACCGATCCGCACGCTGAGCGGGCGTCGGCTGATCGCCGGCCCGAGCGCGAGGAACTCGCCCCGCGCGAGATCGCGGATCGTATCCGCCTGTCGCCGTTCCATGCCGAGCAGATCGGCGGCGCGCGCCATGTCGATGTCGAGGAAGGTGCGACCCATCAGGAAGTTCGACGCCTCGGCCGCGACATTCTTGGCGAGTTTGGCCAATCGCTGGGTCGCAATCACGCCGGCGAGACCGCGCTTGCGGCCACGGCACATCAAATTGGTCATTGCCGCGAGCGACGTGCGGCGCGCCTCCTCGCCGACTTCACCAGCCGCAGCCGGCGCGAACAACTGCGCCTCGTCGACCACGACGAGCACCGGATACCATTGGTCGCGCGGCGCATCGAACAGCGCCGAAAGGAAGGTGGCTGCGCAGCGCATCTGGCCGTCGATCTCGAGTTCCTCGAGGTTGAGCACCACCGAGGCGCGATGCTCGCGCACTCGTGCCGCGACGCGCGCAACCTCGACCAGGCTATATTCGGCGGCGTCGACGACGATGTGCCCGAAGGCGTCTGCGAGCGACACGAAATCGCCCTCGGGATCGATCACCACCTGCTGGACGAATCCCGCGCTGCCTTCGAGCAGGCGCCGCAACAGATGCGACTTGCCCGACCCGGAATTGCCCTGGACGAGCAGACGCGTCGCGAGCAGCTCCTCGAGGTCGACTTCGACCGGGCTGCCGGCGGCGTCGAATCCCATGTCGATCCTGGCGGTCATCGCCCGGCAGTGGCCCGGCAGTGCGCCGGCAGGCAAGAGCGGCATGCTCCGCGTCGGCGAGGTTTCTGGGGACAAGTCTTGACTCGCTAGCTTGTCCTATCATATACTATGACAAATAGGACGAACGATGGACATCGAGATCAACGCCGAAGCGCCCGAGCCGGTTTATGAGCAGATCGTGCGCCAGGTTCAGGAAGGCGTGCGCTCGGGTGCGCTCGCGGCGGGCACGCCGCTGCCGCCGGTGCGCCAGCTCGCCGACGATCTGGTCCTCAATCGCAATACCGTCGCGCGCGCCTATAAGCTGCTCGAGGACCAGGGCGTGATCCAGACCGCAGGGCGCAAGGGCACGTTCGTACGGTCGGGCGGCGCCCAAGAAGTCACGCGCGTCAAGACCGGCCAGGCCGAGCGCAGCATCCGCCGGATGATCGAGAGTCTCGTCTCGGACGGGCTCAGCACCGAACAGATTTCGACGATTTTTCAATCCGCGCTCGCGCTCGCCGCCAAAGGATGACCGCATGACCGACTGGATCGATTTCACTGTCTATGCCGCCTTCCTGATCGCGCTGTACTTCGTGCAGCCCGGGATGCAGCGCCGAATGTTCGTGCCGATGCTCGTCGACCGCAACGCCGAATGGGTCGCGGCGCATCCCGACACCGTGCGCAGGATGGCGTCGCGACGCTGGCCGGCTTGGCTCAGCTATGGGCTCGGCGCAGCCAGCCTGGCAGTGCTCGCCGGTGCCCAATTGGGCCTGTGGGATCCGCCGATGATGCGCAACGGAATCGCGCTGCCCAAGTGGATGTGGCTGTGGAGCCTGGCGATGGACGCGATGCTCGTCGCGATCGTGGTGGGTGCTCCGATCGGCATTGCGAGCCATCTCATGCTCAAGCGGCGCGTGCCGGTCGCGACGCGGCGACAGGCGACGCTCGAACGCCGCTCGCTCGACACTGCCGTGCCGCGCTGGATGCAGTTCGCCACCTATGGGCTGGTGTTGATCAGCCTCTTCGCATGGATCGTCGCCGGCGTGCTTGGCGCGCATAGCTCGCCGATCTTCTGGCTGCGCGTGGCGATCATGTTCTTTCTCTCGGGCTTTTTCTTCATTGCGACCCGCGCGATCGTCGCGCGGCGGAGCAACGCGATGGATCGCATCTTCGGGCCGAGCTATCGCCCGTGGGAAGTGCGCATGACCTTCTCGACGCAGGTCCTGCCGCCGATCGTCGGTGCGATCCGGCTCACCGAGGAAGTGACGGGCACGCAGCTGTTCGACATTAGCCGCGCGATTCAGCTCCTGCTGGCTGCGTTCATCGCCTATTGGTTGGTGCGCGTGGCGATGCTGCCGATCGATCACGATGGCGTGGGCCTGGCTCACCGCCTGGCAGAAGCGCCTTAACGCAGATAATTGACCAGGCTGAGGCCCGAGAGCTGGCTGAACACCGAATAGCTCGCCTGCAGCACCTGCTTCTGCTGGGTGAGGTCGAGCGCGACCTGCCCGAGATCGGCGTCTTCGTTATCGGCGATCACGTCCTTGAGCACAAGCGAGCGCTGATCGCCGCGTGTGGCGAGCGTCTCGACCTGCGTCTGGTTGCGGCCGTTCGACGCGTCGACCGTGCGAACCTGAACCAGGCCCTTCTGGATCGTGTCCGCTGCGGCGGCCAGCTGCGCTTTCTCGGTAGCGGTGGGCGTATCGGAGATCTTGCCCAGGTTCGCGAGCGTCTGGAACGCATTGAACAGGTCGGTGCCGACGTCGCTCGCGGTGATGCCGAACTGCACGTCGACACCGTCGGCGACGCGCGCGCTCGTCTTGACCGAATCGTTCTTGAACGCGGTCGCCGGAGTCATGGTGGTGAGATCGGACAGCTTCGAGGCCGCGAACGGATCGCTGCCGGTCTGCGAGCCGCCGAACAACGGCACGCCGCCTTCGGTGGCATTGAGCGCGGTCGCGATCTGGTGAAAGGCCGCGTCGATTGCTTCGTTGATGCCGACCGCCTGGCCGGTGCCGATCGCCGACAGCAATTGAGTGTGCAGATCGCTCGCGGCGGAATCGATCGAGCCCAGATTGGCGTTGTAGAGCTGCAGCGTCGTGCCGACGCGCTTCGCGACGGTCGCTTCGGCGTCCTGCCGCGCGAGCATCGAATGCGCTGAGAGATTGCGGACGGTCTCGGTGCCGAGATCGGAAAAGTCGATCGCCTTCTTGCCGGTCGACAGCCGCGCCTGGGTGATCGAGAGCTTCTCCTGGCTCCGCTGGATGGCCACGGACATCGTCTGCTGGAGAGGGATGGTGGCGACGCGACTCATTATTTCACCATGTTGACGAGGGTGTCGTACATCTGGCTCGCAATCGTAAAGATTCTTGCCGAGGCCTGATACGAGTTCTGCAGCACCACCATCTGCGACAGCTCTTCGTCGATGTTGACGCCCGAGAAGCTGTCGCGGCGGTTGACCGCGTCGTCGCGATTTGCCGTCGAGTCTTCGAGGCGGCTCTTCGCCTGCGAGGAATCGAGTCCGACGGCACCCAGCGTGGTCGCGGCAAAGCGCGTGATCGTCGTGATGCCGCCGTTGGCGCCGAGATCGATCGTGCCGTCGAGCTTTTTCACGAATTCGGTGGTGCCGCGAATGTCGCCGGCGCCGAGCGCTTTCGCGCCGACCGCCACGTCCTGGTAGCGCGCGATCGGCACTTTGGACGAGTCCGCCGCCATGGTCGGCGAAATCTGCCCGTCGACCAGGCCGCTCGACGCGCCGGTGAGGCCCATCAATTGGGTGAACGACCGGCCGGTGCCGTAGCGATCGGTCGAGTCCGTCGGGATCGACAGCGTCGCACCCGGTACCGAGGCCGCGGGGTCGAAACGAATGCGGCCGCGGTTGTCGAGCGAGAAGCTGCCATAGCCCCCGATCGGACCGGAATTGAGGCTGGTAACGAGATCACCGACGGTGCCGCCGGCGGCCGCGGTGAGCGAATAGCGTGTCAGCGCCTTGCCGGTCGAATCGCGAAGCACGACGTCGACGGTCTGCCCGGCAGCGAAGCCATGGGGATCGTTGGCGGTGAAGCCGGTGGGCACCAACGTGCTGCTGGAACTGCGCACCAAGTCGTTGAGGCCGAAATATTGCGAAAAGCCGATGCCGCCGCGATCGCTGGGCGCCGTGTCGTCCTGTGCGACGATCACGCCGACGCCGGCGCCATTGGCGGCGATGTTGAGCTTTCCGTTGGTGAAGGTCGCAGTCGCGGCGCCGCCAAGCCCGGCGTTGATCGCGTTGACGGCGTCGGTCACCGTTGCGTTCGGACCGAGCGCAGTGAAATCGATCTTGGTCTTGGCGACCAGCGTGCCGTCGGTCTGCGTGACCGCAACGTTGATCGCGCCGGTGTAGTTGAGCTTGTCGCCGGCAACCAGCCCGGTGTTGCGGCCGTCGAGCGAGGCGGGCGCCGGCACGGTCGAGCCAGCGTTCGACACCGCGTTGAGCGCTTCGCTCAATCCGCCGAACAAGGTGCCGAGCTTGTCAGTGACGTGCGGCAGCGCACGATCGCGCAGATCGAGCAGACCGCCGAGTTTGCCTCCGACCGCCGCAGAGTCGATTTTTTCGCCGGTCGCGGCGCCCATGCTGCCGTCGGCGTTGGCGAAATGCATCGTCATCGTCGGATAGACCGACTGCGTGACGCCCTGCCCCGCCTGCGGATAGTCGATCTGGCGCAGCTTCTTGTCGAGCAGTGTCTGACCCGAAGCGGTCTCGATCGTGACCGTGCCGTCGGGCTGATTGCGGACATTGACCGAGACGAGGCTCGAAAGCTCCTGGAGCGCGTTCATTCGCTGGTCGGCCGGACCGGCGGTGCTCTTGCCGAGGTTGGTCAGCCGCGCGACGGAGCTGTTGAGGTCATAGATGCGCTTGAGCAGTCCATTGACCTTGTCAGTGGTATAGCCGACTTCGGATTCGACGTCGTTACGCAGCCCGTTGACGTCCTGGCTGAGCTGCTGGACCGAATCGATCGCGTCGCCGACGTTGCCGGTGAACGCGGCGACGGTTTCCGCCGAGGCCTGCGAGCCCGTCATCGCCACGGCCGAGGCGCTGATCGCATCGAGCCGCGCGGGCAGGCCGCTTTCGGCGCCCGGCGAGCCGAGCAACGCCTGAAGCCGGTCGAGATAGCTCGACGTTACGTCCTGTTTTCCGAACTCGCCCTGGCGCCGATAGACGGTCGCTTCGAGGAACTGGTCGGCGACGCGCGTCGGTTCGCCGACCACCACGCCGTTGGTCTGCCCGGAGACGACCAGCGTGGACAGGTTCGTCTGCTGCCGGGCATAGCCGGGCGTGTTGACGTTCGCGATGTTGTTCGAGACCGTCCGCAAGCCCGCCTGCGCGCCGGCGAGACCGGAGATGGCCGTGCCAAGGATGTCCGAAAGCGACACGACTGTCTCCGCCTATCCGATCAGCGCTTCAGATCGCCGACTTCTTGCAACATCTGGTCGACGGTCGTGATGATTTTCGACGAGGCGCTGTAAGCACGCTGAAAGCGGATCATGTTGGTGAATTCGCTCGCGAGGTCGACGGTCGACGCTTCGAGCGCGCTCGACTGGATCGCACCCGCGCCGAGCGAACCGGGCTTGTTGAGCGTCGCGCCGCCCGACGCCTGGCTGTTGATGAAGCCGTTGCCCGAAATGCGCGTGAGGCCGTCCGGATTCTGGAACGTCGCGATCGGCAGCTGGAACACCGAGCGGCTGGTGCCGTCGTCGAAGATCGCGCGGACCACGCCGGTCTTGCCGACTTCAACCGAGGACAAGTTGCCGAGCATGCCGCCGTCGACGTTCGACGAGATCATCGCGCTTTCGCTGCCGAACTGCGTGATGCCATCGATGCCCTTGTCGGTGCCGATCGCGAAATTGATCGGAACCGATGCGGCATTGTTGCTCCACGTCGGCTGGATCGTATTGAACAGCGCGGCGGTGGAGCCGGCGCGATCGAGGCTGCCGTCCGAGTTGAATTTCATGGTGCCGCTCGCCAGCACGCCATTCGTGACGGCGGTGCCGTTGGATGCCGTGATGTCGGTGGTCGGATTGGCGTAGATCTCGGTCGACCAGCTGTTCACGCCGGTCTTGAGGAAGCCCATCGTCACCTGGTGCGACTGGCCCTGCGAGTCGAAGATTTCGAACGAGCGCGTGAAATCGGGCGTCACGGTGCCGCTCGCGAGATCGCCGGCGTTGTAGGTGCCGACGTGCGGCGTCGTCGAAGACTGCAGGTTTGCACGGACCTGGACGCGGGTGGTCGGCTCTGCCGTGCCGGTCAGGTCGCTCACGCGCACCGGCTGGAGCGCGGCGATGGAACCGGTGTTGGTGAAATTGCCCGCGGTGTCGAGGCGCCAGCCATAGAGATACTGGCCGGCGGCGTTCCGCATATAGCCTTCCTCGTCCGGGCGAAAATTTCCGGCGCGCGTAAAGGCGACTTCACCGGTGCCGTCCGTGGCGGTGCGTGTCACGAAGAAGCCGCCGCCGTCGATCGCGAGATCGGTGGTGCTGGCCGAAGCCTGGATCAGGCCCTGCCGCGAAACCATCGCCTGCGGCACCGTCGCGACGCCACCCGCCGAATAGCTCGATGTGATGCGACCGTCAGTGACCAGCGTGCGGAATTGGGCGTCGACGCCCTTATAGCCCACGGTGTTGACGTTGGTGATGTTGTCGGCAACGGTCGCCATAGCGCTGGACTGCGCGGAAAGACCGGACACACCGGCGTAGAGCGCGGAATAGAGGCTCAACGGTTTACTCCATGGCTATCGCGGCCCGCTCCCCGGGGCGCTACCACAGGCATTTTAGGAGACCGCATGAGCCGGCCCAACGAACCACCCGGAAAAATATGTCGCGTCGGCAAAATTTGCCCGATGCCGCGTTCCGAAAAAATCCTGAGGCCCGGCAAAATTTGCCCAGTCGTGCGCCCCGCCCGGCAATGGCTTCCTATAATGCCAGCATCGAGTTCCGGAGAAGCGTTGCGATGTTGAGAATTTCCCTGCGTGACGGCGAGAAGGCCATCGTCAATGGCGCGGTGCTGCGCGCCTCGGGGCGCGTCACTCTCTATCTCGAAAACCACGCCGCGATCCTGCGCGGCCGCGACGTGATGCGCCCCGAAGAGGCCAATACGCCGGCACGCCAGCTCTATTTCGCGTGCATGCTCGCCTATATCGACCCCGACGGTCGCGATAAGCACCAGCAGTCGATCCTGGCCCTGATCTCCGCCGTGGTGAGCACGGCGACCGATCCCCGCGTCCACGTCGCCTGCGTCCGCTTCGCGCACGAAGCCGCACGCGGCGACTATTACAAGGCGCTCGGCGCCGCGCGTGAGCTGATCACCTGCGAAGCCGCAAGTCTCGAACCGACAGCGGGCGCCGAGAGCGCCTGAGCAACGCCGGTGCACACCATCGCCAGCGCGGCGCGGGCAATCCGCGCGATTTCGCCCGAGATCCGCCACGGCCGCGTGGTCGCGGTGCGCGGCGCGCTGATCGAAGTCGAAGGCCTCGCCGGCGTAGCGCAGATCGGATCGCGGCTCGCGATCACTGCGCCCAAGGGACCACCGGTCGAAGCCGAAGTGACTGCGCTCGACCGCGACGTCGCACTCGCACTCCCGTTCTGCGATCCGCAGGGCGTCGGTGTCGGCGCCCGCGCGACACTCGCGGGCGCGCAATTCGCAGTGCGTCCGTCGCATGGCTGGCTCGGCCGCATGATCGACGGGCTTGGACGCCCGATTGACGGTCTCGGCCCGCTGCCGCTCGGTGGCGACGCCCAACCGATCAAGGCGCTTCCGCCGGCCGCCGCTGAACGCACGCGCGTTGGCGCCAAGCTCGAAACCGGCGTGCGCGCCCTCGACATTTTTGCGCCGCTGTGCCGCGGCCAGCGGCTCGGCCTGTTCGCCGGCTCGGGCGTCGGCAAATCGGTGCTGCTGTCGATGCTCGCGCGCTGGACGCAGAGCGACGTCGCCGTGATCGGACTGATCGGCGAACGCGGTCGCGAAGTGCAGGAATTCGTCGAGGACGACCTCGGCCCTGAAGGCCTGGCGCGCAGCGTCGTAATCGTCGCGACGTCGGACGAACCCGCGCTGATGCGTCGTCAGGCGGCCTGGACCACGCTCGCGGTCGCCGAACATTTCCGCACCCACGGCCATGAAGTGCTGTGCCTCATGGACTCGGTCACGCGCTTTGCGATGGCGCAGCGCGAGATCGGACTGGCCAGCGGCGAGCCTCCGGCGACAAAGGGCTATCCACCGACGGCCTTCGCCGAGCTGCCGCGGCTGCTCGAGCGCGCCGGCCCCGGGCGTCCCGGTGAAGGCTCGATCACCGGCCTGTTCACCGTGCTGGTCGACGGCGACGACCATAACGAGCCGATCGCCGACGCGGTGCGCGGCATCCTCGACGGCCATATCGTGATGCGCCGCGCAATCGCGGAACGCGGACGCTATCCGGCGATCGATATCCTCAAATCGGTGTCGCGCACCTTGCCGCTCGCCCACAGCGAGGGCGAGAATGCGCTACGCGTCGAAGCTCGGCGGCTGTTGTCGACCTTTGCCGACATGGAAGAGATGGTGCGCCTCGGTGCCTATAAGGCCGGGTCGAGCCCCGAAGTCGACCGCGCGGTCGCGCTCGCGCCGCACATCGAAAAGCTGCTGAGCCAAGGCAAATCCGAACGCGGCCACGCCGGCCCCGCATTCGCTGATCTCGCACAGATCCTGGAGTGCGCGGCGTGAGTCCCTATTCGACGGCGCTCCGCCTGCAGACCCGCGAAGTGGATGAGATCAAGCTGGCGATCCGGCTCGAGGCCGAAACGCTCGCTGCAACCGCCGACAGCCAGCGCGCGCTGGAACACACGCTCCTGCGCGAGCGCGCGGTGCAACAATTGTGGCATGCACGCGATGCCTGGGAAGCCAAGATGCGGCGCGAGCAGGACCGGCTCGCCGCCGAGCATGCGGCGTCCGACGCACGGCTCGCCGCGCTCCGCCGCCAGGCGGCCGAGGCCTACGGCAAGATGCGCGCGATCGAGGAAGCCGAGACGCGCTGGCGCACCGCACAACAGGCCGTCGAAGCCGCCGCCGAACAAGCCGAGGCCGACGATCTATCCGCCGGACGCTTTGTGGGCGCGCCGCGCCGCCGGAGAAATGAGTCATGATTTCCGCCGCCGACCTCGCACGGCTTTCGCCGCAGCAACGCGCAAGCGTGATCTATAACGAAGCCCAGTCGGAGATGACCAACCGGCTTTGGCGCGCGGCGCTGGGCGATGGCGACCGCAACGGCGATCGTGACGACGCGCTGCAGAGCCGTACCGACCCGACGAAGCAGCAGCCGCAGGACGCACTGTCGCAGCTGCTCGCGGTCGCGCATGACGCCACTGCGGTTCCCAGACCACCGGCCCAGGCGAACGCTGTGCCAGCCGCGAGCGCGGCGCCCGTCGCCACCCTTGTCTCCGGCCCCAACCCGCTCGCCGGCGACACGCCAACGCGCTGCACGCTCGGCGCCAATGCGCGCTACGAGGCGGTGATCGCCGATTGCGCGCGGCGTACCGGTGTGCCGGCGCAGGCGATCGCCTCGATCATCGACGCCGAGGCAGCCAAGCACCGCGACGGCAGCTGGAATACCATGTCGCGCAATCCGCGCTCGAGCGCCGCCGGGCTTGGCCAATTCCTCAGCGGCACCTGGGCGGGCATGGCGGAGAGCAAGGGCACCTGGCTCAACCAGGTCGCGCAGCAGAACGGCTGGCTCGACGAGCGCGGCAAGGTACGCAACGAGGCGCGCTCGACGGTGCTGTCGCTGCGATACGATCCCGAAGCGTCGATACGCACGATCGCCGATTTCGCCAAGTCGAACCTCGACCGGCTCGAGCGCAATGGCGTGCCGGCGCGCGACAGCGTCACGACGATCGCACGCGCCGCCTATCTCAGCCATCAACTCGGCAGCGGCGACGCGATGCGCTTCCTGAAGGGGCAGATACAGCCCGACCGTGCTCGCGTGCTGCTGCACGCGCAGGTAGGCTCCGCCAGCGCCGAGCAACGCATTGCCGCAGCCGGCGATGCCAGCCGCGCACATCGCGACTGGTTGCTCGGCTATATCGATCGCCATGTGCAGCCGGATCGCTTCGCGGCCTGAGCAATCGCTCCAAAACTCCGCTTTCGATGGCCGTCCGGCACGGCCGGCCCTGACTTTTTCCGCTCGCGCTCAAAATTTTTTGTTTCGGAAGTTGGCGTTCGCCGAGTGCATCGCCCTATAAGGAAGATACCGGAGCCGAATGCGGCGTGCCCAGCACGACCCCTCGCCTTACAGGCGGAAACGCATCGTTCCCGACACCGCGGGTCCCCCCCTTTTCGCGTAGCACGGACTAGGCGAAAAAAAATGCGTAGGTGATTGTACGTATCGATTGGTTAAGTCAGTCGTTAACCTCTTCCGGGGCATTGTTCCCTTGTCAGAGCGGCCGAAAGGGGGGCCGCGGGGCAATGGGGAACACGATGTCCAAGACCACTATCGCTCTTGAAGCGGCCGTAGCACAAGTTATCGAGAACTCGCCCAAGGACGCGCCGCAGAGCGCGCGTCAGCGGGTCGCAGTCGACCGCGCCTTTGCGCAGATCCTCAAGCTGATCGCACCGCGTATCCGTCACTTCGTCCGCCAGTACGGCCTGGTCGCCCATTGGGACGACGCCGAGCAGTGCTGCGCGATCGCCGTGCACCGCGCGATCCAGGCCTATGATCCGGCCAAGGCGCAGTTCACCACTTTCGTTAACTGGCAGATCCGCGGCGAGCTGCAGAGCCTGCGCTTCCGTCTGATGACCGATCAGCGCCCGTCGGCGAAGAAGGTCGAAGCCACCACCGTTTCGCTGAGCGCGATCCGCACCGACAGCGAAGACGAAATGGCTCCCGAGCTGATGATCGAGGACGAGGAAGCGCTCGATCGCACCCAATCCGAGGCCTCGGACTATCTCGCCGAAGCCGCGACCGTCGCGCTGATCGACGCTTATGTCGCACACCTCCGCAAGGTCGCATTGGACCAGCTCCGCCGCCGTCCGCGCCCCAAGCGCCAGGATGCCGAGCTGATCCGCCGCGAAGGACCGCGGCTGCGCAACGCCACCTGGGGCATCGATCCCAGCGAGCTCGAGAAGCTCGAAGCCAAGTTGCAGCGCGACCGCGAGATCGTCGAGCGCCGCCTGTTCGAGACGGGCACGCTGGATGACGTGTCGCTCGATACCGGCGTGACCAAGGAGCGCGTCCGCCAGATCACCAAGCGCGCCGCCAAGACGATGGCCGACCTGGTCACCAACGATCCGCGCTTCGCGGTGATGGCCGAGACCCGCATCCGTCGCGCCCCTAAGACGCGCCTGCTGCCGGATCCCGATGCGCCGCACAACCGCATGGCACGCGTCACCATCCCGGCGCCCGAGATGATCGAGGACGACGTCGACACGACGATCGCGGCCGAGATCGTCGCTTCGGCCGAGACGCTGGCACCAGCGGTCGCGGTGCGGGCCGGCGCCACGCTGCACTGATTGCGACTGCCGTGGCATCCGCCTTTCCCGCGCTCGGCTGGCCGCGCATGCTCGACCGGCCGAACCGGCACCTGACACTGCTGGCGCGCGAGACGGCATCGCGCGCCGCGGCGCTGATCCCGGACGGGATGGAACTGCACCTCGGAATTGCCCGGGCTCCCGATGGCCAGCTGCACATCCGCTGGTGGACACCCGACGGCGCGACCTGCGCCGAGTTGCGTGCGGGGCCGCAACGCTTCGCGCCGGCCGGCTCGGCAGAGGGCGAGCTGCAACGCGCGGGGCTCGCGCTGCTCGACTATCTCGCAGGACGTTGGCCGGAGGACGCAATTCCCGGCGCGCTCGGTGTGGTCACCGATGGCGAAGGCCTGGCCTTTTCCGCGACTCCTGCCCTTTCGTCGCGCACGGTCTGGTCGCCCGACAGCCATGAGTTGATCGCCATCCTGCCCTTCGCGGGCACATTCTGCACGCATCCGGGCAACGGCACGGTGCATTAAGCCAAGGCTCGCGCGGACACGACCGCACAAGGCCATTTGTCTCTGACGTCGCCGATCGCCAAAACCCGCACTCAGGACATTCCCCGGCTGCGCCGCCACCGCAAAGCGGCGATAGCGGGTCTCGAGACGCGTTGCGGCGAACCGATCCCTCGTAGCGACGCGTCTCACCTTTCCGCCAAATCCGAACGCCGATCAACGCCGCGTGACAAGTTGCGCGCGCCACCCTAGACGCGAGCGCATGCCGCCCGAAGCTGCCGCATGAGCATCCTGCTTGCAATCGAAGGCGCCGACGGCGTCGGCAAGAACAGCGCCGCGACAAGGCTTTGCGACGAACTCAACGCAGCCGGGCGCAGCGCGACGATGCTGTCGTTCCCGCGTTACCAATCGACCGTCGGCGGACACACGCTTGGCCGCTACCTCGCCGGTACGCTCGAAGTGCCGGTGAGCCCCAAGGCGGCAGCGGTGCTCTACGGTCTCGATCGACTCGAGTCGGCCGAGGTGATCGCCGAAGCGGCCTCGCAGCACGAGGTCGTGATCTTCGACCGGTACATCGCTTCGAACATGGCGTATCAGGCGGCGCGGATGCCGGCAGACGAGGCCGATGCGATGATGGCCTGGGTCCTGTCGCTCGAGAGCGGTGCATTCGCGCTGCCGCGGCCAACGCTCTCGATCTATCTCGATACGCCATGGGAGCTTGCGCGCGAGCTGATCCTGCAGAAGCGCCAGCGCAGCTACACCGATCGCAGCTATGACGAATATGAAGCCGATGTCGCGCTGCAGCGGGCCGTGCGCACCAATTACGAGGCGATGGTGAAGGGCGGCATGCTCGGGCCATGGCATGTGGTGCACGCGAGCCAGGATGGCGCGATGCGCCCGCGCGAGGCGATTACCGCCGAGATCCGCGGGTATCTGGACCTTTAATCGCCCGCCACGACCCCGGTTGCGATCAGCGCGTCGATCGCGCCCACGTCCAACCCTGCCTCCGCCAGAACTTCCCGCGTATCCGCGCCGAGCTCGGGCGCCAGCACATCTTCGGCCTCTCCGTCGCTTCGAAACGGCGAGCGCACCGACACGACCGGCCCTTCCTCCGGGTGCGCGACGTGGCGGAACATGCCGACGTCGGCGAGATGCGGATGCTCGAGCAGGTCCTCCGTGCGATTGACCTCCGCGCATGGAATGTCGCGTGCGCGCAGCGCCGCCAGCCATTCCGCGGTCGTCCGCTCCGGCGCCGCTTCCTCGATCAGCGCATAGAGCATGTCGATGTGATGGCTGCGCTGGACCGAATCCGTCACGCGCGGATCGTCGGCCAGGTCCGAGTGCCCAATCAGCTCGAGGAAGCGCTGCCAATGCGCGCCGGTGTAGGGAATGATCGCGAGAAAGCCGTCCTTGGTGCGATAGGGCTTGCGGTGCGGCGACATCAGCCGGTGATAGCCGGTCGGCCCGAGCGGCGGATCGAAGCTGCGCCCGGCGAGCTGCTCGACCAGCAGGAACGAGACCATCGATTCGAACATCGGCGCCTCGATGCAGATCGCTTCCTTGCCGCGCTTGTCCGACGCGAGCGCCGCGAGCACTGCGACCGCGAGGTGGAGCCCGGCGACCTTGTCGGCGACGATCGTCGGCAGGAAGCGCGGCGCTCCCTCCGCTGCGTTGAGCCAGGCGAATCCCGAGACGGCCTGGATCGTATCGTCATAGGCGGGTTCGTCGGCGAGCCGCCCGCCCTGTCCGAAGCCGCTCGAATAACAATAGATCAGCGTCGAATGGAGCGCGCGCAGCTGCTCGAAGCCGAGCCCGAGCTTCGCCGCCGACTTCGGACGCATATTGTGCACCACGACGTCGACGGTCGGCACCAGCCGGTGGAGCACTTCCCTGCCCTCCGGCCGCGCGAGGTCGATCGCGAGCGAGCGCTTGTTGCGGTTGCAGTTGAGATAGTGCGCGCCCATCCGCGCGCTGCGCCCGGGCCGCGCGGCGCGGAACACGTCGCCGGCGAGCGGCTCGACCTTGATGACGTCGGCCCCCAGATCGCCGAGCATCTGCGTGGCATAGGGACCGAGCACGACGGTGGTGAGGTCGAGGATACGGATGCGGGTGAGGAGTGGGAGCATTTGCGGGGCGCCTTTTCCTCCAGGCCCCACCCGTCGCCCCGGCCTTGTGTGTTTGGACCGAAGGCAAGGTGAGCGGGTGTTCGGAGACATAGCGAACGGATCAAGCCACCGGCTGGGCCAGGTCGACCTGGCCCAGCCGGTGGTGGCGATAACAGA
>Ga0068861_100000408_pt1 | contig 24852 bp, 25 predicted proteins | sample KBSSwiS42_FD_66593 | JGI IMG/M metagenome (GOLD analysis project Ga0068861, IMG submission 66593) | Switchgrass rhizosphere microbial communities from Kellogg Biological Station, Michigan, USA - KBS Switchgrass S4-2 | ecosystem: Host-associated > Plants > Roots > Rhizosphere > Soil ...
CGCGGGTCGGCCGCGCGCAGGCCGAGCGAGCGCGTGGCGAGCTTTTCGACCCGCGAGTGCAGCCCCCAGGTGCTGGCCTCGAGCTGCAGGCGGCCGTATTCCGCCTCGAGCTCGCGCGCGGCGGCCTGCTCGCGCTCGAGCTGCGAGAAGGCGCGCCGCCCCTTGTGCTGCGAGGTGACGAGCCCGAGCGCGCAGGCGACGAGAACCGCGAGGAGGAGGAGGTTCAGTTTCGCCACCGCGCGCCGGGCTCGATTCGGTACTGCGAATAGGGGACCGCAGTACGCTCGGCCACCCGGAGGGTGGCGCTTCGCGCCCGCGGATTTCTTGTTGTCTCTTCACGGGACGCACGCACTGCTCGTCCCGACAGCGTAAGCATGGGTTGTGGCATTTCGCTGGCTTTCAGCGGCAATCGCCGGGGCATTTCCGGGCGCGCCGCTGACTGCAGGAACCGCTTGACGATGCGGTCCTCCAGCGAGTGGAAGCTGATCACGGCGAGCCGCCCCTGCGGCGCGAGGCGCGCCACAGCCTGGGGCAGCATCACCGACACTTCCTCAAGCTCCCGATTGACGTGAATCCGTAGAGCTTGAAAGGTGCGCGTCGCCGGGTCCTGGCCCGGCTCGCGTGTACGGACCGCCGAAGCCACGAGCTCGGCAAGTTGCCGGGTACGGACGATCGGTTCGCGGCGGCGAGCAGCTGCAAGCGCCGCTGCAATCTGTTTAGCAAACCGTTCTTCGCCATAGTCCCTGATTACCCCCTCGATTTCTTGTTGTTCTGCGCCGGCCAGCCAGTCGGCGGCCGACATCCCCTGCGTCGGGTCCATGCGCATGTCGAGCGGACCGTCGTGGCGGAACGAGAAGCCGCGCGCGGAATCGTCGAGCTGCGGCGACGACACGCCCAGATCGAAGAGCATGCCGTGGACCGCGGCCGCGCCGGCGTCATCCAGCGCGGGCGAAAGGTTGGCGAAGTTGGTGTGCACGAAGGTGAACCTTGGATCGGCGACGGCCGCGGCGGCGGCTGCCGCCTGCGGATCGCGATCCAGCGCGATGAGACGTCCTCGGGGTCCGAGCCGCTCGAGAATCAGCCGGCTGTGGCCGCCGCGGCCGAAGGTGCCGTCCACATAGATGCCGTCGGGCCGGACGGCGAGCGCCTCGATCGCTTCGGTGGCAAGAACGCTTTGATGCATCGGCCGGCCTCACAGCGAAAAGCCCTCGATACCGGCGGGCGGAGTCGCGGCTCCTGTGAATGCCTGGCCGAGCTTCGCCGACCAGACGCCGGAATCCCACAGCTCGAAGTAATGCCCCTGGCCGACCATCATCGCGTCGCGCTCGAGCTTGGCGTGCTGGCGCAACGCGGGCGGCAGCAGGACGCGGCCGGAGCCATCGGGCTCGGCGTGCTCCTCGAAACCGAGCAGCAGCCGCTTCCACCAGCTCGCCTGCGGATGAAACGCTGGAAAACCTTCCACCTGCGCGCGCACCGGTTCCCATGCGGCTTCGGGGTAGATCAGCACGCAGCCCTCGGGATGCGCGGTAAGGACCAGGGTCTTTGCACCGTCGAGCAATGCACCACGATGGCGCGTGGGGACAGCGATGCGTCCCTTCGCGTCGAGAGTGATGACCGCGGCTCCGTGAAACGCTGTACCCATATGGCTTTTTGCGCCACTATCTCCTACCTTTTGCCACTTTACGGCCAAAATCTTGCAGGGTCAAGCGTGTTTTTCCAAGTCCAACAAGGACTTAGCTATCCTTTTGAAAGCAAAGAATTCGCAGAAACAGGGGCTTTACTATCAAAGACTTATAGACGGTACTGAAAGTGCCTTCTGAGGACAGAGGGCCAAGCGGCAATGCCATAATTCACAGCCACCGATGATCAATAAATTCGTCGCCAGCCCCGAAGCCGCCCTCGCCGACGTGCCCGACGGCGCCACGGTGATGATTCACGGCTTCGGCAACGCCGGCATGCCCTCGGCGCTGATCAATGCGCTGATCGCGCAGGGCGCGCGCGAGCTCACCATCGTCAACAACAATGCCGGCAACGCCGACACCGGGCTAGCCGCGCTCATCGCCGCGAAACGCGTGCGCAAGATCCTGTGCTCGTTCCCGCGCCAGGCCGACTCGTGGCACTTCGACAAGGCGTACCGCGCAGGCGAGATCGAGCTCGAACTGGTACCGCAGGGCACGCTCGCCGAGCGCATCCGCGCCGCAGGCGCGGGCATCGGCGCGTTCTTCACGCCGACTGCGTACGGCACCAAGCTCGCCGAGGGCAAGGAGACGCGGCGCATCGGCGAGCGCGACTACGTGCTCGAGTATCCGATCCACGCCGACTACGCCCTGATCAAGGCCGACCGCGCCGACCGCTGGGGCAACCTCACCTACCGCATGAGCGCGCGCAACTTCGGCCCGATCATGGCAGCGGCGGCAAAGATCTCGGTGGTGCAGGTCAGCGAGACGGTCGAGCTCGGTGAGCTCGACCCGGAGCACGTCGTCACTCCGGGAATATTCGTAAAACGCGTGGTGCGCGTCGCCGCGCCGGTTCGAAAGGCAGCGTGATGAAAAAACTCGACCGCAAGCAGATGGCCGCGCGTGTAGCGCGCGACATTCCGGAAGGCGCGTACGTGAATCTCGGCATCGGCCTGCCGACTATGGTCGCCGACTTCCTGCCGAAGGGCCGCGAGATCATCCTGCACAGCGAGAACGGCATCCTCGGCGTGGGACCGAAGCCGGCGCCGGGCATGGAGGACGAGGACCTGATGAACGCCGGCAAGGAGCCGGTCACCCTGCTCACCGGCGGCGCGTACTTCCACCACGCCGACTCGTTCGCCATGATCCGCGGGCGGCATCTCGACTTCGCGATCCTCGGCGCATTCCAGGTCTCCGTCGCCGGCGACCTCGCCAACTGGCACACCGGCGGCGCCGACGCGATCCCCGCGGTAGGCGGTGCGATGGACCTCGCCGTCGGCGCGAAGAAAGTGCTGGTAATGATGGAGCACCTGACCAAGAACGGCGAAAGCAAGATCGTCGAGCGCTGCACCTACCCGCTCACCGGCGCGCGCTGCGTCGATCGCATCTATACCGATCTCGCGGTGATCGACGTGAAGCCCGACGGGCTCCACGTCGTCGATATGGTCGAAGGACTCGACTTCCAGGAACTGCAGCGCCTCAGCGGCGTGCCGCTGAAGCGCCTGGCCAGCGCGGCCTAGCGGCCGCTACAGCCCGTCCCTCGGCAGGAGCGTGCGCTCCGCCTTCTCCTGCTCATTCTTGTTCTGGAAGCGGCTCCAGTACTCGGCGTGGATGCCCTGCAGCTTCTGCTTGTTCTCTGCCATCCACGCTTCGGCTTCCTTCGGGCTCAGCTCGAGCAGCTTGGTGCCCGATATCCAACCCTGCGCTTCGCTGCCCTTCGGGTCGCGGATCGGCGTGGGCGCAAATCCGCCCGTGCCCCAGTTGGGCCGCACGATCGAGTAGTAGGTCTTGCCGGGCGCGAGCTCGGCCAGCATGTAGTCCGCAGCCGTGCCGTACGCCATGAAGACCTTCTTTCCGGGCGTGGTCTCGTACACCACCTTGTTGCCGGTCGGCAGCTGGCCGATCAGCTTGAGCTCGCCGCCCACCACTTCAAACAGATCGCAGCCGATCGCCGCCGCCACCATGGACGAGCGCATGAACACGACCTTCACCTTGTCCGGTGTCGCCTGCGCGATCTGCTGGCTCGGCGCATCGCGCATCACGGCCGTCCCGCAACCCGACACCAGCAGACAGACTGCAGCTGCTGCAACAGCTCCCGCTCCCTTCATTTGAACCCCCATTTTTGGTGAACTGCTGCCGTTATTGTGGGCTCGAATGGCGCGATGCGCGGTTGCGAATTTATTACCGGCTTACTGCGGCTTTATGCCCGCGTCTTTGATCACCTTCTGATACACGTCGATTTCGCTGCGCACAAAGCGCGCGAATTCCTGCGGTGACATGTCCATCGGGTCGTTGCCGAGATTCATCAGCCGGTCCTTGACCGCGGGATCCTGCAACGCCTTGCGCACGTCGGCGTTGATCTTGTTCACCACGTCGGGCTGCATGCCGGCCGGGCCCCAGACGCCGAACCACAGCGGCGAGTCCGCACCCTGAACGCCGGCTTCGCCGGTGGTCGGGACGTCGGGCAACGTGGCATTGCGCTTGGCGGTGCTTACGGCGAGCGGGCGCAGCCTGCCGCTCTTGATGCTCGACATCGCCGCCGAGATCGGCGCCCAGTAGGCATGAACGTCGCCGCTGAACATCGCGGCGAACACCTCCGGCGTGCCCTTGAACGGCACCTGCGTCACCTTGATGCCGGAAGCGGCGAGGAAGCGCTCGGTGTTCAGGTGCGTGCCGCTGCCGATGCCGGCGTGGCCCCAGTTGATGCTGCCGGGCTTCGCCTTGCCTTCCTTCACCAAGTCCATCAGCGTCTTGTAGGAAGAATTGGCGTTCACCACCAGCACATTCGGCTGGATCGAGAGCGGCGCGATCTCGGTGAAGTCCTTGGTGGTCTCGTACGGCAGCTTGGCGTAGATCGCCGGGTTCACCGAGTGCGCGTTGGAGTTGATGAGCAGCATGTAGCCGTCGGGCGCCGCCTTGGCGACCACCGCCGAGCCGATCGAGCCGCCGGCGCCGCCGCGGTTCTCCACCACCACCGGCTGGCCCCAGTACTCCGACACCTTGGCCATCACCACCCGGCCGACGATGTCCGTCGAGCTGCCCGGCGTGAACGACACGATCACGTGCACCGCTTTGTTGGGGTATTGCGCCAGCGCGTGGCCGGCGATGAGCGCTAGTGCTGCGAAGGTCAATAGTCTTTTCATTGGGGTTTGATTCCGGCGGCTTGGAGAATGGTCTTGGTCTCGTCGATTTCCTTCCTGATGAAATCCGTGAACTGCGGAATCGTCAGGTTGCCCGGCACGGTGCCAAGCTTGGTCAGGCGTTCACGTAGGTCGGGGCTGGCGAGCGCGGCGTTCACGTCCTTGTTGATCTTCGCCGCGACATCGGCGGGCATCTTCGCCGGGCCCCACAGGCCGACCCAAAGCGTGTAGTCGAAGCCCGCGTAGCCCTGCTCCGCCACGCTTGGCACGTTCGGCAGAAGCGGCGAGCGCTGCGCCGATGAAACCGCCAGCGCGACTGCCTTGCCACCGTTCACGTGCGGCAGCGCGGCGTTGAGCGGCGCCCAGTAGCAGCACACCCGGCCCGCGATCGTGTCGCCGATCGCCTCAGGCGTGCCTTTGTACGGCACATGGACCACGTCGATCCCGGTGGCGATCTTGAGCTTCTCGAGATTGAAATGCGTGCCGCTGCCGATGCCGGCCGACGAGAAGTTGAACTTGCCCGGATTGGCCTTCGCTGCTTTGACGAAGTCGGGGAGGGTCTTCCAGCCCGACTCCGGCGCCGCGATCAGCACGTTCGGGCCGCCGCCGAGCAGCGCGAGATTGACGAAGTCGCGCATCGTGTCGTAGCGCAGGTCCTTGTAGATGCCCGGGTTGGCGGCATGCGCGGAGGAATTCGCGAGCAAGGTGTAGCCGTCGGCGTCCGAGCGCAGCACGAATTCCGAGCCGACCGTGCCGCCGGCGCCGGCGCGGTTCTCGACCACCACCGGCTGGCCCCAAATCTCCTGCAGCTTCGCCGCCACCGCGCGGCCGATGATGTCGGTCGAGCTGCCGGGCGTGAAGGCCACCACCAGGCGGACCGGCTTGGTGGGATAGCTCTGCGCGAAAGCGGCAGACGCGAACAGCGCTAGAAAAAACGCGACAAGCTGCTTCATCACTCCTCCAGTTATTGCGGCGACAGGCCGGCCGCGCGCATCACCTTGCCGAGGTCCTCGTATTCGTGGCGGATGAACGCGTCGCCTTCCGCCGGCGTCATCGACATCGGCTCGGTACCGAGCTTGGCGAGCCGCTCGATCACCTCCGGAGATTTCAACGCGCGGTCGACGTCCGCGTTGACTTTCGCGACGATCTCGGCCGGCGTCTTCACCGGCGCCAGCAACGCCAGCCAGAAGGTCGACTCGCCATCCGGAAAACCAGCTTCACCGAGGGTTGGCACGTGGGGAAGCGCCGCCACGCGTTTGCTGGTGGTTACCGCGAGCGGCTTGACCTTGCCGTCGCGCACCGGCCCCATGCCGGACACGGCGGGCACCATGGCGTACTCGACGCGGCCGCCCATCGTCTCGGTGAGGATCGGCGGCGTGCCCTTGAGCGGCACGTGCACCGCCTTCACGCCCGCCGCGACATTGAACTTCTCGATGCTGACGTGGGCGCCGCTGCCCACGCCGGCGGTAGCGTAGTTGTACTGGCCTGGCTTCGCCTTCAGCATCGCGACCAGGTCCTTCACCGAATTCACCGGCAGCGTCGGCGGCACGATCAGCACGCTCGGCAGGCTGCCGAGCATCGCGACGCAGGAAAGATCCTTTAGCGTGTCGTAGCCCAGGTCCTTGTAGAGCACGTGGTTCACGGCATGTCCCGAGGACACCAGTACCAGCGTGTAGCCGTCCGGATCGGCGCGCGCGGTGTCGCGGATGCCGATGGTGCCGCCCGCGCCCGGCTTGTTCTCGACCACCACCGGCTGGCCCCACGCGTTGCTTAGGCGCTCGCCAACGATGCGCGCCATCACGTCGGTCGCGCTTCCCGGCGTGAACGGCACGATGATCTTGACGGCTTTGGACGGATAGGTTTGCGCAACGGCCGTCCCGATGAAAAACGCGGCGAGGACAAGAACGAAGCGCTTCATGCGCGCCTCTGCTTGGCCCAGTACTGCGGATCGGCTTTCGAGCGCTGCAGCTCTTCCGCCGTCTGATATCCCGGCGCCATCGATGCGTCGGTGCCGGCCAGCACCTGGTGGTGGTCGATGTTGAGCAGGCGCAGCCAGCTTTGCTGCCCGAGCGTCAGACCGATCATGCAGCCGAGCTCGACCAGCTCGGGCTCGCTGAAGTGCTTGTGCATGCGCTCCCAGAAGGCGTCGTCCGTGTCGATGTGCCAGGCGATCGCCTCCGCGTACGCGAGCGCCGCCTTCTGCCGCTCGTCGTAGCGCTTCGATTTCTCGAAGTTGAGCAAATCCTTGACGTCGTCCTCGATCATGCCGGCGCCGGCCGCCTTTACCGAGCGCTGGTTACCGCAGTAGTCGCATTGCACCGAGCGCGAAATGTAGAGCCGGCACAGCTCCTTGATTGGATGTTCGAGCACCCCGTTCCTGAACAGGTCGCGCCAGGAGTTGGCGAAGAACCAGAAGCAGGCCTTCACGTGCGCGCGGATCGCCGAGCTCTCGGGACGCGGCGTGCCTTCGCGGCGGCAGCGGTCCATCTCCTTCTGCATCTCGGCGTCCATCTTGTCGAGGGGGAAATAACTGATGCGCTGTTTTGCCATTAGATTCCTCCGCAGGAGCATTCGATCGACCAGTTGCCCGCGTCGCTGAGTATCAGCGGGTGGTGTGACTGCGAAATCTTAGCCCTCATGTCACCTTTGTAGTAACCGCCGTAGTGCTTGACCGGCAACCAGTCCGGCAGCGCCGGGGGTAGTGGCGGGTCGAGCCGGGCGTACGGACCCGCGGCATAGACCACCTTGCCGCCCACCATGGTCAGCACCGACTCGAGGTCCTTCACCTCGTCCACCGGCATCGAGAAATAATCGCCGCTCAGCAACACCAGGTCGGCCAGCTTGCCGGCCGCGAGCGTGCCCTTCTTGTCCTCTTCCGAGGACATCCACGCGCCGCCCTCGGTCCACAGCCGCAGCGCCTCGGTGCGGCCAAGCAGGTTCTTTTCGCCCTGGAGCTGGCCGCCGCCTAGCGTCTTGCCGGTGAGCAGCCAATGCACGCCAACCCAGGGGTTGTAGCTGGTGGCGCGGTTGCCGTCGGTGCCGCAGGCGAGCGGGATCTGCATCTCGCGGATGCGCGCGACCGGCGGCGCGTCCGCCGCGGCCTGCGCGCCGTACTTCGCGACGAACGCTTCGCCGTCGAGCGACATGCGGTTCTGGATGTTGACGTGGCCGCCGAGCGCCGCCACGCGCTCGAGGGTCTTCGGCGTGAGGGTCTCGCAATGGTCGAGTCCCCAGCGCAGCTTCTTCAGCGGCACCTCGCGGTTCACGTCCTCCAGCACGTTGAGGATGCGGCCCGCAGTGGAATCGAAGGTGGCGTGCTGGCGGAACGGCCAGCCGAGTCCCGCCAGGTACTTCACCACGTCGGTGAAGTTCTTTTCCATCACACCCGGCGGCGCGACGTTCCAGTCCTTGGCGAAATTCGCCGGATCGCCCGCGGCGTAGAGGATGTACTCGCCGGCGCCGACCATGCGGTAGTAGTCGTTGCCCTGGCCGATCTTCACCAGCTTCGCCCATTCCTGGTAGTTGCCGAGCTCCTTGCCCGGCGCCTGCGCGAACAGCTCGTAGGCGATGCGCAGCGTGAGCTGGTCGTCGGCGGCGAGCTTGGCGATGGCAGCATAGTTCTCGGGGAAGTTCTGGCCGCCGCCGCCGGCGTCGATCACGCTGGTGACGCCGAGGCGGTTGTGCTCGCGCATGAAATGGCGCGTGGAGGCGATCTGCTCTTCCGGCGACAGGCGGGGCACGCGCAGCCACACCGACACGAGGCTGGCGAGGCTGGTGGTCGACATCACCAGGCCGGTGGTGGTGCCGCCCGCGTCGCGCTCGACGTAGCCGCCGAACAGCTTCGGCACTTCCTTTTCCCAGCCGAGCACGCGAATCGCCGCGCGGTTGAGCCACGCGCGATCGTAGAGATGCATGATCATGCAAGGCGTATCGCCGGTGGCGGCGTTGATCTCCTCCAGCGTCGGGAAGCGCTTTTCCTGGAACTGCGCCCAGGTCCAGCCTCCGATCACCTGCACCCAGTGCGGCGGCGGCGTGCGGCGCGCCTGCTCGCGCACGCGGCGCATGCCCTCGGCGAGCGACGGCACGCCGTCCCAGCGCACTTCGTTGGTGTAGGTCAGGCCGCCGCGGATGAAATGCGTGTGCGCGTCGTTGAGGCCGGGAATGACGATGCGCCGTCCGGCATCGATCACCCGGGTGTTCGGGCCCCTGTACCTCTCCAGCTCGCCCGGATTGCCGACCGCCACGATGCGCTCGCCGCGAATCGCGATCGCTTCGGCGTTCGGCTGCTTCGGGTCGAGCGTGGCGATGCGCCCGTTGACGATCAGGGTATCCGCGGGCTCCTCGGTTTTCAGAAGACCAGAACACCCCCCAAGGGCTGAAACTCCTGCAACTGCGAGGAACTCACGACGCGAGGCCATCCCCTACCTCCTTGTTCTCCGGCTTGAGCTCGAGGCCGGAGGCTTTCGCCTGCGCAAGCAGCAACGTGGAGAAATCCTGCTCGGTCATGCCCTGCCCGATCATCTGCTGCAGCAGATCGCGCGTGAGCGAAGTGAGCGGCATCGGCACCTCGAATTCGCGCCCCGCGTCGAGACCGAGGTCGAGGTCCTTGCGCAGGAGCTTGGGCGTGAAGGTGACGTGGAAGTCCAGGTTCACCAGCGCGGGGGTCTTGTAGCGGGTGAACATCGAGCCCATCACGCTCTTATTCAGGAAGTCGAGGAAGGCGTGGCGCGGCATGCCGACCTTCTCCGCCAGGATCGTGATCTCGCACAGCGACTGGATCACCACGCCGAGGTGCACGTTGTGACAGATCTTGGCGATGCGCGAAAGCTCGCCCTCGCCGACGTAGCTCGAGCCGACGCCCATCATGTCGAGATAGGGCTTGGCCTTCTCGTACGCAGCCTTGGGTCCGGAGACGACGAAGGTCAGCTTGCCCGCCTTGATGACCTTGGCATTTCCACTGACGGGTGCCGCGAGATATTCGATCCCCTTCGCCTGCAGCATCTTGCGCAGCTCGGCGGAGCCCTCGAGCGAGATCGAGGAGCATTCCACCACCATCTTGGGCTTGCCCTTCGCCAGCGCCTTGCCGATGACCTCCTTCACGTCGTCATAAGTAGAAACCATGACGAACAGGATGTCCTTGGTGGAAAGCTCCTCGAGCTGGTTCACCACCTTTGCACCGTACTTCGACAGCGGATCGGCTTTGGCCTTGGTGCGGTTCCACACCGCGATATCGCAGCCGCCTTTTGCAAGGCGCTCGGCCATGGCGTAGCCCATGCGGCCGGTGCCGATCCAGCCAAGGCTCTGTTTAGTAGGGGTTGGCAATGGGCAATTCCTCAGCGGGATACAGCGAAATGATCTTGGCGCCAGCCGGTGTGAGGATCACTTCCTCCTCGATGCGAGCCGCGGACACGCCATCGCTCGCGGGGCAGTAGGTCTCCACCGCGAACACCATGCCGGCTTTCAGCTCGATCGGCTCGCGCAGCGAAGTCAGGCGCGAGATCAGCGGACGCTCGTGCAGGCCGAGGCCGAGGCCGTGGCAGAAGTTGAGGCCGAAGGCGTCCATTTCGCTCGCGAAGCCGATCTCCTTCGCTTCCGGCAGCGCGCGCGCGATCTTGTCGCTCGACATGCCGGGCTTGAGCAGCTCGATCGCCTTGTCCATCCATTCGCGCGCTTTCTTGTAGGCAGTGCGCTGCGGGCCGGTGGCGCGGCCGACGTTGAAGGTGCGGTAGTAGCACGTGCGGTAGCCCATGAACGACTGGATGATGTCGAAGAACGCCTGGTCTCCCGGGCGGATCAATCGGTCGGTGAAGTTGTGCGGATGCGGACTGCAGCGCTCGCCGGAGATCGAGTTGATCGCTTCGACGCAGTCCGAGCCCATCTCGTAGAGCCGCTTGGTGGCGAGCGCCACGATCTGCGATTCCTGCACGCCGGGCTTGAGCGCCTCGGCGATGTCCGTATAGACGCCGTCGACCATCGCCGCGGCCATGTTGAGCAGCGTGAGCTCGTCGACGTTCTTCACCTCGCGCGCCTGCAGCATGGTCTGCTGCCCATCGCGCACTTCAATATTCTGATCTTGTAACGCAAACAGCATGGGGGGTTCGACCACGTCCACGCCCAGCGGCAGATTCGCCACGCCTTCAGCCTGGAGAATCGACTTGATCTCCTTGGCGGCCTCCTTGAACAAGGTCAGATCGGAGCCGACCGCGCCGCGCATGCCGAGCAGGCCGGCGCGGCAGTGATCAGTCTTCAGCCACGGCGCATAGAGCTTGTGGTGGCGCGCCGCGCTGCCGAAGTCCCAGATGTAGGGATCGCCATTGCCGGTGATCAGCGAGTAGCGCGTGAGCTTGTCGCGCGCCCATTCGCCGATCACCGTGCTCGTGGTGTAGCGGATGTTGTGCTGGTCGAACGAGAGCAGCGCGCCAAGGCCGGAGTGCGCGAGCGCCGCGCGCGTGCGCGCGAGCCGATAGTCGTGCAGGCGGCGGAAATCGACGCGCTCCTCGAAGTCGACCTGCGTGCGCCCCGGCGCCTGCAGCGGGCGATCCCAGCGATGCTTCGGATCGATGTCGTCCGGGCGCGCGCCTTTCGACGCACGCGCCGGCGCCTTGTTCTTCGCTTTCGCCATCCTGCCTCCTCGCCGGACGATTCTAACTACAATCTTTCGCGTGCTGAACCTGATCTTCGATCTCGGCGGCGTCGTCGTGCGCTGGGATCCCGAGGCGATCATCGCCGGCGTGTTCCAGGACCAGAAGGTGCGCAAGCGGGTGCGCGAAGGCGTGTTCGGCCATCCCGACTGGCTGGAGCTCGACCGCGGCACACTCGACCGGGAAGACGCGATCAGCCGGGCCGCGCGGCGCCTGGGCATGCCCGACGCGGAAATCCGGCGCTTGCTGGTCGCAGTGCCGCCTTCGCTCGTGCCGATTCCGGAGACTGTGGATCTGCTCTACCGGCTCAAAGCAAAGGGCAACCCGCTTTACTGTCTGTCCAACATGCACTTCGCTTCGATCGAGCATCTCGAGCGCGAGCACAGCTTCTTCGAAGTGTTCAAGGGCATCGTGATCTCGTGCCGGCTGAAGCTGTGCAAGCCCGAGCCCGGAATCTATGAGCACGCGCTGAAGGCTAACGGCCTGAAGGCGGCGGAAACCGTGTTCATCGATGATGTGGACGTGAACATCGCCGCGGCGGCGAAGGCCGGCATCGGCACCATCCAGTTCAGCAACGCGGCGCAGTGCGAGCGCGAGCTGCGCGCGCTGGGAGTCAGCCTCTAGCCAGCTTCTCGATCCGCGAGGGGTCGAGCTTTACCTTCGCGGCGGCCGCAAGGATTTCTTTCCAAGTGTTGTCGTCGACAGAAATCCCGTCGCGCTCGCGCTTCGCGCGCGTCTCGCGCTCGGGCTCGCCCGCGAGTCGCACGCGGTCGGCGCCGGGCGCCGGCCGGCCCTTGCGCAGCCATTCGACGAACTGGCGGGTCTCGCTCTGGAAGGCGCCGGCGGTGCCGAGGCGCGCCGCATCGATCACGATGGTCAGCATGCCGTTCAGCACGCGCTGCTTCTTGCTCTCGTCGTAGTGCCAGGTGCCGCCGCCGGTGAGCGCGCCGCCGAGCAGCTCGCACGCCACCGCGAGGCCGTAGCCTTTGTGGCCGCCGAAAGCGAGGATGGCGCCGAGCGGCGGGACCACCGCGAAGCGCGGGTCGTCGGTCGGCAGGCCCTTGTCGTCGATCAGCAGCCCGGGGGCGACCTTCTCACGCTTGTTGTGCGCCACGCGCATCTTGCCCTGCGCCACCGCCGCGGTCGCCATGTCGAGCAGGAAGGGCTTCTCGCCCGGAATCGGGATACCAATGCACACCGGATTGGTGCCGAAGCGTGCATCGCGCCCAGCATAGGGCGCGACCCGCGCGTGCGAGATCACGTTGACGAAGTGGATCGAGACCAGACCCTGCGCGACCGCCATCTCCGCCCAGTGCCCGATACGGCCGAGGTGATGCGAGTTGGCGAGCACCATGATGCAGGAGCCATACCGTTGCGCGCGCTCGATCGCCATCTGCATCGACTCGTGGCCGATGGTCTGGCCGTAGCCCTTGCAGCCGTCGAGCGCGAGCATCGCGCCGGCGTCGAGCGTCGCTTTGGGATGCTGGTTGGCGGCAAGCCCGCCCTCGAGCAGCGCGTCGACGTAACGCGGGATCATGCCGATGCCGTGCGAATCGTGTCCCAGCAGGTTGGCGGTGACCAGATTCTCGGCGACCAGCCGCGCCTCGCGCGGCTCGCTGCCGCCCGCGAGCACGATGGCTTCGATCGCGGCGACCAGATTTTTTTCTTTGAAGATCATTCCGCCTTGATGTTTCCTTTGTTCACCACACCCGTCCAACGCTCGACTTCGGCCTTCATGAACGCGCCGAACTCTTCGGGCGAGCTCGCCACCACGTCGAAGCCGATCTGATTCATGCGCTCGGCTACGTCCGGCGAGCGCAGCGCCTTCACCATCGCTCCGTTCAGGCGCGCGACGACATCCTTCGGCGTCTTCGCCGGTGCCGCGGCCGCCTGCCACGACGTCACCACGAGGTCGCCGAATCCGGCTTCGCCCACCGACGGGACATCCGGCAGCTGCGGATGGCGCGCCTTGGCCGTCACCGCGAGCGCCTTCATGCGTGCGCCTTTGATGTAGTTGGTGACCGCGCCGAGGTTCTGGAATGAGAAGTCCACCTGGTTGCCCATGATGTCGGTCTGGCACGCCGCGCCGCCTTTGTACGGAACGTGCACGGCGTCGGTGCCCGAGGCCTGCTTGAGGAGCTCGGCGGTGAGATGGTCGGACGAGCCGGTGCCGCTCGAGCAGTAGGAAAGCTTGCCCGGGTTTTTCTTCATGAAATCGACCAGCTCTTTCAGCGAGCCGGCCGCGAGCTTCGGCTTGGTGATCAGCACGTTCGGCGTGGTCACGGCGAGCGTGATCGGCGCGAAGTCGCGCACCGGGTGGTAGCGCAGGTCCTTGAACAGCGCCGCGTTGATCGAGAACACGCCGATCGAACCGACCAGGACGGTGTAGCCGTCGGGGTCGGCCTTGGCGACGAACTCGGCGGCGATGCCGCCGTTCGCGCCCGGCTTGTTCTCGACCACGCCCGGCTGGCCGAGGTATTCCTGGAATTTTCCGGCGATGGCGCGGCCGACGATGTCGGACGAGCCGCCCGCGACGAACGGGATGATCACGCGGATCGGTTTCGTGGGGTAGGACTGCGCTGCAGCACTGCTCGCCGCCAAGGCGAGCGCCAATGCAATGAAACGGTTCATGGGTCTCTCCGGTGGAAGCGGCGCAGTTTACTGCTAAAGTTCGCGCGAGGACTGTCCCCAAGGAGGAGAACCCCAATGCGCGCGCTCTTGCTGGCCCTCGTTTCGCTTTTCAGTACTGCGGTTGCAGCGCAGTCATACCCCAACAAGCCGATTCGCGTCATCGTGCCCTACGCGGCCGGCGGCACCTCCGACATTCTCGCGCGCCAGATCGGGCCCAAGCTGACCGAAGTCTGGAATCAGCCGATCATCGTCGAGAACAAGCCCGGCGCGAACGGCAACGTCGGCGCCGATTTCGTCGCGAAGAGCGCGCCCGACGGTTACACGCTGCTGCTCACCGACCTCGGCGGCCTCGTGATCAGCGCGAGTGTCTATCCCAAGCTGCCGTTCAACCCGGCGAAGGACTTCACGCCGGTGGTGATGGTTTCCTATTCGCCGCACGTGCTCGCGGTACATCCCGACGTGCAGGTGAAGAACGTGAAGGAGCTGGTGGCGATGGCCAAGGCCCACCCCGGCAAGCTCAACTTCGCGATTTCCGGTATCGGCGGCGCGCCGCAGCTCGCGGGCATCGAGTTCGCGCAGCGCATGGGCATCGACTGGACCTACATCCCGTACAAGGGCGGCGCCGACGCGGTGACCGGCGTGATCGGCGGCCAGGCGCACGTGCTGTTCAACGGCATGCTCGCCACCTGGCCGCACGTGACGAGCGGCAAGCTGCGCGCAATTGCCATCTCGAGCGCGAAGCGCGTAGAGAGCGCGCCCGACACGCCGACCGTAGCGGAGCAAGGCCTGCCCGGCTTCGAAACCGGCTCCTTCCAGGGCGTGGTGGGGCCGCTCGGCATGCCGCGCGAGACGGTGGCCAGGCTGAACGCCGAGCTCAGCAAGGTTCTGAACACCGCCGAGATGAAAGAGCGCTTCGCCAAGCAGGGCACGGAAGTGCGCACCGGCACACCGGAGAGCCTCGGCAGCTGGATGGGCACCGAGCAGGCGAAGTGGGCCAAGGTGGTCAAGGAGTCGGGGGCGAAGTTTGAGTAAGCGGAAGAAGCCGGAAGAGCTGCGCAGCCACCGCTGGTACGGGGTGGACGACCTGCGCTCGTTCGGCCATCGCTCGCGCACCGCGCAGATGGGCTACGACCGCAGCGACTACGCCGGCAAGCCGGTGATCGCGATCATCAACACCTGGTCGGACATCAATTCCTGCCATACGCACTTCAAGCAGCGCGTCGAGGAAGTGAAGCGCGGCGTGTGGCAGGCGGGCGGCTTCCCGGTCGAGATGCCGGCGATGTCGCTCGCCGAAGTGATGCAGAAGCCGACCACCATGATGTATCGCAACTTCCTCGCGATGGAGACCGAGGAGCTGCTGCGCTCGTATCCCGCCGACGGCGCGGTGCTGATGGGCGGTTGCGACAAGACCACGCCGGGCCTGGTGATGGGCGCAACCAGCATGAACCTGCCGACGATCTACATGCCGGCGGGACCGATGCTGAGCGGCCACTGGCGCGAGAACACGCTCGGCTCGGGTTCCGATACCTGGAAATACTGGGCGGAGCTGCGCGCCGGCAACATCACGCAGAAGGACTGGCACGAGATCGAGGACGGCATCGCGCGCTCGCCCGGCACCTGCATGACCATGGGCACCGCGGCGACCATGATGTCGCTCGCCGAGGCGCTCGGCCTAACGCTTCCCGGCGCGGCGTCGATTCCCGCGCCCGACTCCAACCACTCCAAGATGGCGACGCTGACCGGCAAGCGCGCGGTGGAGATGGTTTGGGAAGACCTCAAACCAAGAGATTTTTTGAAAAAAGAGTCCTTTGACAATGCGATCGTCACGCTGATGGCGATGGGCGGCTCGACCAACGCCCTCATCCACCTCGTCGCGATGGCGGGACGCGCAGGCATCAAGCTGCCGCTCGAGCGCTTCAACGAGTTCTCGGCCAAGGTGCCACTGCTCGCGAACGTCAGGCCCTCAGGCGACAAGTATCTGATGGAGGACTTTTACTACGCTGGCGGGCTGCGCGCTCTTCTCCACCAGCTGCGTGATCTGCTCAACCTCGACTGCGGCACCGTCAACGGCAAGACGCTGGGCGAAAACCTGAAGGGCGCGCGCATCTATAACGAAGACGTCATCCGGAAAAGAAACAATCCATTGAAAGAATCCGGCGGGCTGGTGGTGGTGCGCGGCAACCTCGCGCCCAACGGCGCGGTGATCAAGGCGTCGGCGACCAAGATCCAAAAGCACACCGGAAAAGCGGTGGTGTTCGACGATTACAACGACATGGCGGCGCGCATCGACCGCGCCGACCTCGACTGCGACCAGGACTCGGTGCTGGTACTGCGCAATGCCGGCCCGCTCGGCGGCCCCGGCATGCCCGAATGGGGCATGCTGCCGGTGCCGCAGAAGCTGCTGAAGCAGGGCGTGCGCGACATGGTGCGCATCTCGGACGCGCGCATGAGCGGCACGAGCTACGGCTGCTGCGTGCTGCACGTCGCGCCGGAGTCGTTCGTCGGCGGCCCGCTCGGCCTGGTCAGGAACGGCGACCTGATCGAACTCGATGTCGCGAAGCGCGAACTGAATCTAAAGGTTTCACCGGACGAATTGGCGCGCCGCAAAAGCGTCTGGAAGGCCCCGGTACGGAAATACGAGCGAAGCTACGGCGTGATCTTCGCGCAGCATGTGAAGCAGGCCGACGAAGGTTGCGATTTCGATTTCCTCGAAGGCACCGCCCCCGTCTCCGAGCCGGAGATCCACTGATGGACCTGCCGCAGAACAGCTTCAAACGCGCGCTCAAGGCCGGCAAGCCGCAGATCGGCCTGTGGTCGACCTTGTCGTCGAGCTACACGGTCGAGGCGATCGCCGGCGCCGGATTCGACTGGCTTCTCCTCGACACCGAGCACTCGCCCACCGACCTGGAAAACCTGCTCACCCAGCTGCAGGCCGCGGCGCCGTACGCCAACCATGCAGTGGTGCGCGTGCCGTGGAACGACATGGTGACGGTGAAGCGCGTGCTCGACATCGGCGCGCAATCGCTGCTCGTGCCGTACGTGCAGAACGTCGAGGAGGCGCGCAACGCGGTGGCGCACACGCGCTATCCGCCCGCCGGCGTGCGCGGCGTGGCGGGAACCACGCGCGCCACACGCTTCGGGCGCGTCAAGGACTACGCGAAGCGCGCGCACGAGGAAATCTGCGTGCTGCTGCAGGTCGAGACTCAGTCGGCGCTGCAGAACATCGAAGCCATCTGCGGAATCGACGGCGTCGATGGCGTGTTCATCGGTCCGGCCGACCTGCACGCCTCGATGGGGCACGCCGGCGAAACCGCCAATCCGAAAGTGAAACCGCTGATCGACGACGCCATCCGCCGCATCCGCAAGGCCGGCAAGGCGCCGGGCATCCTGACCCCCAACGAGGCCGACGCGCGCCACTGGCTGGAGTGCGGCGCGCTGTTCGTCGCGGTGGGCTCGGATGCGGGCATTCTCGCGCGCGGCGCCGATGCGCTCGCGGCAAAATTCAAATCATGAAACCCGACATCATCATTACCGCCAAGGGCCATGCCGGAACCATGGCCACCCTGCAGAGCGAGTTCAGCACCTACCTGCTCGCGGACGCAGCCGATCGCAACGCCTTCCTCAAGCAGCACGCGCCGAAGGTGCGCGGCCTCGCCACCTTCGGACCGATGCCGGTGGACGGCAAGCTGATGGACGCGCTGCCCAAGCTCGAGATCATCTCCAACTTCGGCGTCGGCGTGGACGCGATCAATCTCGCCGACGCCAAGCAGCGCAACATCATCGTCACCAACACCCCCGACGTGCTGAACGAATGCGTCGCCGACACCGCCCTGGCGCTGATCCTGAACACGCTGCGCAGGCTGCCGCAATCGGAGAAGCACCTGCGCGCCGGCAACTGGGCGAACCGCGGGCCGTATCCGCTCACCACCTCGCTCGGCGGCAAAGTGCTCGGGGTGCTCGGCCTGGGACGCATCGGCGAGGCGGTGGCGAAGCGCGCCATGGCCTGCGGCATGACCATCCGCTACCACAACCGCAACAAGAAGGACGTGCCCTACCCCTACGATCCCGACCCGGTCACGCTGGCGAAGAACTCCGACGTGCTGATGGTCGTCACCCCGGGCGGGAGCGAGACCGCGAAGCTGGTCAACGAGAAAGTGCTGCAGGCGCTCGGGCCCGAGGGGTATCTGGTGAACATCGCGCGCGGCTCGGTGGTCGACGAACCGGTGCTGCTGCGCTACCTGCAGGAGAAAAAGATTGCCGGCGCCGGCCTGGACGTGTTTGCCGACGAGCCGCGCGTGCCGCCGGAGTTCTTCACGCTCGAAAACGCGGTGCTGTTTCCGCACGTCGCCAGCGCCACGGTGGAGACGCGCAAGGCGATGGGCGACCTGCAGGTCGAGAACCTGCGCCGGCACTTCGCCGGCAAGCCGGTGCTGACGCCGATCAGCGCCTAGGAAGCCCCCCGCGGAGCCTACGGCTCCACCCAATCGCGCAGCAGGTTCGACACGCACTTGCTCAGAAGGTCGAACTCGGCTGACTTGCCTTCGCGCGCGAAAAGGCTCCGCCTTGCGGTGTCCAGATCGAACAGCAGCTCGCGCTGGTCTGCGCGCCGCACCAGGCTCTGCGCCCAGCCGACCGCGACGAGACGCGTGCCGCGCTCCACGCGGTTCACGCGATGCAGCGAGGTCGATGGATAGACCACGGCATCGCCCGCTTCCAGCTTGAACGATTGCTCGCCTTCCGGGCGCTCGAGGACCAGCTCGCCGCCCTCGTAGTCGGAGGTGCCGTTGAGGAACACGGTGAAGGACACGTCCGAGCGCAGGCCGCCCATCATCGCGTCGTCGGTGTGTCTGCCGTAGCTCTTGCCTTCCGCATAGCGGCTGATCATGACCGGCGCCAGGCGTTTCGGCCGCACGGCCAGCGCGAACAGCTCGTGCTGCGAAAGGCGCTCGCCGATCAGGTCGGCGGCGGCGCGCAGCCCGGCGTCGCCAGGATCGGCTTGCTGGTTGTCCTTGGCCAGTTTGGCGTGCCAGCCGGCGGTTTCGCGTCCGTCCCGGTAAGTGCCCGCTTCCAGCAAGGGGCGGAGCCTGGCGAGCTGCCCGGCGTCCAGAACGCCCTGGATGCAGAGGATCAAATTCCGACCTCCTTGCGAATGAGAAGTATTCTCATTATATTCGACTTGGACATTTTCGGAGCCTTCAATGACACGGTTCAAGCAGAAAGTGTGGGTCGGAATCGGTGCCTTCGTGCTCACCGGCACCCACGTGGATTTTCCAGCCAATGGCGCGCCGAGCGTCGACTATGCCGCCGCCTTGGCGGCGTCGCCGAAGGAAGGCGGCGAAGGTGGTGAAGGCGGCGAAGGCGGAGAAGCCGGACGGCGCGCCGGGCCGCAAACCAAGATCGACTGGCTCACCGGCCTCGCGCTGGTCGAAGGCCACCTCTTCGTCGCCATGGAGCTGCTTCGTGCGGGCGCGAAGGACGCGGCGCACACGCACCTGAAGCACCCTTCGGACGAGATCTACGCCTCGCTGCGCCCGGGCTTCCGCCGCTATCACGCGGCCGGCTTTGCCAAGGAGCTCGAGCAGCTCTCGAAAGCGGCGGCAGGCGACAAAGGCGCAGCGGAAAACGCCTACAACCAAGTGGAGAAGAAGCTCGATCTCGCGCGGCAGAAAGCGCCGGCGAACACCAAATCGCAGCTCCTGGTGGCCGCGCGCCTGCTCGAGAATGCCGCGAGCGATTACCGCGAAAGCGTCAAGGACGGTCGCATCGCGGACGCGCACGAGTACCAGGACGCCTACGGCTTCACCAAGGTCGCGCTGCGCCTGATCGAGCGCGCAAAGCCGGCCAACGATTCCGAGCGGGCGGCGCTGGATATCGCGCGTAACGTCGTGAAGGAGACCGCGAGCCTGTGGCCCTCGCTGCCCGGCGACGGGGTTGCCGCCGGGGATCCAGCGGTGCTGCAGGCGGCAGCCTCCCGCATGGAACTCGCGGCTTCCGGCCTGCGCTGACGTGCACGCCACAGATCCGCAATCGGATGAAGACCGCGTGGAGAGCATCACCGCGGCGCTCGTCTACCTGATGACGCACTACGTGCGTACCGGCTGCCCGCGTCTTGCGTTGTGCGTGTCGCGCCACATGCAAGCGCTTGCCCTCCATCCCGACGCCGCCCCCGTAGTGCGGGAGATCTGTGCCGGCTTGCACGGTGTTTGGGCCAACGCCTCCGGCGAGGACCGCAACCTCCACTAGCCGGAGGATTGCTAAAATCCTCCGCTCACCGAGGAGGATGGAATGAAACTACAAAAGACGCTGATCGCCGCGGCGTTCGCCGCATTCGCAGCACCGGTTGCAGCGCAGCAAGTGACCTTCATGACCGGCCCGCAGGGCGGCTCGTGGATTCCGCTCGGCGGCGCGCTGAAGGGCATGTGGGAGAAGGCGGTTCCCGGTCTTCAGATCACGCAGACGCCCGGCGCCGGTATCGCCAACGTGCGCGGCGTGGACGAGGGCAAGGCGCAGATCGGCTTCGCCAACTCGAGCACCACGGTCGACGGACTCGAAGGGCGCGCGCCCTATCCGAAGAAGGTCACCAAGGTGTGCCAGGTGGCCAACCTGTACCCGCAGTACTTCCAGGTGGTCGCGCTGTCGAGCGCGAACATCAAGTCGTTCGCCGACCTCAAGGGCAAGACGCTGGTCACGCAGCCCAAGGGAAACACCGCGGAGCTGCTCACCGCCGACGTGCTCAAGCTGAACGGCATGAGCTACCAGTCCCTCGCCAAGGTGAACTTCCAGGCCGCGTACACCGACGCCGTCTCGCTCATGACCGACGGCCACGCGCAGGTCTTCACGCTCGGCACCACTGCGCCGGCCTCGGCGGTGATGGACCTCGCAAGCGCGCGCGACGTGACGCTGGTCCCAGTCGACGACAAGACGATGAACGCGCTGAAGAAAGCCAACCCGGGCTACAACCGCCTGATCATCAAAGCGGGCACCTATCCGAAGCAGACCGCGGACGTGCCGGTGATCGGCTACTCGACTCACGTGGTCGCCGCCTGCGACCTGTCCGAGGACACCGTGTACAAGATGACCAAGGCGATGGCGGCCAACATCAGCGCCATGTCGTCGGTGGTGAAAGCGATCGACGGCGTGACCGCGAAGGACATGGCGCTCGACATCGGCGTGCCGTTCCACAAGGGCGCGGCCAAGTTCTACAAAGAAGTCGGCGCGCTGTAGCCGACCAAGAAAGAAGCTAAGGGGAGGGGCGGTGCAGGAAGAAGCGCCCGCCACGGCGCCACGCGCCGTGGCGCTGCGGCTCGTCGTGACGGCCCTCGCGGTCGCCATGTCGGTCTATCACATGTACGTCGCCGCGTTCGGCCCGCCGGAGGCGTTGATCTTCCGCGGCACGCACCTGATGTTCGCGCTCGGCCTGATCTTCCTGCTCTACCCCACCCGGCCGGGCGGCGCCGCGCGCTGGCGCATCGTCGATCTTCTGCTGCTGATCGCGGGCCTCGGCTCGGTGCTCCACATCTTCGTCAATTACGAGTACTACACCAACCGCATCATCTACATCGACGAGCTCACGCTCGCCGACACGCTCTGGGGCATCGCCGCGGTGCTCGTGATCCTCGAAGGCACCCGGCGCATCCTGGGCTGGGCGCTGCCGATCACCGCGATGGCATTCCTGATCTACGCCGGGCTATTCACCGGGGTGAAATTTCCGGTGCTGCTCGAGCAGCTCTATCTTTCGACCGAAGGGATCTTCGGCTCGACGCTCGGCGTCTCGGCATCCTACGTGATGCTGTTCGTGCTGTTCGGCGCGTTCATGGAGCGTAGCGGCACCGGGCAGCTGTTCATGGACTTCGCGCTCTCGATCACCGGTCATACCGCTGGCGGTCCGGGGAAGGTGTCGGTGGTCTCCTCCAGCCTGTTCGGCACCGTATCGGGCAGCGCGGTGGCGAACGTGATGGTCGACGGCCCCCTCACGATTCCGCTCATGAAGCGCACCGGCTTCCGGCCGGCGTTTGCCGCGGCGGTCGAGGCCACTGCCTCCACTGGCGGCCAGATCATGCCGCCGGTGATGGGCGCGGCGGCGTTCGTGATGGCCGAATTCCTCGCGGTTCCCTACGCGCAGGTGGCGCTATGGGCCACGATCCCGGCGATCCTTTACTACGTCGCGGTGTTCTTCGCGGTGCATTTCGAGGCCAAGCGCCACGGCCTGCACGGCGTCCCCAAATCCGAGCTGCCGCGCCTGGGCCGCGTGATGCTCGACCGCGGCCACCTGTTCGTTCCGATCGTGATCATCTTCGTCGGCCTGACGATGGGCTATTCCGCGCCGCTTTGCGCGCTGGTCGGCGCGCTTGCCTGCCTGCCGATGGCGCTGCTGCGCAAGACGACGCGCGAAGGCATCACGCCGAAACACATCGTCGAAGCGCTCGAGGAAGGCGCGAAGAACACGCTGTCGGTGGCCATGGCCTGCGCCTGCGCCGGCATCGTCATCGGCTGCGTCACGATTACCGGCCTCGGCATCGTCTTTACCCAGATCGTAGTCGGACTGTCACAGGACTGGCTGCTGCTCGCGCTGATCCTCACCGCGATGGCCGGCATCATCCTCGGCATGGGAATGCCGACCACCCCGGCATACATCGTCATGGTCGCCCTGCTCGTCCCGGCCCTGGTCAAGCTCGGCGCGCCGGTCCCCGCCGCGCACATGTTCGCGTTCTATTTCGCCATCCTGTCGGCGATTACGCCGCCGGTCGCGCTCGCGGTCTATGCCGCAGCGAGCCTGGCCAAGTGCGACCTGTGGGCCGCAGGCTGGCACGCGGTGCGCGTCGGCGCGGCCGGCTTCATCGTTCCCTTCATGTTCATCTACGAGCCGGCGCTGCTGATGATCAACGGCTGGGCGCAGATCCACATCAGCCTGCTCGCGTTCGCCTCGGCCACTATCGGCTGCATGTGCCTGGCGGCGGGTTTCCATGGCTACCTGCTCGCGACGGCGCGCATGTGGGAGCGTGGGGTGCTGATTGTCGCGGCGCTCCTACTCATCGCGCCCGAGCTGATCTCGAGCCTGATCGGGCTCGGCTTGCTCGGCGTGGTCGCCGGGGTCCAATTGGCGCGTCGTCGCGCGGCAACGTCGCCGGCGACTTAACCCCCAAATCTGGAAATCGCGACAATGTGACGCTGGGGGCGGCGATAGCGTGCCGTCCTTCACGTCTGCAGAATGGATCCCGAAATGAAAGAGGGCGCAGCCGCTAGCTGCGCCCTCCGGAACTGCCTCTCAAGCGGCGATCAAGCAGCGACTACACTTTGTTTGGCCCTACCGGCTACGGGCTCTTCCGGAGTCCGTTGGTCGGAGGGGGCTGCTAACAGCGTGCTGGCCACCTACCTGCTCGGTGTAGAAGCTGCTCTACACAGGTAGGGATCATGCGACTTCCCAGTTGATGTTTCCATCCTCCGCTGGGACGCGCCGACTAGTCCGGTAGGACTACGGCTACACCAGGTCGACGATCAGCGCGGCGCGCTGCTCCGCAGGGGGCTCAACCGAGACCCGGTATTCCGGGTGGTCGACCCCGATCGTCAGGCGCGCGCCGCGTTTCAAACGCTCACGCTGCGCCGCGGGCAGCTCGAAGCGCACGAAGTGCACCGCCGCGGTCTTCTCCTCGTTTTCGCGCTCGAGGTCCTCGTCGGCGATCGCATAGATGCGCTCCGCGCCTTCGACCTGCACCCAGGTCCCGCGCTCGATGCCTTTCAATCGCTCCAGCATGCGCCGGCGCTCGTCCGCGTCGGGATACTCGATGAACATCGTCGCCTTCCAGTTACCGCCGTCGGGCAGCAGCGGGTTGTAGGCGTCGAGCTCGCCCTGGATGCCCTCCTCTTCGAAGATACGCTCGATGCGCAGCATCTCCTGGATCTGGTAGCGGATCAGTAGCTCGTCCTCGAACTGCAGCGTTACGTGCTCGCCGATATGCAGCGTGCGCAGCTTCTTGTGCTCCATGACCCTGGCGCGAAACGCGTTGCGCTCGCGCGCATAGGCTTCGAGGGAGAGCAGTGAATCTCGGGAAATCATGCGGTGAGCCTACGGCCGGCTGCCCGATAGGGCAAATGAAATCACGCAATGCGACTGATTGAAGCTACCTAACTGCGACCTCCGCGATCGCTCGGTTGCGCCGGTCGGCGGCGAGATAGCGGTGCAGCTCGATCAGCGCCTGGCGATAGACCTCGCGCTTGAAGTCGATCACGGTGTCGAGCGGCACCCAGTAGTCGTGCCAGCGCCAGGCGTCGAACTCGGGATGGCCGCTCGCACGCAGCTTCACGTCGCAGTCGCGCCCCACCATGCGCAACAGATACCAGATCTGCTTCTGGCCGCGATAGGCCGCGCCCGGCTTTACGCCGGTGTTGGCGTCCTTTGGTTCACGCTGGCGCCTAGCCCATTTCTCTGGCACTTCATAGCGCAACCACTCGCGCGTACGGCCAAGGATGCGCACATGCGCGCGCTGCAAGCCGATCTCTTCCTCGAGCTCGCGGTACATCGCCTGCAACGGAGTTTCGCCGCCCTGGATGCCGCCCTGCGGGAACTGCCAGGCGTGCTGGTGCACTCGCTTGCCCCAGAACACCTCGTTCCGCTGGTTGGCAAGGATGATGCCGACGTTCGGACGGTAGCCTTCCTTGTCGAGCACCGCTGCACGCCTCAGGTTAGAATCTTCGACGATTTTTCCACAGCCCACTGACAAAGACAACGCCGGTGCGGCTCCTATGAAAACCTCGAAGTTCTTCATC
>Ga0068861_100000412_pt1 | contig 24724 bp, 19 predicted proteins | sample KBSSwiS42_FD_66593 | JGI IMG/M metagenome (GOLD analysis project Ga0068861, IMG submission 66593) | Switchgrass rhizosphere microbial communities from Kellogg Biological Station, Michigan, USA - KBS Switchgrass S4-2 | ecosystem: Host-associated > Plants > Roots > Rhizosphere > Soil ...
ACCGGCTCGCGCATGGACGAAGTGATCTTCGAGGAGTTCAAGGGCACCGGCAACCTCGAGATCCACCTCGATCGCAAGCTCACCGACCGCCGCGTCTTCCCGTCGATCGACATCCAGAAGAGCGGGACGCGCAAGGAAGAGCTGCTGATCCCGAAGGAAGATCTGAACCGCGTCTGGGTGCTGCGCAAGGTGCTGACGCCGCTGTCGCCGGTCGAGGCGATGGAGCTGCTGCTGTCGCGCATGTCGAAGACCAAGACCAACCAGGATTTCCTGGCGTCGATGTCGAACGGCAGTAAGGGGTAACTCTGCGCTACCGCACGTTTGGCCGCACTGGCTGGCAGGTCTCCGAGATCGGCTACGGCCTGTGGGGCATGGGCGGGTGGACCGGCTCGGACGACGACGAGTCGCTGCGCGCGCTCGAGCGGGCGATCGGGCTCGGCTGCAATTTCTTCGACACGGCGTGGGCGTATGGCCAGGGCAAGAGCGAGAAGCTGCTCGGTCAGGCGATCAGGAGCGCTGAAAAAAGCGGCCGCCCCCTCTACGTCGCCACCAAGATTCCACCGAAGAACATGAAGTGGCCGGGCAAGGCTGAGTACCCGGTCGCCGACACCTTCCCCGCCGATCACATCCGCGAGTACACCGAGAAGAGCCTGCGCAACCTCGGCGTCGAGACCATCGATCTGCAGCAGTTCCACGTCTGGAACGATGCATGGACCGACGACGCGGGATGGCAGCGGGCGATCGACGACTTGAAGCGCGAGAAGCTGGTTCGCGCGTTCGGCATCAGCGTCAACCGGTGGGAGCCGTCGAATGTGCTGCGCGCGCTCGCGACCGGGCTCGTCGACAGCGTGCAGGTCGTCTACAACGTCTTCGATCAGGCGCCGCAGGACGAGCTCTTCCCCTACTGCCAGGCGCACGATATCGCGATCATCGCGCGCGTCCCGCTCGATGAAGGCAGCCTCACCGGCACGCTGACCCGCGACTCGACCTGGCCCGACGGCGACTGGCGGAACATCTACTTCAGCCGCGCCAACCTCGAGGCGACGCTGACACGGATCGACCGCCTGCAGCCGCTGGTGCCCGAGGGAATGAATCTGCCCGAGATGGCGCTTCGCTTCATCCTCGCCCATCCGGCTGTCAGCACCACCATTCCCGGCATGCGGCGCCCCGCCCATGTCGAGCGCAACGTGGCGGCCAGCGACGGGGAGCCGCTTCCGCCGCGGCTGCTGGAGGCGCTCGCGGCGCACCGGTGGGACCGCGTGTCGGTGGTGCCGTAGCGCGTGCCCCGGCCCGGCTGAAGCCGCGCTTCGGCGGAGCTCAGGGTGGCCCTGCGGCTCTCGAAGGGCCGGACACAACCGCCAGACGTGTTAAGATTTGGGTTTCACCCATAGGGTAAGGAGCACGCCGTGAAGGAAGCGATTCATCCCAAGTACTTCGAGGTCGAGGCGCGTTGCGCGTGCGGCGCGACCTGGAAGACCCATTCGACCAAGCCGGAGCTGCACCTGGAAATCTGCTCCAGCTGCCACCCGTTCTTCACCGGCAAGCAGAAGCTGATGGATACCGAAGGACGCGTCGAGCGGTTCACCAAGAAGTACGGCGCGCAGACCACGGAGAGCCGCAAGAAGGCGACCGCGGCCAAGAAGGAATCGAAAAAGAAAGAGACGGCCGCCGCCCGCTAAGCGTCGAACTGCAGGCTTCGCGCTTCGTCCGCCCGCGTCAGCTTCCGATCGAGCCGCGCAATCCGGTGTTGCGCGGCCGCCTTCCACGCCGGAGCTTCTCCGGACTCGAGCGTCCTCAACGCAAAGACCTTCGCGGCGCCGAGATCGCGCCGGCGGTGCTCGTTGTGGATGGCGAGCGCCTCGGTGGCCTCGCGCTCGATGAGCGGCGGGCAGCCGCGAATCTCGAGCAGCTCCATCCAGCACCCCGCCGCAGCGTCGAACATTCGGGCCCGCCGGCACGCATAGGCGAGGCGCCGCAGCGCGTCGATGCGCACGCCATCGTAGGCGCCGCGCGGCGAACGGCAGCGGTCGATCGCGTGGCGATAAGCGGCCTGTGCACGATCGTCCAGGCCGGCCGAGGCGTAGATGTGGCCGAGCGCGAGCGCTTCGCGCGCGTCGCGCGCGCCGTCGGGACCGGTGCGGGTCAGGTGCAGCAGGCGCGCGGTCAACGCCGCCAGGGTCAGGAGGTCGAGCCGGTTGTGCTCGAGGATCGCCCGCAGCGGCGCGGCATCGCCCGAGCGGATGAACTGAAAGTAGCGCGCCGGAATCTGAAACCCCGGGATGTCGCCGCTGCGGCGCGCGCCGACGATCTGACGCTCGAGCGTCTGTAATGAGCAACTCGAGGCAGCCCTGAAGGGCTGCGCTACGGCAACTTGGCCCGGCGTCCAGAAGCGGCGCGCCGGGTGCAGCACGTCGACGTGCGGAAGCCGGCCGCCAATCCATTCGAGCCGGTGGAAGAGAAAGCGGGTTTCGAGCAGCGGCGCGTCGAACGACTTGCCGTTGAAGCTGACCAGCGCGCCGGCGGCGGCCAGTTCGGCGGCGACCTGTTCGAGGAGCAACCGCTCGTCCTGGAAGCGCGTCAGCAGGAACTGTCGCGTGACGAACGACCCGTCGCCATCGAACCAGCCGCACCCGACCAGGAATGCGAGCGTCCCGGCGCCGCCGTTCAGCCCCGTCGTCTCGAGATCGAGGAAGAGAAACGGCGGCTGCGCTGGTTTGCCGTGCGTCAACAGCGGCGCGTCGCCAGCCGTCCGGTCGAGGCGCTCCGCGACCTGGCCAACCGCCTCCTTGCCATGACGCGATCCCGCGGGGCGCCTGTGCTCGATCACGAAGCAGCCGGATCGCCACTCGCCGCCCAAGGCGCGCTCCAGGACAGGCCACGCGCGCGCGTCGGCGGCCAAGGCAGGTGGGTCGCGTAGGTCGGGTGGGTTGGTTGGGTTCGAGTGGGCGGGTAAAAGAGGTAAGTCGCCTCCGCCCGCCGCCGGTGGCCTGACGATCCCGCGGATGCGATCGGCAAGCGTGCTCAAAACGCCGGCTCCTCCGACCCGATTAGCAGGTCGAGAATCCGCAGCGCAGCAGCCTTCGCAAAGGGCCCGGTGTCCCCGATCGGCCCGACACACCCGGGGCATCCGTTCTCGCACGGGCAATCGGCAATCAGCTTTTGCGTCGCCGCGAGCAGCTCGTCGTGGACGCCGTACAACGGCGCGCTGAAGCCGATGCCGCCCGGATAGTTGTCGTAGACGAAGATCTTCACCGGCGTGATCGTGCCCGCCGCAACCTCCTGGTCGCCGCTGTCGATCGAGATGCCGATATCGTGGGCGTCGCACATCAGCAGCAGCTGCGCGACCTGCTTCAGCGCGAACGCGAGCCCCACCACCCCGTCGCGGCGATCGTCGGATGCGAACGGCAGCTGCGCGATCACCTCCGGCGGAATCGTCAGCCAGTACGATGTCGTGTGCATCTGCTGCTCCGGCAGATCGAGGTCGCCGGAGCCGACGTTCTCGTTGGTGTAGAACTTGATCTTCTTGAAGCCGACGACGCGCGAGACGACATGGACCTCGCCGTGCGCTGGCACGGCGGGCCGGGCAAGTGAAGGCCGAGCAAGAGGGGGCCGAGCAAGCTCGGCCCCTACGGTGTCGGTTTGTTCCGCCCCCTCCGCAAACACGTCGATTGGCGTCACCCTGGTGTAGCTGATCGCCGTCGTGTAGTAGTCGCAGTCGATCTCGCGCACGTAGGCCTTGCGGCCGTCGAAATCGAGCCGCTCCACCTGATACAGCGTTCCTTCGATGATGTAGATCGCCTTCGGATGCAGGGTCGACGGCCCGCTCGTGAAATCGGTCTCGCCGACGACCCGCGTGTCTCGCGTGATGTCGACGACGACGAAGTTGTCGGACGAGATCGATCGCAGGCTGACGGCGTCGGCCGGATACGACTCGTTGGTCCAGGTCCAGGGCGCCTGCTCATCGGCCCGGTGCACCAGTCCCTGCTCGCTCAGCACGCCGAGGATCTCGTGCACGTCATGACGCCCGAACTGCTCGCCGGCCGTGAACGGCAGCTCGAAGGTCGCGCACTTGATGTGATCGACGAGGATGTGCAGGTTGTCGGGATCGATCAAGGCTCGTTCCGGCGATGCGTCGAAGAAGTACGACGGGTTCCGCACCACGAACTGATCCAGCGGCGCGCTGCTGGCGACCAGCACCGCCGCCGACCGGCCGCTCCGGCGCCCTGCCCTTCCCGCGCGCTGCCAGGTGGCGGCAATCGTGCCTGGATAGCCGGCCATCACCGACACGTCGAGCGCGCCGATATCGATCCCGAGCTCCAGCGCGTTGGTCGAGACGACCGCACGGACTACGCCGTCGCGCAGCCCTTTTTCGATTTCCCGGCGCCGCAGCGGCAGGTAGCCGCCGCGATAGCCGCGAATGCGTTCCGGCGCGCCCGGGATGCCCTCGAAATCATCCTTGAGATAGGTGGTGAGGATCTCGGTCGCCAGCCGGCTCTGCGCGAAGACGATCAGCTGCAGGTTGCGTTTGAGGAACTCCGACGCGACGCGCCTGGCCTCGCCGAGATACGAGCGGCGAATGCCCAGCTGATGGTTCACGACCGGCGGGTTGACGAAGACGAAGAACTTCTCGCCGCGCGGCGCGCCGTTCTTGTCGACCAGCTCGAACGTCTGTTCGGTGAGGCGCTCGGCGAGCTCGCGCGGGTTGGCAATCGTCGCCGACGAGCAGAGAAACACCGGGTTGGAGCCGTAGTGCCGGCAGACGCGGCGCAGCCGGCGCAGCACGTTGCAGAGATGGCTGCCGAACACACCGCGATACGCATGAAGCTCGTCGATGACGACGTAGCGCAGGTTCTCGAACAGCTTCGCCCAGCGCGGATGGTGCGGCAGGATGCCCGAGTGCACCATGTCGGGATTGCTGAGGACGAGGTGGGCGCGCGCCCGAATCGTTCGCCGTGCGTCCTGTGGCGTATCGCCGTCGTAGGTGAAGACCCCGATCTCGGGTCCTTCGCCACCCTCGCGCGGCGAGGCGATTGTTTCGCACATCGCCTGCAGCTCGGCCAGCTGATCCTGGGCCAGCGCTTTCGTTGGAAACAGATACAGCGCGCGGCTCGATGCATCGCGAAGGATCGCATCGAGCACCGGCGCGTTGTAGCACAGCGTTTTGCCCGAGGCGGTGGGAGTGATGACGACCGTGTGCCTGCCGGCAAGCGCGTGCTCGATCACCTGCGCCTGATGCGTATAGAGCTCGGCGATGCCGCGTGCACGGAGCGCCTGCTTGAGACGTTCGTCGAGGGCGTCGGGAAACGGCGCGAGCCGCGCTGTGACCGCGGGCAGGCGCCGCACTGCGGTGACCGGCAGGTCGGGGGTGTCGGGCCGGTCGAGCTCGCGGCCGCCGAGCCGCTCGAGCGCCGCATCCAGGGCGCCGTCGGCGCGGGACGTGGTCGCGGGCAGCATCGGTCGAGCATCGTAGCAGCGAGGCGAACAAATGGCAAACGACCGTGGCTAATGGCTGACGGCTGATGGTTTTAAGGTGGCGCGCCGCAGCCGCGGAGGGTACGCCGCTTGCTCCGCTCGCGGCATGACCAAGACACAGGAAACCGTGCTGGCGGCGAGCGCGTTGACGGTTGGCGCCGCCCTGCTCACTCGCGGCCTTCGCGCCTCGCGCCGCATCGACTTCAACGGCTGCTCGACCGTCATTACCGGCGGATCGCGCGGCCTCGGGCTGCTCGTGGCGCGCGAGCTCGGGCGGCTGGGCGCGCGCATCACCATCGCCGCGCGCGACCAGGCCGAACTGCAGCGCGCGCGCGAAGACCTCGCCGAGCGCGGCATCGACGCGACCATCGTCGTCTGCGATGTCAGCGATCGCGCCGACGCGGAGAAGCTGATTGACGGCGTCGTCGCGCGCACCGGCCGGATCGACGTGCTGATCAACAACGCCGGCATCATCCAGGTCGGTCCGCTGGAGCACATGCAGCGCGCCGACTTCGAGCAGGCGATGGCCGTGCACTTCTGGGGCCCGCTGCAGACGATGATGGCGGCGATTCCGGTGATGCGCCGGCAGCGCGGCGGCCGAATCGTCAACGTCTCGTCGATCGGCGGCAAGATCGGCGTGCCGCACCTGACGCCGTACTGCGCGAGCAAGTTCGCGCTCACCGGCTTGTCGGAGTCGATCCGCGCGGAGATCGCCAAGGACGGCATCTACGTCACGACGGTGTGCCCGGGGATGATGCGTACGGGATCGCCGTTCAACGCCTGGTTCAAGGGACGCCATCGCGAAGAGTTCGCGTGGTTCGCGATCTCCGACTCGATCCCGGTCGCGACCATCGATGCCGCCCGCGCCGCGTCGCAGATCGTCGATGCCTGCCGCCACGGCGACGCGGAACTCATCATCTCGTGGCCGGCGAAGCTGGCGGTGATTGCCAACGCCGTGATGCCGCAGAGCGTCGCGCTCGGCATGGACCTCGCCAACCGCATGCTGCTGCCGCAGCCGACGGGCGAAGACGGCAACAGATCGCGCAGCGGCTGGCAGAGTCTATCGGACTGGGCGCCGTCGAAGCTGACGACGTTGACGGAGCGTGCGGCGAGGGAGAACAACGAGCTGCCGCACTAAGAAAGGCGGGAAGGCTGGATGGCGGGAAGGCGGGAAGGCGTAAGCCGCCCTCCCGCCTTTCAGCCCTTCAGCGTTGCATTCTCTAGTGCACCGTGCCCCCGTGCGGTTTGAGCACCACTTTGATGCACTCATCCTTGTGGTCGCGGAACAGCTTGTAGGCGTTCGGCGCCTCGTCGAGCGGCAGGCGGTGGGTGATGACGAATGACGGGTCGATCTCGCCGCGCTCGATCCGGTGCAGCAGCGGCTGCATGTACTTCATCATGTGCGTCTGCCCCATCCGGAACGTCAGCCCCTTCTGAAACGCCGCGCCGAACGGGATCTTGTCGAGGAAGCCGCCGTAGACGCCGGGGATTGAAACGATGCCGCCCTTGCGGCAGGCGTGGATCGCCTGGCGCAGCGCGTTCGGCCGATCGGTGGCGAGGAATGCCGCCGCCTTGGCCCGGTCGACGTAGGCATCGAGCGTCGGGCCGTGCGCCTCCAGGCCGACCGCATCGATGCACGCGTCGGGGCCGCGGCCGCCAGTCATCGACTTCAGCTGCTCGAAGACGTTGACGTCGTCGAAGTTCACGACTTCGGCGCCGCCGTCGGTCGCCAGCCGCAGCCGCTCGGGCACGTCGTCGATGGCGATGACACGCTCGGCGCCAAGGAGGAACGCGCTGCGGATCGCCATCTGCCCGACCGGGCCGCATCCCCACACGGCGATGGTGTCGCCGCGCTGGATGTCGCAGTTCTCCGCCGCCATATAGCCGGTCGGGAAGATGTCCGAGAGGAAGAGCACCTGCTCGTCACGCAGCCCGTCGGGAACTTTCAGCGGCCCGACGTCGGCGAACGGGACCCGCGCGTACTGCGCCTGGCCGCCGGCGTAGCCACCGGTCATGTGCGAGTAGCCGAAGAGTCCCGAGGTCGAGTAGCCATAGACCTTCTCGGCCATCCAGGCGTTCGGGTTCGAGTTGTCGCACAACGACCACAGCTGCTTGCTGCAGAAGAAGCAGGCGCCGCAGGCGATGGTGAACGGCACGACCACGCGGTCGCCGACTTTCAGTTTCTTGTTGTCCTTGCCGACCTCCACGACCTCGCCCATGAACTCGTGGCCGAGGATGTCGCCGGCCTGCATCGTCGGGATGTAGCCGTCGAGCAGGTGCAGGTCGGAGCCGCAGATCGCGGTCGTCGTGATCTTGATGATCGCGTCGCGCCCGTTGATGATCGTCGGATCGGGGACGCGCTCGATGCGAACGTCGTTGGTTGCGTGCCAGACGAGTGCCTTCATGTCACCACCTGTAGGGCGGCCCTTTACAGCCTGTTAGTCGTAGTTGAGGATGGACTGCTTGCCGCGCGACTGCCCGACCGTGGTCGGCAGTTCGCCGGTTTCCATCAGCTGCTTGAAGCGGCGCAGGTCCTCGCGGATGGTCTGCGACGGCTCGTGGCCGAGCAGCCACGCGACGGTCGCGCCGATCTTGCCCGCGGGCGGGTCGTACTGCAGTCGCACGCGCACCTCCGTGCCGCGGTTGCCCGACGCCGGCTTGAACCGCACCGAGCCGGCGCTGACCACGTCGGCTCCATCGAGCGTGCGCCAACCGATGAGTTCCCGCGGCACCTCGTTGATGATCTCGGCGTCCCACTCGACCGTGCGGCGCCCGGGCGCCTTCGCCACCCAATGCGAGCGCCGCTCGTCGATCTGGCGCACCGACACGAGGTGGTCCATGAACCTCGGCAACTGCTCGAACTTACGCCAGTAGTCGTAGAGTCGATCAGCCGGCGCGCTGATGGTGACGACCTCTTCCACGAGCACGCCTCGCGCGCCACCCAGCGCTTCGCGAGTGCCGTCGCGGTCACCCGCTGTATTAATACCGGCCGCGGCATACATCGGGCAGTGCCCGGTCGCGCCGCGATACATGAGCGCCCCGCCCGCCGCCGCCAGCGCGGCGCCTGCCGGCGATCGCTCCTTCAGCTGCTTGATTCCGAACGCCGTTAACGCGGCGCCGCCGAGTGCCGACGCCCAGCGCTCGGCCTCAGCAACGTTGATAGTCGACGTCATCTGTTCGCTCCTTTGCGAGCTCTCAGTTACATCAAACATGCCGGGAAGGTTTTTACGCCATGACGCGGGCGCCGATGCTAGGCTACGGCGCCCCATGATCGAAACCACGCAGCGCCAGCAGAAACTGCCCCGCACGCTCGGGCTCTGGAGCGGAGTCGCCCTCGTCGTTGGCATCACGATCGGTTCCGGGATCTTCCGGTCTCCGGCGGGCATCGCGCAGAAAGTGCCGAGCCCGACGCTGATGCTCGGGCTCTGGATCGCGGGCGGACTCATTACGCTGTGTGGCGCGCTCTCTCTGGCCGAGCTGGCCGCGGCATTGCCCGAGACCGGCGGTTTTTATGCCTACCTGCGCGAGGGGTGGGGCCGGCGGACGGCCTTTCTTTTCGGCTGGGCGGAGCTCGTCCTCATCCGCGCGTCCGCGCTCGGCGGCATCGCCGTCGTCTTCGGCGAATACCTGCTCCGCAGCCTCGGCATCGACCCGGTGGAGCACTACGTCACCGCCCGCGCGCTCTCGGCCGGCGCGATTGCCTTTGCGGCGACGGCGAACATCATCGGGGCGAACGTCGGCGCCGCGATCGTCGGCGTGTCGACGGCGGCGAAATTCGCCGCGCTGGTGGTGCTGGTCGGCGCCTCGTTCATGTTCGGCGGCGAGCACGGCGCCAGCTGGGACTACCTGACGGCGCCGGCTTCCGGACCGATCACCATCGGCGCCATGGGCCTGGCGCTGGTCAGCGTCCTGTGGGCCTACGACGGGTGGGGCGACCTGTCGTTCGCCGCCGGCGAGGTGAAGAACCCGCAGCGCAACCTGCCGCGGGCGATCATCCTCGGCACCCTGGCGCTCATCGGCATCTACGTGATGACCAACGTCGCCTATGTCTACGTCAACTCGGTCGCGAACATCGCCGACCCGAGGACGCCGCTGGTGGCGGCGGACACGATGCTGGCGCTGTTCGGCCGCACCGGCGTGGTGCTCGTGTCCGTGTTCGTCATGATTTCATCGTTCAGCTCGCTGAACGGCAGCATGCTGGCGTCGCCGCGGGTCTTCTTCGCGATGGCCGACGACGGGCTGTTTTTCGAGTCGATCGCCAGGGTGCACCCGCGCTTCAAGACGCCCTACGTCGCCATCCTGCTCGCCGCGGTGCTCGGAATTGCACTGGTGATGAGCCGCAGCTTCGAGGCGCTGACGGAAACCTTCGTCCTCGCCATCTGGCCTTTTTATGCGCTCGGGATTGCCGCGATCTACCGACTGCGCCGCCTGCGTCCGTCGATGGAGCGACCCTACAAAGCGATCGGCTACCCGGTCGTGCCGGCGATCTTCATCCTCTCGGTCGCCGCGTTCGTCCTCAACGCGCTCATCAACGAGCCGGTGTCGACCGGCATCACCTTCGCGCTGATCCTCGCGGGCATTCCGGTCTATCACTTCGCGTTCGCCAACCGCGCGCGGCGCGCCTGACAAGCCCTTCGACTCGCGTCGCTCGCTCAGGACAAGCCGGCCTGCGATCTTTTTACGCGCTCGCACGCGCTAAATCCGTTGACGCACCCACAGACGGCTGTTACTCTCGTTTCCGCGTCCGATAAATCCAACGAGAGGAGTTCTGAAGATGGAAGCAGGCGAGCCGCACCCGCGGCACCGAGGATTCTTCCTTCACTCGTCCGACGACCCGGAAAGCGCTGAACACGAAAACCCCGAGGGGTTCACGGTTCGCGTCCGCATCCCGAGACACCAGAAGTCGCGATCAATCGACAGCCCGAACCGGGCTCGATTCGGTGGCCGATCGCACCGCACCGATCCTCTCCCCAGCGACAGCCGGCCTGAAATCAGATCAGGGAGCGTGACTGGCAGCCGTCAACGGGCACACTTGCCCCGCTGATCCAGCTCGCGCGCGGCGACACGAGGAACGCGACGACCGCCCCGACTTCCTCGGGGCGGCCAAATCTGCCGAACGGCAGCTCCCGCCGGACGAACTCGGCCATCCCCTCCGGATCCTCTTTCACCCGCTTGTCCCAGGAACCGCCGGGAAACCGGATCGACCCGGGCGCAACGCTGTTGACGCGGATGTTGTCGCGCGCCAGCTGCTGCGCCATCGCCTTCGCCAAGCTGATTTCGGCCGCCTTCACCGCGTTGTAGGTCATCCGTCCGCCCGACTCGCGACCCCAGATCGAGGCGATCATCACAATCGCGCCGCCGCCGCGCTTGCGCATCTGCGGCACCGCCATCCTCGACGCCCGCACTGCCGGAAAGAGCGTCTGGTCCAACGCCTCCTGCCACTCGGCGTCGGTGGTGTCGACGATGTCGGAGCCCCGTGCGAGGCCGACGTTGTTGACGAGGATGTCGAGGCCGCCGAACGTCTCCACGGTCCGCAGGATCACATCCGCGACGCCCTTGTCGGTCGAGACGTCGGCCTGCACCGCCAGCACCCGTTCGGTGCCGCCGGGTATCGTCCGCAGCCGTTCGACCGCGTCGGCGATTCCGGCCTCGCCGCGGGCGCAGACGGTGACCCGGCACCCCTCCTCCACCAGCGCGGTGGCGATGGCCAGCCCGAGACCTCGAGTAGAACCGGTGACGATGGCGACTTTGCCGTCGAGGCCGAGCTCCATCGGCGGCCGGTCAGCGTCCGCCGCGTCCGGTCAGGTCGTTGAGCGTCCAGTCGAACGGCTCGTAGACCACCTGGAAGCTGTTCTTCTGCAGGAACTCGCGCTCGCTCGGCAGCAGCTTGGGGAGGGTCAAGGCGACGATCGCCCGCTCGATCGGGCTGCGGTTGGCGAAGGCCGGCGGAGCCTTGTCGGCGTAGGCGGCGGCGAATTCCTTCTCGCGCCAGGAGAAGATCGAGCTCGCGTGCAGCTTGCCCTCGGCGCGGTCGATGCTGATGCACTGGGCGCGGGTCGGACACTCGGTCACCGTTTCGGCAAGCTGCTCCTCGATGCGCGCCGGGGTGAACGCCTCGCTGCGCAGCCGGCCGCTGCCGGCCGCGCCGCGGCCGATGGCGAAAAACACCCGCGGGTCGTTGAAGCCGGCGAGAATCGTCTGCTCGATCTGATCGAGCGTGACCGTGCGCCCGCCGACGCGGTGCGGCAGCCGCTCGAAGGCGCCGGGAATCTGGCGGATGCTCTTGGCCGGATAGTCGGCCGACCGGCCTGTGATCGGATAGTGATCGATCACCGTCTTGAGGACGAGCGCGTTGTAAGCGTTGAGCCAGAACGCGAGCTGTTCGTCGCGCGACAGCTTGTCAACGGCGACGCCGGCCTGATAGGTGATGAAGCCGTCGAGCCTGGCCCGTTCGGCCTTCAGCGCGCGGTAGTACACGTCCCCATTCCGGACGTAGAGATCGAGCAGCTGATCGAACGTCTTGCGGCGGGCATTGTCCGCGAGCGTGTCCTGGCCGCGCGCGGCGCCTGCCGCGGCGAGCGACGAGGCAAGAATCAGGCAGGAGAGAAGCCGCATCGGTCGACTATAGCCGATGGTTCAGGAACCGCGCGAGCGCCGCATTGAAGAGATCCGGCTGCTCGAGATTGGTGAGGTGACCGGCGGCCGGGATCACCGTCAGCTCCGAGCCGGGAATCGCGCCGTGCATCTTCTCCGACAGCGCGAGCGGCGTCACGGTGTCCTCCGCGCCAACCAGGATCAGCGTCGGCACGTGCACGGTCGCCAGCAGCGGCGTCGAGTCCGGACGCGACATCAGCGCGCGCACCGAACCGGCAATCCCCTCGGATGAGTTCGAGAGCACCAGCGACCGCACCGTATCGATCACCTCCGCCCTCGAACGGCGGGTGGTGTCTCCCAGCAGCTTCGGGATCATCTCCTCCGCCACCGCGGCGGGGCCCTTCGTCTGCACGAGATCCAGCATCTTCCGCCGGGCATCGAGCCCTTCCGGCGTGTCGGCCTCGGCGCGGCTGTCGGCGAGCACGAGGCCCTGCACGTAGCGGGCGGCGTGGCGCAGCACCGCGAAGGCCGCATAGCCGCCCATCGACAGCCCGCAGAAAACCGCCTGATCGATGTGCAGGGCGTCGAGCAGGTCGATGAGATCGCCGGCGTAATCGTCGATCGACGTCGTCGGCGGATCGCCGGCGCCGGCGTCGAGGCCGCGAAAGTGGGGCGCGATGACGCGCCATCCGCCGTCGGCCAGGGAGAGCTGGCCTTCCCACATCCGCGCGTTGAGCGGGAAGGCATGGAGGAGCACGAGGACGCCGCGCCGCCGCTGGCTGGCGGGCGGCGTCGCCTCGAGATAGCGGAGTCGTCCTACGGCTGGCACGCGCCCATTGTGAACGTACCGCCCGCGCGCGTCGAGTCGGAGAATCCGGGGGCCACCGTCCCGGCCGGCGTCGACGCCGTCGTCCTCGCCGCCGTCGACGCGCCCCGAAGCCCCATCAGGACGGTGCCGCTGCCGATCGCGCCTCGCGTCTGGACCGCATTCAGCTTCGCGACGTCGACCTTGACGGTGACCGCCCGGTTGACCAGATCGAACGTCCCGGCATCAGCCGGTCCCTTCACGGTGTAGGTGATCGAGCCGTCGCCGTTGCGCGCGGAGCTGCCCCAGGAGAACGTGCGGCGTCCTTCGAGGTCGGTTTCGGCCGACACGAACCACTGATCGGCGCGATCGACGACGCCGGGCTTCGTCGGGTTGGTGGCGAAGTTCATCCGCCACAATCCCTGCGGCGGTACCGAATCCAGCCCGGACGTCTTCATCGTCGCGGTAATCCAGGTGGCGCCGTTCACCACCTGGCAGCCGTAGCCGATGGTGACGATGTCGGCCGGCGAATCGACGTCGGGCATCACCGGGGGTGGGCTCACCGCCCGCGCATCGTGGCGGAAATCGAAGACCTGCGGCGCCCGGGTCGCAACCGGCGTCGGCGGGTTCGATCCCTTGATCCGGACGCTCTTTCCGGTGTTCAGGTTGTAGCCGGCGATCTGGTGCGCCACCCAGGTGTGCGCGGAAAAATCGGCCGAGTCGTCGGCCCACGCGATCATCGCCAGCCCCTGCGGATCGATCGCGACCTGGAAGAAGTCGGCGAGGTTGCGGTTCGGGCTGGTGCCGGTGGTGAACCCGGCGAGGCTGATGTTGGAGCCGTGGATGATGTGATCGCTCGCCACCGACTGCAGGACGGTCGGCGCGCTCGCGGTGGCATTGAGCGTCTGCGCGAAGTAGACGCGCCAGTTGGCGCGGTCGGTGTTGCCGCCGGCGCCGTCCTCGCTGTCGGCGGCGGTGGCGCCGTACCACACGATCGCGAGCGTGCCCGGCCTCTCGCCGGTTTCCATCCAGGGGAACAGCGCCACGCCGCCAGGCCCCATGTCGCTGACGCGGACTGGCGGCGCCCACGACCGCCCCTGATCGAATGAATGCGACACGAAAATCGCATCGCCGCCATCCGAGTAGGCGACGTATACGGTTCCGTCGCTGGCCACCTTGCACACCGGGAACAGGTTCGCGATCTGTTTCTGGCCGGTCGCGGCGACGACCGTCTCGAACAGCGCCGGCGTGACCGCGAGCGACGCAGGGTGCCCGACGGCGACGCGGACCTGCTTGTTCCCATCCGCCCCGGGTCCCTGGTGACAGAAGTAGACGGTGCCGTCGCGCTGATCGACGTCGATGTTGCCGGTCGTATTGCCACCGACGGCGGCGACCACCGCAGGCCCGTAGGTCAAACCGCCATCGTCGGATCGATTCAGGTAGTACTTCGACGTCGCCTGCAGCCCGGTGAACTCGCGGTAGCCGAGATAGACCGTGTTCGATCCGAGGAACTCCATCCACTGACGATCGTCGACCGGCACCGTGGTGTTGCCCGCCGGGTTGTTGGTGATCGTCTCGCCGCGATCGGTCGAGCGCTGTACCGAGACGTTGGCGGCAACCAGGCTGGAGGTCGCGACCGTGGGCGGCTCCGCCGACGGCGTCCCGGGCCTGAACCCGACGGCGATGTCGAGGTCGCCGCCGCCGTCCGCCCCCAGGTCGCTGTCGTTGTTCGGCGCCAGGGCGTCGGGCTGTCCTTTCCAGGCCGGGTTGTCGACGTCGCCGTTCGCGCTCCATTGCGGCGTCGCGGCAACCAGGAACGGATCGTAGTCGCCGCTCGCCGGGTTCAGATTGAAGCGCCAGAGGTCGTTGCCGCCCGTGAGGCCGCGGATGCCGCCGACGTAGGCGTTGCCCTGGTGGTCGACGCGGATGCTCGGCTCGACGTCCTGCGCGGCGCCGAAGGCATAGAGCGCGCGGTTGCGGCTGAACGCGATGCCGGTCTTCGAACCGGTGACGAACTTCGCCGTGCGCGTCGGCGTGGTGATGACCGGGATCGCCTCGAGCGACAGCGTCGCGTGATACGGATCCGCTCCGGTCACCGCGAAATAGACGACGTGGATGGTGTAGGTGTCGTTGGCGCCGGCGGTGACGACGGCGTTGACGTCGACGGTGTCCTCTTCAGCCGTGGCCGGCGGGCCGCCGCTCGGCGGCGAGAGCACCGGGCCGCTCAACCCACCGGAATGCACGTAGACGTCGTAGTCGTTGAACTGGTTGGTCCAGGCGACCTTGTAGCGTACGCGCTTGCCGCGGTAGTCGCCGGGCGCGAGCGTGAGCGTGAAGACGTCGCAGGTGGTGCCGTCGACGCAGGTCGATTCGCCATCGGGCGACGCGGCGGCCGCAGCGATGAATCCGTCCCATGAGATCGGCGGGCCGGTCAGGCTGAGCGTTCCCGATGCCGGCGTGGCCGCATTGATGAGCCGCGACGCGCTCAGCGCCAGCGCGGCCGCCAGCGCGAGCGCGCACGCGAACCTCGAGGTCATCGAACGAGGATTGTGTCGGTGCTGCATACGGTTCTCTTTCGATCGAGCGGGCGTCGCGACTGAGCCGCGAAGCCCGGCTGTGCGCCAGCCGCGTTGTTTTCCTCGCAAATAGGCGGAGCGGCGCAGACACCGGCATTTGATGCTGGCAACTTGCGTGCGCAGTCGGAGAACGCCGAGGCAGGCTGCCGCCGCGCTGGCTGCGGTGGGGACTCGAAGGCGGGTGTTTCGGAGCGGTTATTTGCGCTCGGACCGGACGAGCGCTGCCAGGACGCGGTTCTGATCGTAGGACGACTTCAGCCGCTCGGCTGCCGAGACGAATGCCGCCCTCATGGCGGTATCGACTCCCTGCGCCGCGATGAAGGCGAGCAGGGTTTCGGCGCGGTCGTAATCCGAGGACATGGCCGACACGACGTCGAATGCCGCCTGCTGCACCTCGCGCGCCGCAACGCCCTTTGCCGCCACCGTCGTGAGAACGCGGCGGCGCTCATAGTCGGACGTGATCGCGCGCACGGCGGCGAAGAACGGTTCGCGCAGCGCCGGTTCGACGCCGTAGCTCTGCACGTAGGAGGTGAGGACGAGCGCGCGGTCGTAATCGGAGTCCATGCCGGCTGCGGCGACAAGGACGCTGCGCTTCGACTCGACGCTGATCTGGCTGCGGCCGATGACGTCGGCGAGCACCAGGCGCTTGTCGTAGCTGGACTTCATGTGCCCGACCGCCGAAACCATCGCGTCGCCAGCCACGCTGGCGCCGCTCGCCTTGACGAGCGCGCTGAGGGCGAGCCGCTGGTCGTAGTCGGACGTCATCCTCGACATCGCGTGGATGTAGGCGGATGCGCCGGCAGGATCGAGCGGCACGTGCGTCGCCACGTGGCTGAGGACCATCCGCCGGTCGTAGTCCGACGTCATCTGCTCCTCGACCCGCGTCAGCAGCGGCCGCACGGTGCGCGCATCGAACTTCGCGCGATCGACGAGCGCGACCGAATACAGCCGACGCGCGTAGTCGCTGCCGAGCCGATCGATCTCCTCGAGCACGCCGGCGACGCCCTTCTTCTCGAAGATCGACTGCACCCGCGACTCGGCGCCGAGCCCCGAGCGACGCACCAGCAGCGGCAGCTGCGTCGCCAGGAACTGCTGCGCCTCGTCGTCCCACGACCGTTTGATGCCGGCGACGAAGTACGAGCGCGTCACCTTCCCGTTCTCCGACTTGATTTCGACGGTGCGCGGAATGCCGCGGCTCCAGTCGCGGATCATCAGCGACCCGCCGTCGGAGAGGGTCGCCACGTCGGTGAGATCGTCAGTGAAGGTGATCGATCCGCGCAGCGTGACCTCGAACCGGTTGCCGTTCTCGCTGAACTGCATGCTCCACTCGTCGCGATGCGTCGAGGAGGAGAACGACCCGGAGTGCACTGGAGGAGCCGGGGGCGCAGGCGGAGCCGGCGGCGCGGGTGGGGCCGGCGGAACCGGGACCGCAGGCTGCGGCAGCGTGTCCACCATCGCGGGTGGAAGCGGCAAAGTACGCGGCACCGGGGGGACCGGCGGAGCAGGCGGTACCGGAAGAAGGGGCGCCAGGAACGGCGCCGCGTCAGGACCCAACGGCGGCTGCGGCGGTGGCGCCGGCAGCGGGCTCTCCGGCGACAGCGGCGGCAGCGGACGTTCCGCCGGCCGCGGCGGTCGCGGCGGTTCCGCCGTCGCCGGTATCTCGGGAACTCTCGGCGGCGAGGGCGGCGCCGGCGGTGCGGGCGGCACCGGAGGAACGGGCTGCGCGATCCCGGCGGCGGCCGCAACCGACGCCCCGCGCGCGTCAGCACGCCACGACAGCGAGGGCAGATGCTGAACGCTCCCCGCTCCGGCGGTGAACACGAGCGTCAGCGCGAGCGTGGCCGCCCAGCTCGGCGAGCGCGGCTCGTCGGACAGCGGAAGCTGCAGGATTCGCCGCACGCGGTGCAGCAACGGTCCGCCCGTCGCCGCCATCGCCATCGTCGCCGACATCGTCCGCCAGCTCTCGAGCTCGGTGAGCGCCTGCGCGTACCCGACCGGATCGCCGCAGATGGCGACCGCGACCTCGTCGCAGCAGTGTTCGCGTTCGGCGCGGATGCGATTCGAGATCCACCAGATCGCTGGATGGTAGAAGAGCAGCGTTTCCGCGAGCGTCTGAAGCAGGTTGACCGCGTAATCGTGGCGCCGGATGTGAGCCAGTTCGTGGGCCAGGATCGCCTCGACCTGCGATGGCGTCAGCGACGCGAGCGCGGCAACCGGAAGGAGAATCGCGGGACGCAGCCACCCGACCACGGTCGGCACGTCGACCAGCGCCGATTCGACGACGTGCGCGGCAGCCGGAAGACCGAGGCGATACGCGAGCCGCCGGCAGGCCGTCTGCCAGCGAGAAGACGGTGTCGCGAGGGCGGCGCGATGCAGACGGCGAACCAGCCACCAGCCGCCGGCCATCCGTCCGAGCAGCAGCGCCACGCCGGCAAGCCAGGCAAGCGCAACGCCGGGCGCGAAGCGATCGAGCTTGGCGCGGCTGAAGTTCTCTGACCAGCGCGAGATCGAAAGCGTGCTTCGTTCACGAGCGCCGCGTGCGAACGCGACGACACGAGAACCGTCGAGCGACGGCGCGGTGGTCGCCTCGACCGCATCGCTCCGCGTTGGCGCCGCTGACAGATTCCCGCCGGAGGGCCATGCGGATTCAGTCGGAGTGGCGGCATCGGCGACCCACAGCACCCGCACCGTGGCAGCCGGCGCTGCCAGCATCAGCGCCAGCGCGACGCAGCCGATGACGTAACGCACGTTCGCGGACCGCCGCATCGTCGCGCGCAGCGCCAGGGCCGCCGCGGCGCCGATGATCGCGCCCTGCCACACGAAATGCATCAATGCCCAGCCGGCGGTCTGGAGAAGCGGCGTCATTGCGGGCCTCCGGTTTTCGCAGCGATCAACTTCCTGATCTCGTCGAGCTCTTCAGGAGACGCTTTCGTCGACGTCAGCGCCTGAAGGACCAGCTTGGCAGCAGAGCCGTCGAAGACACGATTGACGAGATCGGCCACGAGCTGACGCTGCGTCTGATCTTCGGTATACGCGGCCTCGTAGACGTGGGTTCGCGCCGTCTCATCGCGGACCACGAGCCGCTTCTCGGTCATGATCTGCAGCAGCTTGAGAATCGTCGTGTAGCCGGCCGTGCGGTCCATGACCTCGGCAATCTGGCGCACCGTGCTCGGCCCGCGCGCCCACAGCACCCGCAGGATCGCCAGCTCGGCATCGGTGGGCTTGCGGCGCGGCTCTTTCATGGTCCGGATTATCTACGACGCTCTTCGTAGTGTCAATACGAAAGTTGTCGTAGATAGCAAGACCGAAGCGGTTGCGAGTGGCAAACCTCGTGCAACGGCCGAGCGCGGGGAGGGAGGAATGATTCTCTTTATCGTGTTCGTCTGCCTGGCGCTCTGGTTCCTGGGGATGATGACGTCGGCGTCGCTGGGCGGCGTGTTACACGTGCTCCTGGTTGTGGCAATCGTGTTGTTCCTGGTTCACATCATCCAGGGGCGAGCGATCGGCAACGCGTAGATCTACTCCCGCAGCGCCAGCAGCGGATCGATGCGCGTCGCGCGCGATGACGGCACCGCCACGGCGATGATGGCCACGGCCGCGAGCAGCGCGGACACGCCAAGATAGACGGCCGGGTCGGCGGCGCTCACGCCGAACAGCAGCGAACGCATCGAGCGCGTCAGCAGCAGCGCGCCGGCAATGCCGAGGCCGATGCCCGCCGCGGTCATCGTGCCGCCCTGCCGGAACATCATCGCCAGCACCTGCCGGCGGCTGGCGCCCAGCGCCATCCGCACGCCGATCTCGCGCGTTCGCTGCGCCACCGCGTACGCCATCACGCCGTAGAGGCCGGCCGCGGTCAGTACCAGCGCGACGAGCGCGAAAGCCGAGACCAGCACGAAGTTCAGGCGCCGCGGCGCAATCGAATCGCCAATCAGCTCGTCCATCGGCCGCACCAGCCCGATCGGCAGCTGCGGATCGATGCTCGCGACCGCGGTGCGGAGCATAGAAGCCGCTGAAGCCGTGTCGCCCGTCGTCCGCGCCACGACCGTGATCGTCCGCTCGAAGGCGTTACCGAGGCTGAGGAACACCTGGTGCTGCGGCAGGTAGCCGGCCGGATCGGTTTCGGCGTCCAGGCCCTCGTCCCTCGTGTCGCCGACGACGCCGACAATCTGGCGCCAGTCGTCGGTGGCACCGAGGCTGATGCGCTGGCCGATCGGGTCCTCGTTCGGCCAGTAGCGCCGCGCCGCCGCTTCGTTGATGACGACGACATTCGGGGTGGAGTCGGTGTCGCGCCCGGTGAAGGCGCGGCCGCGCATCAACGGAATCCCCATGGTCTGGAAGTATTCGGTGGACACGATCCGCGGGTGCAGCCGCACGGGAAACGGAAACGCCGTCGTCTTGTGCTCGATGACCAGGTTCAACCGCGAATCCGCGCCGTCGAACGGCAGCGAGGTGGTCGCGCCGACGCGCTGCAGGCCGGGCGCCGCGCGAAGCCGCTCGTAGAGCGCGTCGAAGAACGCGACCGTGCGCGCGTGCTGGCCGTAGCGCGCCCCCGGCAACGACAGGCGCGTGAACACGAGCTGGTCTGGCTGGAAGCCGGGCGAGACGTTGATCAGGTTCCGGAAGCTGACGATCAGCAGCGCGGCGCCGGCGAGCAGCACCAGCGACAGCGCCAGTTCGGCGACGACCAGGGCCGCTCGAAACCTGCCGGCGCGTACGCTGCCGCTGCTGCCTCGGGGCTCTTCGGTGAGCGCCGTGCCGATGCGGGAGTCCGACGCGACCAGCGCCGGCACGATGCCGAAGATCATCCCGGTGAGCGCCGACAGCCCGAACGCGGCAGCCAGCACGCGGCCGTCGATGCCGACGGCGGCGATGCCCGGCAGGGTCGTGAACTGCGCCGGCACGATGGTCCTGAAGGCCGCGAGCCCCCACGCCGCCACGAGCAGCCCGGCAATCCCGCCGGCGAGCGCGACCACGAGGCTCTCGGTGAGCATCTGCTGGACGACCCGGGACCGTGTCGCCCCGACCGCACGCCGCACCGACAGCTCCTTCTGGCGGCTGGCGGCGCGCGCCAGCAGCAGCGTCGCGACGTTCGCGCAGGCGATGAACATGACGAATACGACCGCGCCGAGGAGCACCAGCAGTGCCGGGCGCACGTCGCCGACGAACGCGTCGCGCAGCGGCCGCAGGTTGGGCGCGTGGTTCGCGTTCTCTGCCGGGTAGGCCTGCGACAGCCGCGCGCCGACGAGCCGCAGATCCTCGCGTGCCTGTCCGGGAGAGACGCCATCGCGCAGCCGGCCGACGACCTCGAGGAAGTGCGCGGCGCGCAGGGTCCGGTCGTGATCGTCGAGCGCAAGCGGGACGACCACGTCGGGGCGCGACGGCCACCAGAAGTGCGGCGGCAGCACGCCGATGATTTCGAACGGGTTCCCGTTGAACGAGATCGTGCGGCCGACCACTGACGGATCGGCGCCGAACCGGCGGCGCCACAGGCCGTCGCTCAGCAGCACGACCTGTTCGCGGCCGTCGATTTCCTCCTCGGCCAGGAAGTCGCGGCCCAGGGCCGGCACGACGCCGATCACGGCCAGGAACGCCGGAGAAACCTGGAGCGGCTTCACACGCTCCGGCTCGCCGGCGCCGGTCAGGTTAAAGGCGCCGGACGGAGCAGTCACCATCAGCGCCGCCATCGACGCGAACGACTTGTTGTCGCGGCGCCAGTCGAAGAAGTCGGCGGGCGCGACCGGGCCGAACCAGCGGCTCTCGCGCGGACGCTGCTCGGCCAGCGCCATCACGCGATCCGCGGCGGGATACGGCAGCGGCCGCCACAGCACGGCGTCGACGACGCTGAAGATCACGGTCGTGGCGCCGATGCCGAGGGCGAGCGCGAAAATCGCGACCGCCGCAAACCCGGGCTGGCGGCGCAGCATCCGGAAGCCGAAGCCGACGTCCTGACGAATCGTGTCCCACATGTGACTGGTGCTCCGCAGCTCGTCCCCAATCGGCGGCAGCCCGCGGCCGCGCGTCGCGCGCTCCCAGCGGAACGCCCACGCCAGGCGCGCCGCCTGTCCCCACAGCCAGACCGTGGCGGCGAGCGTGCCGCGGTGGCGCCGCAGCTCCGCGTACTCCTCGGCAAGATCGCCGGCGATCGGCTCGCGCAGATCCGCCGGCACGAAGCGGGCGAAGATGCGCACGATCGGCGGCAGCCCCGGGGTCATGCGTGGCCCAGGACCCCTTCGAGGCCGCGCCACAACGCCACCAGCGCACGGCGGCTGTCGCGCAGCGCCTCGACCGCGCGCGGCCGCAGCGCGTAGTAGCGCTTCGCCCGGCCGCCGCGCTCCGGCGTCGGGTCGGCGAGCCGCGAGCGCAGATAGCCCTTGGTTTCGAGGCGGTCGAGGGTGATGTAAATCGACCCGCGCGAGACGTCGCGGCCGGTGCAGCGCAGGATCTCGTCGCGCACCGACACCGCGTAGGCGTCGTCACCAAGCCGGAGGATGGACAGCAGCACGACCTGTTCGAACTCTCCAAGGGCTGAGACGTCGGCGGAGCTCATAGGGTTCAAATGCTGACATAGTAAGCAATCCAGCGTCAACTGACGTGCAAGGCGAAGGCGGAAGGGCGGGAAGGCGGGTAGGCGGGAAGGCGGGAAGGCGGGAAGGCAAGGTCAAAAAGTGAAAGGGCGGGAAGCAAGGGGAAAAAGAAAAGGGCGGGCCGCCTACGCGACCCGCCCTCACGAATTCACTAATTCCTGATTCTCTTTGATTCCTAATTGCCCCGGCCGCGCATTCCGCGGCCCTCGGTCGGTGGCGGCACCAGGTTCTTCGAGCGGAGATACACGTACGCGGTGCCGGCCATTTCGTTGCCGTGCACGATCACGCCGTAGAGCGCGGCAGCGCGCGTCACCTCGTTCTGTCCCGCCTTGACCATCTCGGTTGCGTTCGCGTCGGTGACCTGCGCGAAGACGTCGTCGCACAGCGCATACGAATCCGCCAGCGCCTTGGTCACTTCGGCTTTGGTCTTGAGCTCCTGTTCGAGGTTCTTGCCCTGCATCGGATTGGGCACGCCCTTCAGCGTCGAGCACTGGCCGAACTGCGACTGCGCGATGTGGGCGATCACCTGCGCGTAGGTGCGCGCCTCGGGCGTCGATCCCGGCTTGAAGGTGTAGTCGGCTTCCGGCATCTTCTCGGCCGCGGCCGTGAAGTTCCGCTTGATCCCGGCATAGCCGTTCTGCAGGCTGGTCGCGAGGCCGATCTTCTGGCCGGTGGGCTGCTGCGAATACGTCGTCACGCCGACCAGCAGCACGGCGGCCGACACGAAGTAGATCACGCGCTTCATTCAGGTGCTCCTTGATGTGAGAACGGCAACAGCGAACTGTAAGCCAGCCGCGCGCCGCCGTTCAAGCCGCGCGCACGCTGCCGCCGCGGATCTCGCCCGGCGTCGAGCAGTCGAGATCGGCCGCGGCGAGCGCGAAGCGGCGCGACCACCAGTGCGGGCGGCCGAAGACCGATTCCAGCTTCCGCTCGGCATCGATCGCGATGCCGCAGAATCGACCGAGCGGCCGGCCCCCCCGGCTGATGCGCGTCGCCCGGCTCAGCAGGATCACGTCGCGGGCCGCCGGCATCGGCGCCGCGTCGGCTTCGACATGCAGATCGACCTCTCCGTCGTCGTGCACGGAGGAGATGGCGGCAAGCGGCCGGGTCATGGCGTGCGGGCCGAGCTCGCCGTCGGGGCTGAAGATGATGCGCCGGATGCGACGCTCGGCCGGCTCGAGCTCGAACCCGGCCAGCCGTCCCAGGCGGCGACCCGCCTCACGGACGTGCGATCCAAGCAGTAACTCCATGCGGCCGATTTTACAGGGATTGGGGAGTAGGGATTAGGGATTAGTCAGGGAGAAGTGCGAAGGGACTCGTTGAGAGAGAGACACAGCGCAATTGCAGGGGACGGCCGAGGCGCAGGGATCGGGACGACGAGTCCCTAATCCCTACGCCCCAACCCCTGACTCAGGCGCAGCCCGACGTATTGCCGCAGTTGACGCACTTGTAGCAGGCGCCGCTGCGGATCATGATCGAGCCGCAGGTCGAGCACGGTGGTGCGTCTTCCTGGTTCTGGATCGTCGCGTGCGGGTTGGCGGCCGCGGCGGCCGCTGGCGCGGCCGGCTGTGGCACCGGCGCCGTCGGCATCAGCGTGTGGCCGTTGCCGTGTTCGAGCTCGCGCAGGTTGACGCCGGCGTTGTACTGCGCGTCGTTGGGCAGGAACTTCGACGCCAGCCAGCGGAAGATGTAGTCGACGATCGACTTGGCGAAGCGGATCTCGGCGTTGCGGGTCATCCCCGACGGCTCGAACCGCACGTGGCTGAACTTGTCGACCAGCGCCTGCAGCGGCACGCCGTACTGCAGCGCGTAGGAGATCGCCTGCGCGAAGGCGTCGGCAAAGCCCGAGATCGTCGAGCCCTCCTTCGCCATCACCAGGAAAATCTCGCCCGGCTGCCCGTCGTCGAACAGGCCGACGGTGATGTAGCCCTCGTGGCCGGCGATGTCGAACTTGTGCGTGATCGCGCGCCGCTCGTCGGGCAGCTTGCGCCGGGTCGGCTGCGTCACCAGCGTCGCCGCCGCCGCCTGCGCCAGCTCCGCCGGCGTCTTGTCCTTCGAGGTGTTGAGCGGCTGCGTCCGCTTGCTGCCGTCGCGGTAGATCGAGATCGCCTTGGCGCCCAGCTTCCACGACTGCACGTAGGCCTGGCTGATGTCGTCGACGGTCGCCTCCTTCGGCACGTTCACCGTCTTCGAGATCGCGCCGGAGATGAACGGCTGCGTCGCGCCCATCATCTTGATGTGGCCCATGTAGTGGATCGATCGCCGCCCTTTGGCCGCCTTGAAGGCGCAGTCGAAGACCGGCAGGTGCGAGTCCTTCAGCCCCGGCGCCCCTTCGATGGTCTCGTTCTTGTCGATGAAGTCGACAATCGCGTCGATCTGCGGCTGCGAGTAGCCGAGGCGGCGCAGCGCCATCGGCACCGTCTGGTTGACGATCTTCATCAACCCGCCGCCGACCAGCTTCTTGTATTTCACCAGCGCGATGTCGGGCTCGACGCCGGTGGTGTCGCAGTCCATCATGAAGCCGATGGTGCCGGTCGGCGCCAGCACCGTCGCCTGGGCGTTGCGGTAGCCGAACTGCTCGCCGAGCTCGACCGCGTCGTCCCAGGCGCCCTTTGCCGCGTGGTAGAGATCGTTGGGCACGTTGCGCGCGTTGACGTCGCGCATCGCGTCGCGGTGCTTGCGCATCACCCGCA
>Ga0068861_100000429_pt1 | contig 24431 bp, 19 predicted proteins | sample KBSSwiS42_FD_66593 | JGI IMG/M metagenome (GOLD analysis project Ga0068861, IMG submission 66593) | Switchgrass rhizosphere microbial communities from Kellogg Biological Station, Michigan, USA - KBS Switchgrass S4-2 | ecosystem: Host-associated > Plants > Roots > Rhizosphere > Soil ...
GCGTGACCAAGGTCGGCAACGAGCCGGCGCTCACCAAATCCCAGCACGGCCACCAGCTCGGCAACCACACCTGGCTCGTCGACACGCCGGGCATGTTGTGGCCGGACATCGATCAGGGTGCCGCGCGCAAGCTGGCGGCCACGCACAGCATCGGCCCCAATGCCTACGACGCCGTGGAGATCGCCGCCGAGCTCGCGCGCTACTTGCTCGACGAGTATGCCGAGCTCTTCCTGCGCCGCTTCCCGGGGGTCGACCCCGGCGCCAGCGGTCCGGAAGCGATCGCCGCCATCGCGCTCGGCCGCTCCCTGCTCGGCAAGGGCGGAGCGCCGGACCTGGAGCGCGCCGCGCGCACGCTGCTGGGCGAGTTTCGTGACGGCACCCTCGGTCTCATCAGCCTGGAGACGCCCGAGCCAGGCGCCGCCGGCTAGGCCTATCGCGCCTCGCGGCTGCCCGGTCGCTTACTTGTCGCCGGCGAGGGAGGCGTACAGGTCGGGGTTGGTGGCCAGCGTCTCGTCATCGATGCAGCCGGTCCAGGCGCCGTCCGAGCACACGTCCAGGCCGTGGACGCAGTTGCTGATGTCGCCGTGCTGGCCGAGCCAGATGGTGCAGGTCTGGGTCGTCCCGGATTCGCACGCCAGCGCCTGGGTCGAGCTCCCGGTGACGCTACCGTGAACGTCGCCGCCGGTGTACTGAGGCCGCTCATCGCCACCCTGGCATGCCACACTGAACAAGGAGAGGGCGGCGGCGAACAGGGCGACCAAGGAGCGGGGGGCAATTCCGAGAGCTGACATGCAGCGCGTTAATGCAACCCCTGTGCCCGTTAACTGCCAGCGTTAATAGCGTTAAAAACGCATCCTTTTTTGAAACGGTGACGAAAGCCGTCACTTCCTTTCGGAACGAGTGACGGTTTTTGTCGTTAAGAAGAGTTTAGATTGTTGAGAAGGGCGCCAGCCTTCGGTACCAAGCGATTCCCCGAATCGGGGCTGCTGTACCGCTGACAGTCCCCTCGAGTGCCGTAAACGAGATCACTCACCCTTTCTGACCCGGGGCCCTGCTCCCGTCTGGAACGGCCGAGCGGGGAACACGTGCGTAGCGCGGACGCCGAACACCCACCTCGAGACGCCTCCCGCGTGAACTCAGTCATGAACATCCGAAATATCGCCATCATCGCCCACGTCGACCACGGCAAGACCACACTGGTCGACGCCATGCTGCGCCAGACCGGCGTCTACCGTGACAACGAGGTCGTCGCCGAGCGCATCATGGACAGCAACGACATGGAGCGCGAGCGCGGCATCACCATCACCGCCAAGAACGCGAGCGTGGTGTACAAGGGCACGCGCATCAACATCATCGACACCCCGGGGCACTCCGACTTCGGCGGTGAGGTGGAGCGCATCTTGAAGATGGCCGACGGCGCGCTGCTGCTCGTGGACGCGGCGGAGGGGCCGCTGCCGCAGACGCGCTTCGTGCTCGACAAGGCGCTGCAGCTCGGCCTGCGCGTCATCGTGGTGGTGAACAAGATCGACCGCCACGACGCCCGGCCCGAGGACGTGGTGAACGAAATCTTCACGCTCTTCTGCGATCTGGAGGCGAGCGATGTGCAGAGCAACTTCGCCACCATCTACGCCATCGGCAAAGAAGGCGTGGCCGGCCGCGCCTTGAACGACATCGCCAGCAATCTCGATCCGCTGTTCGAGACCATCCTGAAGGTGGTGCCGCCGCCCAAGGCGGACCCGGACGGGCCGCTACAGATCCTGGTGCACAACATCACCCATGACGAATACCTGGGCCGCCTCGCCGTCGGCCGCATCCACCGCGGCAAGGTCGTCACGGGGCAGAACGTGGTGCTGATCCATCAGGATGGTCAAATCAACGGTCGCATGGGCGTGCTGCAAGGCTTTGAGGGCCCGAAGCGCGTCAAGGTAAACGAGGTCTTCGCGGGCGACATTCTGTCCTTCTCCGGCTTCGAGACCATCCAGATCGGCGACACCATCGCGAGCCTGGAGGCCCCGGTCGCGTTGCCCCGCATCTCGGTCGATGATCCCACGATCAAGGTGAGCTTCACGATCAGCGATTCACCGTTTGCCGGCAAGGTCGGTAAATGGGTCACCACCCGGCACCTGCGCGAGCGCCTGCACAAGGAAGCGCGTCACAACATCGCGCTGCGCGTGCTGGACACCGATTCGCCGGACACCTTCGAGGTCTTTGGCCGTGGCGAGCTGATGCTGGCGGTCTTGGCAGAAATCATGCGCCGCGAAGGCTTCGAGTTTTGCGTGGGCATGCCCGAGGTCGTGCGCCGCGAGATCGATGGCCAGATGTGCGAACCGGTGGAGCGCGTCACCCTGGACGTGACCGAAGACTACATGGGTACCGTGGCGGCCATGATGGGCGAACGCCGCGGGCAGATGGTGGGGGTGATCAATCTCACCGACGTGCGCCGGCGGCTCGAGTACCGCGTGCCCTCGCGCGGGCTACTCGGGTTTCGCTCGCTGTTTCTGACCGAAACGCGCGGCACCGGTCTATTCAATTCGATCTTTGATGGCTGGGAGCCGCAGCCGGCGCCGCAGGCACGCCGGCGCAACGGCTCGATGGTGGCGGACCGCGCGGGGCAGACCATCCCGTATGCGCTCTTCCACCTGCAGCCCCGCGGCATCCTGTTCGTGGGCCCCGGTGAGTCGGTGTACGAGGGCATGATCGTCGGTGAGCACAACCGCCCCAACGACCTCGACGTCAACGTCAGCAAAGAAAAGAAGCTGACCAACATCCGCGCAGCCGGTCGCGACGAGAACATCATCATCTCGACCCCGCGCAAGCTCACCATCGAATCCGCGCTCGATCACATCGACGCCGACGAGCTGGTGGAGCTCACGCCGGACGCCATCCGCCTGCGCAAGCGCGTGCTCGACAAGCGTACGCGGCCGCGGCGCAACCACGGCTGAGCTTCGCGCCGCAAATGGGGCGGCGCCGACGGCAGCGGGAGGAAAGCCCGAGGAAGGGCTGTCTGCCAGGGCCCTGCCCGGGGCCCCTCTGCCGTATCGAAACGTGGTTCGTACACAAACCACGTTTCGCGCGAGAAATGGGGTCCTGCCGACCCCCCGCTGCAGGGGCGCGGTGGACCGAGCGCACCTGAGCCTGGCCAAGAAAGTTGCGACCCGAGCGCCCTGCTCCGGCGCTCCGAGGCGAGGAGCGGCGGGAGCGCGGGCGTTGCCGCTTGGATTTCGCGCCCACTTTGCTCGATACTCGCCGCACACCGCGCGAGGAGCTGATGAAGGTTCGCGTACTCGGATCGGCCGCGGGCGGCGGCTTTCCGCAATGGAACTGCAACTGTACCAACTGCGCGGGCGTGCGCGACGGCAGCGTGCTGGCCAGGCCGCGCACGCAGTCCTCGATCGTCGCCTCGGGCGACGATCGCAGCTGGGTGCTCTTCAACGCCTCGCCGGATCTGCTGGCACAGCTCCGCTCCTTTCCAGCGCTGCAGCCGGCGCGGGCGCTGCGCGACAGCGCCATCGCCGACGTCGTGCTGGTCGATGCCCAGCTCGATCACACGCTCGGGCTGTTGATGCTGCGCGAGGGCAAGCCGCTGCGCATCTGGTGCAGCGAGCGCGTGCGGGCCGAGCTCACCTCTAGCCACCCCATCTTCGAGCTGCTCGAGCACTACTGCGGCGTAGACTGGCAGCGCTTGCCGATCGAGCCGGGTAGCAGCTTCGTGATCCCGAGCATGGACTCCGTGCGCTGTCAGGCCCTGCCGGTGCCGGGCAACGCGCCGCCGTTCTCGCCCGCGCGCGACGCGCCCGAGCCCGGCGACAACATCGCGCTCTCGCTCACCGAGACGCGCAGCGGGCGCACGCTGTTCTACGCGCCGGGCCTGGCAGCGATCGAGCCGCCGGTCGCCGCCGCCCTGCGCCAGGCGCACACGTTGCTCGTGGACGGCACGTTCTGGAGCGACGACGAGCTGCTGCGCCTCGGCGTCTCCACGCGGCGGGCGACGCAGATGGGGCACCTGGCGCAATCGGGCCCGGGCGGCATGCTGGAGGTGCTCGCGCCGCTGCCCGCCGAGCGCAAGATCTTGATCCACATCAACAACACCAATCCCATCCTGGACGAGCGCTCCGCCGAGCGAGCGCTGCTCGACGCCGCGCGCGTGGAAGTCGCGTACGACGGCCTGGAGCTCGAAATCTGACGCCGTTCGAGCGGCAAGAGGGCTCGGAGCCCGAGCTCCCGAGCGCGGCACCAGGAGGGGACAACCCAGCGATCCGCGTGAAAATCGGCCACGCCAACGCTCGTTTCGAGGAGCGCAGGCTGGCGCCGGGGAAGTATCTGCTCGGGCGTGAGAGCTGCGACATCGTGCTCGCGGACGAGAACGTTTCGGCCCGTCACGCCGAGCTCCACGTGCAGGCCCGCGGGGCGGTCATCACGGGCCTGCTGATCACGGATCTGGGCTCGCGCAACGGCACGTTCGACCCTGATGGCCGGCGCCTGTCGGCGCCCTACGTGCTCGTGGCCAATCAAACGATCCGGCTGGGTGCGAGCAGTCTCACCTGGATCGAGCCAGCGCCGAGGGCGGCGCCGAGCGTGTCGTCCGCGAGCGCATGGGCTGCCAGCGGCCTGGCCCAGGCCGAGCAGCGCAAGCGCCGCCTGGGGCTGCTCTTGTTCTGGCTCGGCACGCTGCTCGGGGCGCTGCTCTCCCTCGTGCTGTTCATCGTCCCGCCGTTGCAGGCGGGGGACACGCGAGAGCTGGGCGCGATGCTCAGCGGGGCCCTGCTGGCGTTCCCGGCGGGCCTGGTCTACCTGACGGTGCCGCGGCTGCTCGATCGCTTCGACCCCGAGCCGTGGTACGCGCTGTGCGGCTGCCTGCTCTGGGGCGCGCTCGCCGCGGTCGGCTTTTCCGCGCTCATCAACACCGCCGTGGTGACGCTCGCGGCCGCAGCCGGCGGCGCCAAGTTCGCGGCCTTCGCGGGCGCCGTAGTGAGCGCTCCCTTCGTGGAAGAGTTCTGGAAGGGCCTCGGCGTGCTCGGCGTCTTCCTGTTCCTGCGGCGCGAGTTCGACGGCGTGATCGACGGCATCATGTACGCTACCTTTACCGCCATCGGTTTCGCCACGGTCGAGAACGTCACCTACTACGCGACGGCTGCGCAGAGCGGGGACGCCGTGCTCCAGGCCACCTTTCTGATGCGCGGCATTCTGTCGCCCTGGTGCCACCCGGTGTTCACGTCGATGACCGGCATCGGTCTGGGCCTGGCCCGCGAGGGCAGCCATCCGCGCTGGCGCTGGCTAGCTCCGCTCGGCGGGTACCTGGCGGCAGTGTCGCTGCACGGCTTCTGGAACGCCGTGGCTACACTGCAGGGGTTTGTGGGCTCCCCGCTGCTCGCCATCACGCTGCCGCTGTGGGCGCTGTTCGTGCTCTCGTTCTTCGGGCTCATGGTGGTGCTGGTCGTGCGCAGGAGCCGCATCATCCGCCATTTTCTCGAGGACGAGATCCACATGGGCAACCTGACGCGCGCCGACGTGCGGCGGGTGTGTCACCCGTTCGGCTTGTTTCTGGCGCAGCTGGAGCAAGGCCCCGTCGGCGTGGAGTTCCTGCGCGCCGCCGCGCGCCTCGGTCTCTGCAAGTGGCACTTCGCGCGCGCCCACAGCGCAAAGAAGCAGACGCTCAGCGCCGACTTCATCGTGCCGCTGCGCCGGCAGCTGGCCGCTTGCCGCCAGCAGCTGGCCGCGCCGGCCCGCCCCGCCTGACGCTCTAGCGGGTCTTGCTTGGCGGGCGCTTGCTCGGTGCCTGGCTCGGCGCCGACTTGCGCGGCGTGTCCGCGCGCAGCGCTGTCCCGCTCAACACCTGCACGAGCGCGCTGCACGTCTTGAGGCTGGCGAAGCCGAGCAGCAAGATGATACCCACGCCCAGCAACTTGAGCCAGCGGCTGGTGGGCGGTGGTGCCCGTGTCAGCTCGGAGGACACGAGCGGAGGCAGCGCGAGCTGCGGCGGCACTTCCTCCAGCACGCGCGCTCCGCGGGGCGCCGGCGCTTCGGGCATGGCGCGAGTGCCGCCGGCTTGGCCGAGCGATCGCAGCAGCGTCAGCGTGATCGCCCCGAGCCGGATCGGCTGATCCGGCACGAGCGCGTAGGCCGTGGAGATGCGCTGCCCACTCGGCTCCAGGGTGCCGTTGCGAGAGCCAGCATCAGTGATCAGCACGCGCTGGGCCTGCACCTGGAGCTGGGCGTGGTGAGCGGAGACACTGCCGTGGGGCAAGACGATGTCTGCGTCCTCGCGGCCGACGCGATACGAGCCCGGCCCGAGCTCTCGCTCCTCGACGCGGCCGTCGGCGTGCCCAATCCGCAGCTTGACGCTCGCCACCGTGACTCCGAACGAGAACCCGTGCGGGTCGGGAAAGCAAGGGGGCTCATCCTGGCGCCGGCTTCGCTGCTCGGGCTCCGAGCCCACTCGAGGCGTGGCTGGCACGCTTGCCCCATGGATCGGCGGCGCCGAAGTTGGCATAGTCGGGCCGCATGCGCATCCCGCGGGGCTACAAGAGCCAGCAGGTCGACGACCGGCGTGGGGAAGAGCCTCCCGCGGGGGGCGGTCGGCTCTCGGCGGGCGGTACCAACCTGCTCGGGGCGCTATTTCGGCGTTTCGGGCTGCCCGGGGTGCTGGTGGGCGCGGCGCTGCTGTATTTCGCGGGCCGCCTCGATCCGGGCGCTAGCGCGCCGGCCACCGGCGATCGTGCTCGCTCCGGCTCCGGTCCGTCCCCGGCGGAGCTGGCCGCGGCACAGCCGGCGGTCGAGCTCGTCTCGTTCGTGTTCGACGACGCTCAGAACACCTGGAAAGAGCAGTTCGCGCGCGTCGGCAAGCCGTATGCGCTGGCGCGGCTGGAGCTGTTTCGAGAGCGCATCCAGTCTGCCTGCGGCACCGGTGAGCTGGAGATGGGGCCGTTCTATTGCCCGGGTGACGCCAAGGTGTACATCGATCTCGCGTTCTATGACGAGCTCAAGCGGCGGCTGGGCGCGCCGGGGGACTTCGCGCAAGCGTACGTGATCGCGCACGAAGTGGGGCACCACGTGCAACACCTGCTCGGCGACGATCAGCGCGTGCGTGCTGCGCCGCGAGCGCAGCAAGCCGGTGAGCGCGGGCAGCTGGTGCGGCTGGAGCTGCAGGCGGACTGCTACGCCGGCGTCTGGGCCCACGCCACCGATCGCCGTGACCTGCTCGACGTGGGAGACATCGAAGAGGCGCTCAACGCCGCCAGCAAGATCGGCGACGACGCCTTGCAGCGCAAGGCCGGCGGCGTCGTGCGCCCGGAGAGCTTCAGCCATGGCAGCTCCGCGCAACGCCAGCGCTGGTTCCAGCGCGGATTTTCCGCCGGCGAGGCCGACGCCTGCGACACCTTCGCCGCCAACCCGCTGTGAGGGCGGCCCGGCCAGGCGCCCTTCAGTGGCTCGGGTCGGCGTCGAGCGGCGCTTCGAGCTCGAGCAGCCGCTCCGCGATCAGCGCGTAGAACGTCGCGTCCGCGCTGCGGAAGCGCCAGCCGAGCTGCTCGAAGCAGGCGCGACAGATGCAGACTTGCCAGAGGAAGCCGGCGAACCACGTCCAGTGGCTGCTCTCTTGCCCCAGGCGGGCGACGCCCGGCGCGCGCGCGAAGCAGCGGATTCGGTAGATCACGCCCTCTGGGTTGACGAACACGTGCGAGTGGCAGCCGTTCACCTCGATGCGCTCGCGGCTCGCTGCAACCAAGGCGCGGCAGCTCGCACACAGCACGACCGGCTGGCGTTTGGTTTGCGCCGCCTCGAGCTGCTCGAGGCCGGGCGCGGGCCGACTGGGCTCCGATCTTTCGGGAGCGTCGCGCAGCCAGCAGGCGCCTGACGGCATGCGCCGCAGAATAGCGCTATCTAGTGAGCCTGTCGCCGTCTCGCTCGGGGCAGCAGCGGGGCCGAGGGCGCCGAGCCGTTCCCGTCCAGCGGAGCCGGGCACTTGTCGCGCACGCGGCAGCCTTTGCATTCGCGTCCGCTCCAGATGCGATCGAAGCGGCGCTGCGCGGCGTCGACCAGCACGTGGTCGCTGGTGACGACGCCCAGCTCGAAGTTGCGGCGGCCGTCGCCCTTGGCACCCATGCCAGCGCCGGTGAAGTTGGCGCTGCCGAGATACAGCTCGGTGCCGTCGACCACGATCAGCTTCAGGTGCACGCGCGGGCATTGCCGCAGCCAGCCGGGCGTGCTCGCCAGCGAACGCTGCTTGCCGAGCGACTCGCGGAACGGACCCGAGGGCTGCGACGCCAGCAGGATGCGCAGCTCGACGCCGCGCGAGACGAGCCCCGAGAAGTAGTCGGTGACGGAGACGAAGCGCTGTTTGGCGCGCGCGACGCTGCCGATGGGCGCTTCTAGGCGCACGTCTTTCAGGTTCGCGGTGCCGATCCAGAGCGAGTGCTGCGCGCGCGAGAGAGCCCCGAGCGCGAAGTCGTAATGGGCGCGGTCCTCCAGCCAGCGCACGGGGACCTGGCGCGTCTCGCTGTCCGGGGCCTGAGGCAGTCTCCGCATCGCTCGCCGCGGAGACTGCACGCGGCCGTGTGGCCAGAGCAAGAAAGCGGACGCGATTTGCTCCGGCCCCGGCTCTCGGTCAGCGCTGCTACTGGGGCTGCTGGTCCGGCACGGCAGCGGCGTTGCGCGCCTGCAACTCGCGGAGAATGGCGTCGAGCCGTTGCACGACGGGCGTGAGATCAGGCGGCGCTGCCGTTTCCCGCTCGCGCGAGCTGTCGAGCACGCGCGCCGAGAGCGCCGGACCCAGCATCATCACGACGGAGCCGATGGTCTTGCCGAGCGGCGTCACCGGAAAGATGTTGGCGTAGCCGACGGAGAGCGCGGTCGTGATGTAGTGCAGCGCATCCCAGTAGGTCGACACGCCGGGGTTCACGTCGGACTCGGCCAGGTAGAAGAGCGCCGCCGCCCAGCCCACGAGCGAGCCCAGCTCTGCTGCCGGTGAGCTGTCGACCGGGGGAGGGTCGAGCACCACCCCGGCAGGCGCAGCTAGCAGGCGTTCCATGTCAGCTCTCCGCGCTGGGGCGAGCGCGGGCGGCGGGGGGAGCACCGACCGGGACCGTCGCCGAAGCTGGCAGCGGCGGGACGGCGCTGCTCGCGCTGCTCGCGCTGCTCGTGACCGGAGCGCGCGGCGCGTTGCTGCCGAGGTTGACCACGGTGTCCTTCAGCTTCTCGAACTCGGCGAAGTTCATCACCTCCTTGAGCATGGGCAGCACCGCCGAGGCCTCGAAGATGCTCTTGGCGACGGGCCCGAGCGCGCCGCCGAGCAGCGGGAACGAGCCCGCGCCCTGGCCGTGACCGTTGCCGTTGCCGCCGCCCAAGCTGCCGCCCATCTGCAGCACTTTGATCTCCTTGATCTTGTCGGCGGGCTTCACCAGCTCGCGCAAGATCTCGGGCGCGTGCTCGAGCAGCTTCAGCGCGGCTTCTTGCACGAGGATCTCCGTCGACTTGGAGTTGGCCGCAGCGTTCTTCTGACGCAGCACCTCGGCCTCCTTCAGGCCCGCTTCACGGTTGGCTTCCGCCAGCTTGGTGATGGAGAGAGCTTGTAGCTCCGCCGCTTCGGCCATGGCCTGTGCTTCGACCTTCTTCCGGTACGCATCCATGTCGGCGGCAATCTTTTGCTGTTCAGCCTGGCGCCGGGCATCGACGATGGCAACGCGGCTCTGCCGCTCGGCCTCGGCGACCTTGCCCACCGTGAGCACCTCCTGCTCGGCCTTCTCCTTGAGCGCGACCGCAGCGGCCTTCTGGGCCTCCGCTTCCGCGGATTCCTTTGCCTTCAGCGTCAGCGTGATCTGCTTGTCGACGAGCGCGGCCTCGATCGCGCGCTCTTTGTCGACCTGCGCGGCCTCGATCACCTTTTGCTTGCCGATTGCGGCGGCCTGTTCGGTCTGCTCCTTGCGCGAGCGCTCGACCGCGATATTGGCCTGGCGCTGCAGGTCGCGCGTTTCGATCGCCTCCTTCTGGCTGAGCTCCGCCTTGACCGCAGCTTCTTCCTCCTTGGCCTTACCCTCGCGCATCATGCGCGATTGCTGGGCGACGTTGATCTCCTGCGCACGCGCGATCTCGGCGCTGCGCTCGGCCTCCTCCTGCAGCTTGCGGCGCACGGCCACGTTCTTTTCCACGACCGTGTTGGTCACCGTTTCGCGACCGGACGCGCCGAAGATGTCGTCACTGCGCAGCTCGGACAGAGGCGTCTGCGTGAGCTCCGTGATGGTCACCGACTCGAGCGTGAAGCCGTTGCGGCCCAGGTCCTCGCGCAGGGCGTTCGAGACCTCCTGCGCCGAGTGCTCCCGGTTCAGGTGCAGCGCCAGAAAGTCGTTTTGCGCCGCCACGGCGCGGATGGCGCCGATCAGCTTCGGCTCCAGCAGCTCCTGCGCCTTGCTGCGAATGGCGTCCGTCGAGGCGTGACCCTCGTCGATGCCGATGGTGCGCGCGGCCTTCTTCACGTCGTCCTCGTTGGGCTCGACGCGGATGTAGAACTCCGCCGACAGGTTGGTGGAGATGAAGTCCTTGGTGACCAGTGCTTCATGCCCCTCGCGCCGGATGGTGAGGCCGATCGTGGAGAGCGAGAGCGTGGCTGCCCGATGCAACACGGGCACGATCCAGCAGGCGCGGCCGATGAATACGTCGGTCGTGGCGCGCCCGACGCGGATGATGGCTTCCGAGGGCGAGGGGCGCTTCAAGAAACGCGCCATCGCTCCGGCAAACACCAAGAAAAATGCCGTGATGGAGGCGATGAAGGCGAGCGCCATCTGCCAGATCTCGATGCCGTACATGATGATTTCCTAGCTTCTCGTCGCGGTACACGCTGGCTGCGCCAGCTAATTGGCCTTGCTGGCCGCGCCAGCTAATTGGCCTTGCTGGCCACGCCAGCTGGTTGCTCTGCTGGCTCTGCCAGCTCCGGACAGGCCGCGACCGAAAACAACTCCCTGTCCGGATCAAAATCGACCAGCACGACGCTGGCGGAACGGGCCAGCGGTGCCTCACCAGCGGGTAGCCGGCCATGCACCAGTAGCTCGTTGCCGCGCGCGTCGTTGACTCGAATCTCGCCAAAGCGATCGTTGCAGACCGCGGAGGCGACCACGCCGAGCCTGCCCGTCAGCTCCTGCTTCTTTGTAGCACCGTGGCCACCGACGTCCACGTAGCGGCCCAGCAGTTTCGAGCTGAGTCGCGCTCCGATCACACCCGCGCCGAGCGCCAGGGTCTGCACGGGCGCAAACCACCACCCCGAGTAGCCGCCCGAGAGCAGATACAGCACGCGATTGAGAAAAATGCCGGCGAAGCCCGTGCACAAGAACAGGCTCACCCAGATGACCATGAAGGGCACACGCCCCGCGCCCAGAAAACCGAGCAGCTCTGTCCACGCTGCAATACCCGTCTCGTGGCTGCCCTCGGCTCCGTCCGCGTCGAGCTCGTGCTCCAGCTCGTGATCGATGTCGACGTCGTGGCCTTCGAGCTCGAGCTCGTGGTCATCGCTCGCGCCGAGCAAGCCGACGGCCTGCAGCAGCACGAAGACTGCGCACAAGCCGAGCATCACCAGCGAAGGCAAGTTCCACCAGTGATTGAGAAAGGACCAGAAGCCCATACATCCTCCAGCTGGTGACGGAGAGAACGCTACCACGCGCCGACGCGCGCGCGAGCACATCCGCTGCCACTGCAGCAGCGATCGAGCTGAAGCTGGTAAGCGCGTCTAGCTGTTCGGTTTAGGTAAGAGCCCATCCCTACCGGGATAGGCTCCAAGTCCGAACCGCCGGCGCGACAGACACACTAGAAACGACATGTCTGAAGGCGACTTGCGACGGGCTCAGCCGTCCATGGGTTGCCGCGGTGTCTCCAGCAGCAACTGATAGAAAGCGAGATCGAGCCAGCGGCCAAACTTGAAGCCCGCTTGGCGGATGGTGCCGGCGTGCACGAAGCCGAGCGCTTCGTGGAGCGAGATGCTGGCGCGATTGCCGACGTCGATGGCGCCCACGAGCAGGTGAAACTCTTGGCCGCGGGCGCGCGCGATCAACTGCTGCATCAGCTGCCGCCCGATGCCCCGTCCGCGCTCTCGGGCGTGCACGTAGACGGAGTGCTCGACCGTGTACTTGTAGGCGGGTCGGTCTCGGAACGTGCCGTAGCTGGCGAACCCCAGGAGGTGCCCGCTGGCGTCCAGAGCGCCGAGCACGGGAAAGTGCCCTGCGGCCTTGGTCTCGAACCAGCGCTGCATGCTGTCCAGTGAGCGCGGATGGTAGTCGTACAGGGCCGTAGAGTTGGCGATCGCCTCGTTGAAGATGTCGAGAATCGTTGCGGCGTGTTCCGCGAACGTGCAGTCGACAATGCTGGCTGTGATGTCGCTGGCTGTAATGTCCTTGACCATGATGTCAGGAGTCATTGGCACTCCGGGTGGCTCCGCGATTGACGCAGGTAGGCTGGCCGTGGGACTTTAGCTCGCCTCTACGCGGGGTGGGCAGATGAATGTCGCAAATGCGTGAATGTAATGAACGTAAAGTGGCATGAGCAGCACGTGATGCCGAAACGAGCGTCGCTCGAGCAACGCATCGAGTGGCATCGCGAACATCAGGCGGAGTGCGCCTGCCGCCCCATCCCGGCGCGGCTCCTGGAGCAGATGGCACAGCCCGCTCGGAAGAGCGACACCGCGTCGAAGAGTGCAGGCGCTGCGCAGACCAGCCAGGAGGCGACCGGTGTCGCGGCAGCCGGTGTCGCGGAGAACAAGTTCTCCAACATCGTGTTGGCGTTCGCCCATCAGCCTTCGGTCACGTACGGCGGCAAGGGCTTCGGCAGCTCGGCACTGAAGCTCAGTGGCAAGATCTTCGCGATGCTGACCTCCAAGGGGCAGTTCGTCGTCAAGCTCTCGCGCGAGCGGGTCGAAGAGCTGGTGGGGCTGAGCGAAGGGGAGTACTTCGAGCCCGGGCACGGCCGGTTGATGAAAGACTGGTTCCTGGTGCCGGCGTCGAGCACGCGCTGGCTCGAGCTCGCCAAGGAGGCCCACGCCACCGCTTCCGGCCGCCCGAGTCGCATTTCCCGCCCGCCGCCGGGACCGAGCGCCGCGACTCGGCTCTCCAAAGCTCGCGCGGCGAAAGCGCGCTCGACGAGGACGCCGGCAGGTAGGTCGCCCGCAGCCAAGGCGCCGGCAGCCAGCTCGCCGCCGGCGAAAAAGCGGCGTGTGCGCGCCAGTTGAGACCTGGAGCTCCCGGGACTGGTGAGATCCGGGTACGGCTACCGAGTCGCGAGACATCGCACCTCGCACGAAATCGGCTCACGTGCTCGAGCCTGTGTCGCCTGCCGCGACAGCACTTATCTACGTACGTCGTTGCACCGTACTGCCTCGAGGACGAGGCAACATGCAGCGACTTCTGCGCAGAGCTAAAACTACGTCGATTCTCGGTACGCTGGGTCTGGCTTTGCTGGCACTTGGTGCGTGCACCAACCCGAGACAGTTCGGGCGCTCCAGCACGACGCCGGTGCCGGGCGCCATTGGAGGCGGCCCCGGTCTGGCCTCGCGTGCTCCTGCCACACTGCGCATGATTCGCCCGGCGCCTCCCGCGCCGCCCCCCCTCTATCCCGACGAGACGCAGGCCGGCGCTCCCTGGTCGGGGCTGCAACTGTCCACGCAGCCCTCCGCGCAGGGCATCTTCGTGGGGCTGGTGAGCATGAACTCGCCCGCGGAGGCCGCGGGCGTTCAAGCCGGCGACTTCATCTTCCAGCTCGACGGTCACGTCGTGAGCGAGGCGCGCGAAGTGCTGTCCGAGATCGTGCGTGTGGGCGTGGGTGGTAGCTTGCGGCTCGGCGTGCACCGCGGCGAGCGGGTACGGTTGTTCCGCGTCGAGCCGGTAGCCAAGCCTGCGCCGCTCCAGCTCGAGGTGAGCGAGACCCCGGCCGCGCCTGCGGCGCCTTCGGCCGCGCTCGAGCAGCCCGCGCCTCCCGCCCCACGGCAACTGACGCAATAGAGCGCCGCTCCAGACGCTGGGACCAGGCTCTATGCGTAGTAGGCGTCGAGAAATTGTACCCAACCCGAGTGGCCTGCGTTGCAGCGCAATTGCAGGTACTTGGCTCGATAGTCGCCATACTGCTGCTGGCCGGTGGGAAACCAGACAGATAGGCCGTTCGAGTTGCGCACGTTTTCCCCGTAGTGTCCGCTGGCGATGACGCTGGCGAGCGCGGCCGAGCGCAGCAGTCCGGCGACAACGGATGCGGCCGGCAGCCGGCTCCGGATCTGATCGGTCAGGTGCACGAGATCCACGTAGTCGGCATACTCGTAGGACTGCACGGACAGGCGCGCCGCCCGCAGCGCTGCCCGCGACTCTGGCAAGAGACTCGCGAGCGTGTCCCCCAGGTTGCTCAGTGCCTGCACGACCGCGTCCGTCTTTGTCAGGTCGATGGCGGATTGTGTGACGTCGACGACGGCGTTTTCCTTGTAGTCGCTGATGTACGCCGCCACGATGCTGCGGCCCAGATCCGCCGGCGTGGGGTTATCGTGGAGCTTGGCCAGCACCACGTCATACGGCCAACCATCCCCCGGCTCCGTCTGCTGCGATCCGACCAGTACCTCTGCATGCTCCGCGAAGTGATGGGCGATCTCCACCATGTTCATCAGGCAGGCGTCAAAGCCGAGCACCGCCAGCTTCTTTTCGGGGCTCACGCCGGCGCGCTCGAGCGCCTCCAGCACCTCGGGCATGTCCATGGAGTTGCCGAAATCGTCGAAGCCGATGTCGCGGCGCACGGAGCGAAAACCCGAGCCGTGATTCCAGACGACGGCCAGGTATTTGTTCGCGCTGTAGCGTTCGAAGGCCCAGCCGAGGAAGTTGCGCAGCACGCGCGGATTGCCGCTGTCGCTCTCCTTCAGCCGCTGGATCACGACGCGATGGGCTTGCCCCTGCCAATCCCGCTCGCCGATCTCGTAGCGGATCGAGCCATCATGCTCGCCGTACGTATCGATCTGCACGGCGGCGTGCACCGCCTCCGAGGCGCCGGTCTTGCACAGCTCCTCGATGTCCTCGAGCCCCGCGTCGCTCAGATTGTTGTCGCCCGCAATATAGGCGAGAAAGGCCCATGGCTTCGTGACCCCACGTTTCATCCGTTTCTCCGCTGTAGCGCGTCCCGCCGCGCTCGATAGCGTGCAGCCGTGGCGCTGTCAAACCGCGGAGCGCCGGCGACGGGGCAGGCACGCGAGCCCGGGTGCGAGCGCGAGCCCGGGTGCGAGCGCGAGCGCGAGCCGTATCGTGGGGCAGCAAACCGGCGGCCCAAAAGCTCAAAGCGTAAGTGTGATCCGCCTGCGAGACCACGGTTTCTTCGATGTGTGCTACAATCCTCCCCGCGTTTCTCCAGCAGCGCTGTCCGCCGTTATTTCTGGAGGAGCGCAGCTAGAGGATGGAGGAGCGCCAGCTAGAGGATTGAGGAGCGCCAGCTAGAGGAACGCCGCTAGAGGGCGCCGTTAGAGCCGAGGCACCTTGGCAGATACGCGGGATGGCGCCATAGTTCGGAGCCGTGTCGGACCAGACGGCCATGTCATGTGCTTGACTCGCGGTGCCGTACTTGTCGTCGATTCCCAGCCAACCCAGCGCCGCATTGAAGTTTGACACGTTCTACCCGAACGGATGCGGCCGGCTGTGTTCGAGGCGGCCGTGTTCGAGGCGGCCGTGTTCGAGGCGGCCGTGTTCGAGCCGGCCGTGTTCGAGCCGGCCGTGTTCGAGGCGGCCGTGTTCGAGCCGGAGGGGGCCGGCGCGGAGCGACCTGCTCGTTGGCGGCCGGCCCTCGCTCCTTCCAGCGTGTTGCAGCGTGGGACGGGCCGCGCGATGAGCGCCAAGGGTCCCCAGCACCGGCTGGAGTTCTTGGCGCGCGACGCGTCTGCGGCTGACTGGCGCCTGCTGGCAGCGCTGGCTGTGGAGCGAGAGCTCGGGCTCTCGCTGCTGCAGCGCCTGGCCGCGACCTTTGGCATCGCCACTGTCGCACGTGCCGCGGCAGGACGTGCCTCCCTTCGAGGCGTGGCCGCAGCAGGCACGGCTGTCCGGGGTACGGCGGCCCGTGGTGCAGGCGCGGCAGGCGCGGCAGCCGCCTTGCCGCTGCTGTCCGCGCTCGAGCGCTGGCGAGCGAGCGGCTTGCTCGTGGAAGCTCCAAGCCCGCGCGCCGGTATCTCGCAGCCGGGCGAGCCTGCGTTCGCCGTGCACCCGGACTACCGCCAGCTGATCCTGCGGCGCATGGCGGCGCGCGGCGAGTTGCAGATTGTCGTGGAGGCGAGCCACGGGCTGCTCGGCGATCGCTCGCTCGGCGTGCTGGTGCTGCTCCTGCAGACCGGGCGCCTGTCGGAGTTTCAGCGTTACGCGTACACGCTGCCGCGCGCGGTGAACCGGCTCGGCGAAGAGATCGACGCCGAGGAGCTGCTGCGCGAATCCATCCACCGCCCCTTCGATGCCGGCTGGTTCGAGGCCGTCTGGGCGGAGTCCGCGTTCAGCGTGGCGCTGCGCGTAGCGAGAGACGCGCTGTCTCGCCTGTGGGAGTGCGACGCGCTGTTCGCCTGGTTGCTGGCGCGCGTCAGCGCGCCGGGCGGCGCGCCCATCGCGGCCCTGGCCGCGGATGCTGCGGAGGTAGAGCCCAGCGTGGCTGGGGGCGCGGGTGCGGAGCGCGCAGCAGAGCCGGCGGAGGGCGCGCGCGCGCTGCTCTCTCGGGAGGGAACACTCCGACCGGGGGCGGGCGCTGCAGCCGACCCCCGGCAAATACTGGCCGAACATGCTTTCCTGCGCGGCCGGCCCGAGCTCGTGGAGAGCCTCGCAGACAGCTTGCCGCGCGCCGAGCGGCTCGGATTTCGCGCTGCCGCCGCGTATCAGAGCGGCGATCAGGCGAGCGCGCAGCGCTGGCTCGATGCGCTGGTGGAGGCGACGGATGCGCCCGAGCCGAGCGTGCTCGGCGAGCGCAGCGAGGCTCGGCGCGAACGCCCGCGCGGGCGCGTCCTCACACCCGACACGGGCGCAGCCGCGCCGCTCTTGGCCTTGCTGCTGTTCAGCCGCGGCACTTCGCAGGCTCACGAGGGCGCCAAGCGTTGGCTCGCTTCGCGCGCGCTGGGAGAAGGACTGGCAGGCGCCGAACGCGGCTTCCGCACGCTCTTGCGCTACGCCTCCTTGCCGGAGTCCGAATGCCAACGGTTGGACGTGCATCAGCTCGGCTTGCACGCACGCGGCTGGGAGCTGTTTCTGCTCGGCCTGACCGTCCACTTGTACCTGAAGCAGGAGGTGACGCGTGCGTCTTGGGCGATCGCTCTCACGCGCGCCGGCGCGCGTTGGCTGGAAGCCGGCTATTCCTGGTTCGGCCGTCAGGCGCTGTTGCTGGCGCGCGCGCTCAGCGAGACCCACTTCGAGCGCGAGTACGCCAGTCTGGAGTTGAGCAAGCTGCTCGGCTCCTTCACGCCCCGCTCGGGGGAGTTTGCGCTGTGCGAGCTGATCACACCGAAGCCCGAGTGGGAGCGCGCGCTCGACGCGTTGGAGCGTCTGGCAGATGAACCGAGCGCTGGTGGCGAGGGGGCGCGCCGCGTGGCCTGGTTTGTCGATCTCGTGGAGCGCAGCTTGGAGCGGCCGGCGCTACAGGAGCTGACCGCGAGCGGCTGGTCGCGCGGGCGGCGCATGCCGGTGGCTCAGCTGTACCCGTTCATGTCCGAGCTGCCGCCGGAAGATCGCGTCGTGCTCGCCTGCACGCGCGAGATCGTGGAGGGCAAGCGCGAGTTCGTGCCAGAGGCGTTCGAGGCCCTGGCGGGCCATCCGCGCGTGTTCAACGGCGCGCGCGGCGGCGTCCGGGTGGAGGTGGCGCGCGGTCAGTGCCGGGTGGAGACCACGGAGGATCACGGCTTTCTCGACATCCACGTCACGCCGGCTGGCGCGCGCCTCGGCGTCAACCTGGTGCTGGAGGGCGACGCCCGTCTGGTCGTGTATCGCGTGGACGCGGCGCTGCAGCGCGTGATCGATCTGCTGCCGCGCGGGCTGCGTGTCCCCGAGCAGCGCGCGGAACAGGCGCTGCGCGTGCTCGGCAAGCTGTCGCACGGCGTGGAAGTGAACAGCCCGCACCTGGGCGCCGACCGCCAGGTGGCAGCGGATGCGACCGCGTGCCTGCGCATCGCGCCGCATGCCGGCGCCTGGATCGTGCAGGCGGGCGTGCGGCCGTTTGGCGCGCGCGGGCGCTTCTTTCTCGCGGGCACCGGGCGGCCGCAGATCTCGCTCTACAGCGGCGGCGAGCGGCTGCTGTGCAGCAGAGACCTGCGGCTCGAACGCGCCCGGCTATCGCTGCTCATCGCCGCTTGTCCGAGCTTGCTCGCGAACGCCGTCGGCGGCGAAGGGCCGGGCCTGCAGGAGAGCCCGGGCAGCTGGGACTTCGGTCTGGAGGGGCTGCTCGATCTATTGCTCGAGCTGCGCGAAGCGAGCGAGCGCTGCGAGATCGAGTGGCCCGAGTCGGAGGCGATCCGCGTGCGCGGGACGCTCACCACCCGCAGCTTGAACGGTACGCTGCGCCGCAAGAAGGGCTGGTATCTGGCCGCGGGTAGCGTGCACATCGATGCCGAGACGGAGCTCGATCTGGGGCAGCTTGCCGGCTCGGTGGCAGTGGCGCAGGGTCGCTTCGTGCGCCTGCCAAACGGGGACTTCCTCGCGCTGGAAGAGCGCGTGCGCAAGGTCGTGGCGGCGTTGCAAGGGACGGAGCCGCTCGCGCACCGGCCGCGGGAGCTGCGCATTCACGAGGCGGAGCTGTTCGCGCTCTCCGCGCTCGGAGAAATGGCGGGCGCGCAGCCCGGTGCGGGCCTCGTGCTCGACGGCGAGACACAGCGCTGGCTCGCGCGTGTGGAATCGGTCAAAGCGCAGAGCTTTTCCCCGCCCGAGTCGTTGCAGGCGGAGCTGCGCAGCTACCAGCTGGAGGGGTTTCGCTGGCTCTCGTGCCTGAGCGCGCTCGGTCTGGGCGCATGCCTGGCAGACGACATGGGGCTGGGCAAGACGGTGGAGATCCTGGCCTTGCTCCTGACGCGCGTCGCGACGGGACCGACGCTCGTGGTAGCGCCCACCTCCGTGTGTACCAACTGGTTGCTGGAGGCGCGGCGCTTCGCCCCGTCGCTGCTGGTCCAGGAGTACACGGGCAGCGAGCGAGCGCAGCTGCTCGAGCCGCTGTTCACGAGCTCCCCCGAGCCGCCGCCGGAGCAGCCCACCGGCGACGAGGCAGCGCCAGAGGCAGCGCCGCCTGCGCCGATGGCGTTTCCGATCATCGTCTGCAGCTATGGTCTGCTGCAGCAAGACATCGAGGCGCTGCGGCGCATTCACTGGGGCAACCTGGTGCTGGACGAGGCACAGTTCATCAAGAACCCGAAATCCTTGCGCGCGCAGGCGGCACGGGCGCTCAGCGCCGAGTGCCGCATCGCGGCCACCGGCACCCCCGTGGAAAACCATCTGGGCGACCTGTGGAGCATTTTTGGATTTCTGAACCCGGGGCTGCTCGGCTCGTGGCGCAACTTCAACTATCGCTTTCTCAAGCCGATCGAGCAGCAGGCAGACACGGCCGCGCGCGCCTCGCTGCAGGAGCGCATCCGCCCTTTCATCTTGCGGCGCACCAAGAGCGAGGTGCTCGCCGATCTGCCGCCGCTCACCCTGGTGCACCACTCGGTGCAGCTCAGCGAAGCAGAGTCCGTTCTGTACCAGCAGCTGCGGCGCGAGATCAACTATCGCCTGACGAGCGCGGGGCGGCGCGACAACAAGCTGGAGATCCTCGCCGAGATCACGCGCCTGCGCCGCTTTTGCTGCCACCCGCGGCTGGTATTCCCGGACGCCGGCAGCGAGGGCTCGAAGATTGATGCGCTGCTCGATCTGGTGCTCGAGCTGCGCGAGAACCAGCATCGTGCCCTGGTCTTCAGCCAGTTCGTAGATTTTCTGGATCTGGTTCGCGAGCGGCTGGATGAAGCCGGCGTCAGCTATCAATACCTGGATGGCTCCACGCCCAAGGCCGAACGCCAGGCGAGCGTCGACGCCTTCCAGGCGGGGCAAAGCACGCTGTTTGTGATCAGCCTGAAAGCGGGCGGCTTCGGCCTGAACCTGACGGCGGCGGACTATGTGATTCATCTCGATCCCTGGTGGAACCCGGCGGTCGAGGCGCAAGCCACCGATCGTGCGCACCGCATCGGCCAGGAACGACCCGTGACCGTGTATCGCTTGATCACCAAGGATACGATCGAGGAGAGCATCGTGGCGTTGCATCAGACCAAGCAGGCGCTCGCGGACGCGCTGCTCAGCGGCGGCAGTCAGGCGGCGCAGCTCAGCTCGACAGAGCTCGTGAGCTTGATCCAGATGGAACCCCCAGGCGCCTGAGTCGCGCTCCGAGCTCCAGGCGCCTGGTCAAATCCAGTCGCGATAGCGAAACCAGGACACCATCACCACGGGCAGCAGGACGCAGCTGGCGAGCATGACGTGCATCAGCGCGTCCGAGTGCATCCAGTGCGGCAGACCGGGCAGATTCTCGAAGTTCTGCCCGAAGAACCCGACCAGGAAGGCGAGCGGCAAGAACACCGCGCTCAGCAGCGTCAGGTACTTCATGATCTCATTGGTGCGATTAGAGACCGCCGAAAGATAGGCGTCGAGCGCGTTGCCGAGCAGATCGCGATTGGCCTCGATCGATTCGTTCAGGCGCACCAGCTGATCGTAGACGTCGCGAAAGTAATGTGAGGTCCGCTCGCTCACTCGCCCGTCGCCGCGGCGCGCCAGCATGGCCAGCGTATCGCGCTGGGGCGAGAGCACCTTGCGTAGCGTGACCAGCTGGCGCTTGAGCTCGAAGATGTGCGCCAGGTCGCGCTTGTCGGGCCGACCGAGCACGCGATCCTCGAGCTCCTCGAGCTGGTCGGTGATGCGATCCAGGATCGGTTGGTTGCCGTCGACCATGCGGCTCTCGATGAGATAATAGACAAAGTCCACGCCGCGCTCGAGCACGCTCGGGTTGTCGATCACGCGCTGCCAGGTCTCGTCGATGCTCAGCAGCGCATCCGCATGCACCGTGACCAGATAGCTCGCGCCCAGGAACGCATGCAACTCGTGCAAGCTGAGCTTGCTCAGGTGTTCACTGGGGCAGGAAAAGCCCTGTGTGACCAGGAACAGGTGATCTTGGTACTCCTCGAGCTTCGGGCGCTGATCGAACTGTCGGCAGTCCTCGATCGCGAGCGGATGAAAGTCGAAGCCCGTTCGTAGCTGCTCGAGCACGTCGGATGACTCGCCCGTCAGATCCAGCCAGCGCCGCGTGCCCTCCGGCGGAGGGCTGAGCTTGGCTGGGCTCTCCTGTACGCTGAGCTTGCCGTCCGGGCCTCGATCCATCACTCGCAACACGCCGCGCAGCATGCGCGTGAGGCTCGGCGCGCGTCAATCGGGGCGCCGGCGGGCCAGGCAGCTGCCAGGGCAACAGCCCGGTCATTCTCATTGATCGTTCAGTACAACCTGGTTACCGTGAGCGCTCTCGATCCACAGAAAAATAAGGAGCCGGCGCAACCCATGGCCTACGAACTACCCCCCTTGCCGTACGAGTACACGGCGCTCGAGCCGCACATCTCCAAGCGTACGCTGGAGTTTCATCACGACAAGCATCACGCTGCCTATGTGAACAACTTCAACGCGGCGGCCAAAGGCACGGAGCTCGACAAGCTCTCGATCGAGGCCGCCATCAAGGCGACCGCGAGCGACCCCAGCAAAGCGGGCTTGTTCAATAACGCGGCGCAGGCCTGGAACCACACCTTCTACTGGCACAGCATGAAGCCCGGTGGCGGCGGCACGCCCACGGCTGCGCTCGCCCGGAAGATCGACGCGGACCTCGGCGGCTTCGCCAAGTTCGTGGAGGCTTTCAAGGCTGCCGGGGCCACGCAGTTCGGCAGCGGGTGGGCCTGGCTGGTGCTGGACGGCGGCAAGTTGGCGGTCACCAAGACGCCGAACGCCGAGACCCCGCTCAGCAAGGGACAGGTGCCGCTCTTGACGATGGATGTCTGGGAGCACGCCTACTATCTCGATTTCCAGAATCGGCGTCCCGACTATATCGCGACTTTCCTGGAGCACCTGGTCAACTGGGACTTCGCCGCCAAGAACCTCGCGGGCGCCTGAAACCAAACACGAAACATGCAAAACGGCGCAGGGCGGTCCCGGAGCAGCAGCAGGAAGCCAGCAGCGTGAAGCAGCTGCACAAGCCCAATCTGTGGAGCTGGTCGCTCTTCAATGCGGAGCGCAATCTGGACTTCCATAGTGTTTTCTGGAGCCGTCCTGCGGGCAACGTGGTCATCGACCCGCTCCCGCTCTCCGATCACGACGCTGCCCACATCGAGCGCCTCGGCGGCGTCAGCGACATCATCCTGACCAACTCCGATCACGCGCGCGCGGCAGAGCAGCTGCGTGCCCGAACGTCGGCGCGACTGTGGGGGCCGAGACTCGAGCCGGCATTCCTCGACTCGCTCGGTGCGCGAGGCCTGGCAGCCGAGCACACGCTCGGAGCGGAGCTGGAAGTGCTGGAGTTGCAGGGCTCGAAGACCCCCGGCGAGCTGGGTTTGCTGCTGGAGGGGGACACCCTGGTCGTCGGGGACTTGATCCGCGGCCACCGTGCAGGGCACCTCAACTTGCTGCCCGATGCCAAGCTCAGCGACAAGGCACTCGCCCTCGCCTCGCTCGACGCCCTGGCGAGGCGCTCGGGCATCGAAGCCGTGCTCGTTGGCGATGGCTGGCCGGTATTTCGAGCTGGCTCGGCGGCGCTGCTCGAGCTCTCGAGGGACGTTCGGCGCTAGAGCTCGGGTTTCCGGCGGCCGATAGCGCTTCCACGGCGGGCATGGCGGTCGAGCCAGTTAATGACGTGTGGCGTTTCGCCGCGATTTAATTGATTGTTTGCCATCCATTGCGGGCTCTCGAGTTGTCGAGAGTAAAAAATGGCTCCCGATCGCCGGATTGGGGGGCTCCGCGGGATAAAGGGGATCCCGCGCGCTGCCGCTCCGATCTCCGGGCGCATGGCGGCAGAAGCGCGATCGGGGGTTGGCGAAATGGGCGCGGGGCGTGAGCCTGCGCCGTTCTTGCTGTCAGACGCGCTCGGCGTCGTCGGCGCGCACGGCCTCGGGTACTGGAGGGTCGCCTTCACGGCGCTCGCCTACTGCCTCGGGGCCAAGGCCGCGCTCTGGATGGCGATTGAGCCTGGCTATGCGACGCCGGTCTGGCCCGCCGCCGGCTTCGCGCTGTGTGCCGTGCTGCTCTGGGGCAGGCACATGGCGCTCGGCGTGGTGCTGGGCTCGGTCGCCGCCAATCTCGCCACGGATCTAGATTCCGGCAGCTGGTCTAGCGTCGTCCGCTCGCTGGCCGTGCCCCTGGGCATCGCCGTCGGCGCTGCACTGCAGGCCCTGCTCGGTGCCTGGCTGATCGAGAGATTCGTGGGACTGCCGGTGCCGTTCGAGGCGAAACGATCGATCGGGCGCTTCGCCATCCTGGGTGGGCCCGTGGCGTGCGTGCTGAGCGCCAGCATCGGAGTCAGCACGCTCGTGGCGGCCGGGCTGCTGCCCTGGGCCAACTACCCCTTCAGCTGGGCGACCTGGTGGGTGGGCGACTCGATCGGGGTCGTGATCTTCACTCCGCTCAGTCTGATCCTGTTCGCGAACCCCAAGCTGCTCTGGCAGCGCAGTCGAGCCACGCTGACCTTGCCTCTGCTCGGCAGCGTCGCCGTGGTGGCGCTCTTGTTCTGGGAGACGCGCATGGCTTCGCTCGCCGGTCAGCCGGGGTGGCGTGCCTGGATCGTGCTCGGCATCGGGCTGTGGTTCGTGCGCATCATGAGCACGGCCATGCTGGTGTCCGTGGGCAGTCTGACGCAGGCCCAGCGCAGCGCAGAAGAGGTGGAGCGGCGCAGTGTCGAGCTGGAGGAGCGCGTGCACGCGCGCACGGCAGAGCTCAGCGCCACGCTCAAGGAGCGCGAGGTCCTGCTCCAGGAGATTCACCATCGGGTCAAGAACAACCTGCAGGTCATCTCCAGCCTGATCAGCATGCAGGTGCGCCGCCTGGAGCAGGGCGCGAGCCGGGACGCACTCACCGAGTGCCAGGCTCGCGTCTACACCATCGCGTTGATTCACGAGAGCCTGTACGAGTCGCGGGACTATTGCGAAATGCCGTTTTCGGAATACGTGCGCAGCCTGGCCACCAGCGTATTTCAGCTGGCGGGCTCGCCCGAGGCCATTTCGCTGCAGCTGCAGCTGGAGCCGCTGACGTTGCCGGTCGATCGCGCCATCCCCTGCGGCCTGATCCTCAACGAGCTGATCGTGAACGCGCTCAAACACGCCTTCCCGGATGGCCGCCCCGGCCACATCCGGATCGAGCTGCAGCACCGCGAAGGCAAGCGCATCGCGCTGGTCGTGCGGGATGACGGTATCGGTGTGCAGGACGCCAGCCCCGCCCACAGCG
>Ga0068861_100000433_pt1 | contig 24297 bp, 10 predicted proteins | sample KBSSwiS42_FD_66593 | JGI IMG/M metagenome (GOLD analysis project Ga0068861, IMG submission 66593) | Switchgrass rhizosphere microbial communities from Kellogg Biological Station, Michigan, USA - KBS Switchgrass S4-2 | ecosystem: Host-associated > Plants > Roots > Rhizosphere > Soil ...
ACGCAGAGGAGTTTCCAGTGCCAATAGAGCTGCCCGCGGTGCGCATTCTCATCGTCGATGATGATCGGCAGATCTGCGACTACATGCAGATGCTGTTGGAAAAGGACGGATTTGCGGTAACCGCGCTGACCGACCCCACGCTCGCAGAAGCGGAGATCCGCAGCGGCGATTTCCACGTCATCATCCTCGATTTGATGATGCCGAAGATGAACGGCATCGAGGTGCTGCGGCGGATTCGCGCCATCGACAAGGACATCGCGGTAGTGATCTTCACCGCGCATCCCAATCTCGACTCGGCCATTGCTTCGATGAAACTCGACGCCGTCGACTATCTGAAGAAGCCGTTCAACGTCGACGAATTCCGCGAGGTCTTGTCACGGGTGATGCGCAAGAAGGGCCTGGCCCGCACGCCCGAGGAGCAGCTGCACAAGATCATCGGCGACACCATCCGTGGTCTGCGCAAGGAGAAAGAGCTGACGCTCAAGCAGATGAGCCGGCGGACGGGGCTGAGCATCTCGCTGCTGTCGCAGATTGAACGGGCCGAATCGAGCCCCTCGATCTCCAGCTTGTACAAGATCGCGGTCGCCCTGGATTCACGCATCCAGGATCTGTTCGGCAAGGATTGAGGTCGGCACGGGCCGCGGCACACGAGCTCGGGGCAGACAGCGCCGCGGCCTTTCTCGTGGGCGCGCACCCACCCTCTGCCAGTCGTGAGCCGGCTCGAAGGGGGCCTCCTCGAGGGTTGACAGCCCGGAGGGGGGCGACCATAGTCCCGCCGAAAATCGACTCCGCCGATGTAGCTCAGTTGGTTAGAGCAGGCGTTTCATAAGCGCCGTGTCGCAGGTTCAAGTCCCGCCATCGGCACCGCTACTCGGTCGCATCGACAGTCGCCCGGCGCCACGCCTCAGCAAATCGATGCGCGCGCCGCAACGGCGACGCGAGCCTGAAGGCCCCGCTTGGCAGGCCCTGGCTCCAAAGGTCCGTACCCAACCAGAGGAGGGTACCCAACCAGAGCGACACGAGAGGCGTGCCGGCGGCACGGGAAGGGGTCAGTTCGAAGCGTCGGCGGCCGCATCCCCAGCGTCTAGCGGGGCGCCGGCGTCCATCACCGGCGTGCCCATTCCGCCGGCACCGGAGCTGGCCACGCTGCCCGCGCTGCCGCCTTGACCTGCCTCTCCCGCCCCGCCCGAACCTGACATGCCGGCGAGGCCGCTCGTGCCACCGAGGCTTCCACCTGCTCCGGCGGCCGCGCCTCCGACCCCGCCATCACCGAAGTCGAGCACCAGGTTCGTCCCGCATGCCGCTACGCTGGCCGCGACCATGCCCGCGAGCACTACCAGCCGTAGAGTGCCCGGGTGCAAGCGACGCTCACGCCACGGATACGAGGGCCACGCGCGCGCTGAGAGCAGCCGAAGGAAAGCCAAGCAAAGCACTATCTAGCTCGCCAAGCTGGCGGAACGCCACCATTTTCTAAGCCGAAGAGAACTGTATCGCCAGGAGCCGTATCGCCAGGAGCCGTATCGCCAGGAGCTGTGTCGCCAGGAGCCGTGTCGCAGGAGCCGTGTCCCGGAACTCGTGGCCAGCACCCCCCCCGGGTCAGCAACCCGAGTCGGGAGCGCTAGCCCAACAGTTCTGCAAAGCGCTCACGTACCAGCGCACCGGCGGCGTCACCCGCCGATTCCGGCTCGTAGCCGAAGCGCTGGCAGAGGGTGTCCAGGCAGCGCTGCGCGGCCCGCCGTTGCGCGGCATCGAGGCCCGTGCCAGCACCGCGCACCAAGATGGCGACATCTCGCACCAGGCGCGCCACCGCCACGCGGCGTTCTCCGAACACGGCGTCCCGCAGTCGCCGCAAGTAGCTGAGGAACACGGGCGAATCTTCGACGCGGCCATCCGGATGCTCGATGGCCCAAGCAGCGATGTTGCTGATCAGCACATGCCGCCGCTCGCGCGTGTCATCCGCGCTCTTGAGCAGTGCTTCCACCTCCTGCATCAGGCGCTCGTCCGGTGGCTCCAGCTGTCCGGTGACCGCGTTCTGCACCTTCTCGCCCTTGACCCAGTGGCTCACGTGGTGAATGTAGCGACCGAGCAGCGCAGCATAGCTGGCGTCGTCGACCAGCCCACTCGATACGCGAAACTCATCCTCCAGCAGATCGAGCAGGCGCACGCGCAACTGGCGCCGGAAGCCTTCGAAGTCGTGATAGTGCCCGGGCTGCTTCTCCTCCTGTAGCCAGGCATATTCGTTGGTACGACGGCACAGGTGCTCGAGCTCGAGCAGCACGGCAAACGGCGACAGGCAACCGTACTGCGTGCTCTGGGAAGCATCGAGCAGCACCGTGCGCATCTCGCGCGGGCTGGCTCCGACGCTGCCCTCGTAAATGACGTACGCATCTCCCTCGTCATACAGGCGTGGAATCGCGGCACGGATCAGCTTCTGCGCCTCGTCATCCAGGCGATCCGGGGGTTTGCCCGTGCTGTACAGGTCTATCTTCTCGAACGCCGTGAGCTCGGAGACGATGCCGCGTAACGGCGATTCGTAACGGTCCGCGTTGGGGCGGCGCATGCGGGTCAGCACTGCGAACATCGCCGCGAGGCGCGTGGCGTGCGGCGCCACGTGCCTGCGGATCTGAGGAGCAATCTGCGCGTCATAGATGGCCATCTCCTCCACCCAGCTGCGCAGATACGGACTGCGAATTAGCTCCAGCCGGCCACGAAAGCTTTGAAACTCCGGATGCTCGCGGAACGCCGAGAGCTGCAGCTCATTTGCCGAAGCCAACATGAAGCAGTTCAGCTGGATGTTCTGACTGCGCAAGTTGACCTCACCCGTCTCCACCGATTGCTGCAGATACTTGAAAGTATCGAGCGGCCGCTTCAGCAGATCCGAGAACTCCAGCATGCCTCCCGAGGCCTCGATCAACTCGCCAAAGGCTTCGAAGAGCGTCACGGCCTGCAACGAAGACGGCAACGCACCGAGCGAGCGATCGGCGGTGATTTGCCGTTCCCCGGCGTCCACGGACAGCTGAGGGCCAATCGTCACCGCTCCGCAGCGGTAGTGCCGGGAGATGAAGTAGCGCTCCACCTGCACGTGGCGCAGCACCTGCTCGAGGTTGCCCTCGTAGCTGGTCAGCAGAGCCTCGAACACCTCTTTATTTTTGTGCGACAGCTGACCACGGTAGATGCGCTGGCTCAGCGGCTCCGTCAGTCCGCGGCTCTTGCAAATGCGCTCGAGCAACTCCCTGCGCTCGGCGTGCGGCAGCAAGAACAAAGGATGGTCTCGGACCTCCACGAACAAGCGGCTGTCAATCTTGTCTTCAGGCAGGTGCGCAAAGCTGGTCGTGTCCTGCACGCGATCGGAGCTGTCGCCAAAACCGATGCTGCCTCGCAGCGTGTTGCGATTGGGGAAGACCCAGTGAAAGCGATACAGCGCGCCCTGATCCAGCGTCGAGTAGTGCTCGAGCGCCCGCATCAAGCACGCCGCAACCGTGCTCTTCGCGGAGCCGTTGGGGCCGTGCAACACCGGCAAGCGATTGGGCCTGCCTTCGCGCACGAAGTTGCTGAGCACGCGATACAGCTCCCCCTGAACCCGCTCCTGCCCGACCAGCGAATCGCGTCGCGCCTCCGAGCGCTCGAGCCAGGGGAGCTCGAAGAGATTGTACCAAGTCGACTTGCCCCAGGGGCGCTCGACCTCTTTCTTGCCGTAGTGGTCGAAGGCGCCCCGCACATAGGCCGCCGCGTCGCGGCTATGGCGTGCGGGGTCGGTGACGAAAAGCTCCAGGTACTCGGCAAACGACAGGACGCGGCGTTTGCTGCGGAACTCCTCCGAGACCCGCGAACAGATGGCCTTGAGCTCTTCGGCGGTGCGAATGGTTTGCATGGTAGCCTTTTCGTCAGCCTCTACATCCCGTACGTCACGACTCGTCGATCCGTCGAGGGCTGGTTCGCGCGGAACCGTCAAGCTGCCCCGGACGTCTGCAGCAGACGCCGACAGAAATGCAGCGGCAGCGACGCCATTATATAAAGAGCAATGCTAGCACTACTCCCGCCAGCAGAGCGGTGGCGGCGACCAGGACGGGCGCCAGCCACGCGGGCCACCTCACCAGCGGCAGCCGCAGACTCGATGGTGAGCCGGAAGAAGTGCCCGAGCTCGCTGGCGACTGCCCGGCGTCGGGCAACGCCGCGCCGGCTGGATGGCTCGGACTGCCCGGAGGAGCGAAGGAGATTCCGAGCCCCTCGCGCTCTCCGAAAAACGCATCAGTGCCGCTCACCTGGGAGCGCACGGCGGTCGTGTTGTCGAGCAGCCCGCGCAGACGCGAGGCGATCTGCTGCCCGACATCGGCCTCCGTCGCGGCCGCCCAGCTCCGGTGATCCCCCGAGAGCCCGTAACCGCGCCCGAGCTCATCGGCGAACTGACCGACGCTGGCTGTACGGAGCCCGACCACCTTCTTGAGCGCCCGCAACAGTGCGTCGTCGACGCCCCTTGGAATGTCCGCCTCGGCCGCGCTCGCGACCTGGCTGGGGGGCACCGGCTCCTTCGTCAAGATCTCGAGCAAGATGCTCGGCCCGTTGACGCCCTTGAACGGAACCTGCCCGGTGAGGCACTCGTAGGCGATCGCTCCGAGCGCCCAGACGTCAGCTCGCCCGTCCAGCGTGTCCAGGCCCTGGGCCTGCTCGGGCGGCATGTAGTACGGAGAGCCGATGGTGGTCCCCATCACGGTGAGCTTCTTGGCGTTGTTCGCGTTGTCGCGGACGGAGCCAAAGTCGAGCACCTTGACCATGTCGCCGTCACTGGTCTGGCAAAGAAAGAGATTCTCGGGTTTCAGATCCCGGTGGACCAGCTTCTTCTGATGGGCCTCATCGAGCGCCAGCGCGACCTGGCTGACCATGCGCACCAGCCGCTCCGGCGCCAGGTGACCTTCGCGCTTCAGGGTGGCACGCAGCTCTTCCCCGTACAGAAACTCCATCACCAGCGCATAGGTGCCGTCATCCGTCGGCTTGAAGTCGAGCACGTCGATGATGTGTACGCTCGAGAGCTGCGCGCTGACTTCGAACTCGCGCTTGAAGCGCTCGACCGCAACCTCGTCCTTGGCTACTTCGGGATGGAGCACCTTGAGCGCCAGGTTGCGTTGCTCGACCAGGTCGAGCGCCTCGTAGACGCGCCCCATGCCACCGTCGGCCACCACACGCCGCACCTGATAGCGGTCGAGCAGCACGTGCCCGACGCGACCTTCGCTATCCTCTCCTTCGACCGGAACTTGTGTCGCGCTGTGCAACCCCTGACCATCGACGGGGCAAAAACTCGCGTCATCTGGATACAGGCGGCCGCAAACTCGACACGCTCTCACGAATGCTCTCGCCGTCCAGTCATTCCGCCCCTCCGCCGACGTCCACGGCGCTCGCGCCGTTCACTTGCTCGACTCGTTTCCTGCTGCCTGCTCGTCGGGGGCATCGGGCGCGGGCTCCTCCCGATAGTAGAGAATACGCTGACAGCTCGGGCACTGATCGAAGTCCTCGCCCCGGCGCAGACGCTGGAAAGACATCGGCGAAATCGAGATGTGGCAAGCGCTGCAAGTTCCCTGGAAGGTCCAGGCGAGCGCGCTGCCGCGCCGTTTGCGGATCATTTCGTAGCGGCGGTAGAGCGCAGGCGGCACCACCTTGACCAGCTCTTTGCGCTGCTCGCGGGCTGCCGAAACGTCCCTCTCCAGGCTGTCCAAACGGTTCGTCACTTGGTGGTCCTTGGCGAGGTCACCCATCAGAGCTTCACGCTCCGAATTGGCTCCGTCCATCTCCGTCCGAGCCTGCTCCGCCAGGCCGTTGATCTTCTCTATCTCCAGCTCCCGATCGCGGTACAGCTTGCGCAGCTCTTCGATTTCGCGCTGCGTGGCGTTGAGCTCGCGCTCGGTGCGACAACGCGCCAGCTTTTCCCGCGAGCGCTCCATCTGCAGGCTCATGTGCCGCGCATCCTGCAGCAATTCTCCCCGCGTGCGATCCATGTCCCCTACGCTGGCACGCGTACTTTCGAATCGTTCCTCGAGCTTCTTGATTTGCGACTTCTTGTCGGACAGGACGTCACCTTCGCGTCGCAGCTCTGCTTCCAGCTTTGCTAGCGAAGCATCCAAGGTCGCCAGGGTCTCTAGTGCTTCAATCTGCGCTCTTAGATTCACGGGTATGTGAGCTCCGCAGTACAAATACGGCAGTACCGGCAGGACCAATCGTGCCAGTACGAAGGACGGACAAACGTGGGCCCACCTGGGTTCGAACCAGGAACAGCCCGGTTATGAGCCGGGAGCTCTGACCGATTGAGCTATAGGCCCGGGAAACGATGGAGCCGGTGCCCCCTCGTGTAAGTCGGACAGGGCCAAAACCCTGCCCCCGGACAAGAGCAGAGCGGAAAGCCTGCTGGAAACAGTCCGGTAAACACTCCTGGAAACACCGCACGGAGCTGTGACGGTAGACGACGGCTAGACTCGGTTCTGTGCTTCCGCACATCAGCTCCACGGCGCGAAGGGTAGTCGACTCCCCGCCCCGGAGCAACGGTTCGGGGCGGATTATTCGGCTGTACGCCGAGCCCGAGCTTGACCTCTCCGGCGCCGGATGATAGCGCTATTGATTGGCCGGCCAGATCATTTGTCGGTGAACCGAGCGCGATGATGCACGGAGCGGCTCGAGGTCACGGCTCTCGAAAGCGACCGCGCCACGAGCCGCCGCGTGGCTGCCGCGGCACCAGGCCTGCACGACAGATGTGCTAGACGAACGAGCTGGATGCAGCATCTGATCGTTCGCGGAGCCAAGCAGCACAACCTCGACGACATCGATGTCGAGTTGCCCCGCGATCAGCTCGTCGTGATCACCGGCCCGAGCGGGTCGGGCAAAAGCTCGCTCGCCTTCGACACCATCTACGCCGAAGGGCAGCGCCGCTATGTCGAGAGTTTGTCGGCGTATGCGCGACAATTTCTCGACCAACTGCCCAAGCCGGATGTCGAAAGCATCGACGGCCTCAGTCCGGCCATCGCCATCGAGCAGAAGGCGCTCGGCAAGAGCCCGCGCTCGACCGTGGGAACCGTCACCGAAATCGCAGACTATTTGCGCCTGCTCTTCTCCCGCGTCGGCGTCCCGCACTGCCCCAAGTCGGGCAAGGTGCTGCGCGCCTACACCGTCCAGGAGATTGTCGACCATATTCTCGATCGCGGTGAAGCGGCGCGCCTGTCCCTCCTGGCACCGCTGGATCGCAACCAGGAGGGAGGATTGGAGGAGCGCATCGAGCGCCTGCGCCGTGAGGGCTTCGTGCGTGCGCGGGTGAACGGGCAGGCCGTCGATCTGGCGGAGCCGGAGGGCTGGCCACGAATGGACCGCTACGACCTGGATGTGGTCGTCGATCGCATCGTGGTTCGGGCGGGTGCCAAGGGGCGCATCACCGACTCGGTGGAGCTCGCGCTCAAGCTCGGCAGTGGAACCTTGCTGCTCGACGCCCTCGACGGCTCCCCGCCCCTGGTCATGAGCGAGCGACTGGTCAGCTGGGAACATGGAATCACGCTGCCTCCGCTCGAGCCCCGGCTGTTCTCCTTCAACAGCCCCCACGGGGCTTGTCCGGCGTGCGGTGGCCTCGGTGTGGTGTCGCGTGTCGATCCCGAGCGCATCGTGCCCGACCCCAAAAAAACCCTGCGGGAGGGAGCCGTGGTTGCGTTCGGGCGCCGCGGCTCTCCGCGCATGGCGAGCGAGGTCCAGGCCGTCGTGAGCGAGCTGGGCGTGGATCCGGACACTGCCTGGGAGCGTCTGCCGGAAGAGCAGCGAAATTTGCTGCTGAATGGCGGCAGCGTCAAACGCGGTCGCAAGAAGGAGCATGAATACCTCGGCATCGTCGCGCGGCTGGAGCGCCAACTCGATCGCGATGCCCCCGAGGAGTCGCTCGAAGACGCCGAGGACGGCGAGTACTCGGAGCCGGGTGAGGAGGACATCGGTCGCTTCGTGGTCACCCGCACTTGCGAGAGTTGCCACGGCCAGCGGCTGCGGCCCGAAGCGCTGGCCGTGAAGGTCTTCGGGGCGACCATCGGCGACATGTGTGCGCTTCCGCTCGGCGAGTTGAAGCAGCAGCTGGAATCCTTTCAGGCCTCCGCGACGCTGAGCGAGACCGAACGGGTGGTGGCACAGCCGTTGATTCGCGCGATCGTGAGCCGCCTGGGCTTCTTGAGCGACGTGGGCCTCGATTATCTGACGCTCGATCGGCCTGACCAGACGCTCTCCGGAGGGGAGGGCCAACGCATCCGCCTGGCGACGCAGATCGGCGCCGCTCTGGTCGGCGTACTGTACGTGCTCGACGAACCGAGCGTCGGGCTTCACGCGCGGGACAATCAGCGTCTGCTCCTGGCGCTGCGCAGCCTGGTAGACAAGGGCAACAGTGTCATCGTCGTGGAGCACGATCGGGACGCCATTCTCGCTGCCGACTACCTGGTGGACATGGGTCCCGCGGCGGGCAAGCGCGGAGGCCGCATCGTGGCGCAAGGAACGCCCGCGGAAGTGATGCAGAACCCGGCTTCGGTCACGGGCCCGTACCTGACCGGAGCACGCAGACTGCCTCTGGCGCGGCCGCGCAAGCCCGCCAAGCCCGACGTGCTGACGATTCGGGGAGCACGCGCCCACAACCTGCGCAATGTCACGGTGGAGATTCCGCTCGGTCTGATCACGGCCGTGACCGGAGTCAGTGGCGCCGGCAAGAGCGGCTTGATCGTCGACACGCTGCTGGCGACCGCGCGAGCGCGTCTGTACGGAGCCTCGGGCTGGGTGGGACCCTGCGATGGGGTCGACGGCCTGGACCAGATCGACAAGGTGGTCAGCATCGATCAGGCCCCGATCGGCCGAACGCCGCGCTCCAACCCCGCCACGTACACGGGCGTGTTCACCCAGCTACGCGAGCTCTTTGCGACGCTGCCTGACGCCAGGGCGCGCGGCTACAAACCGGGTCGCTTCTCGTTCAACGTCAAGGGCGGGCGTTGTGAGGCCTGCCAGGGCGACGGCGTGCTGCGGGTGGAGATGCACTTTCTGCCGGACGTATACGTGCGCTGCAACACGTGCGGCGGCAAGCGCTACAATCGCGAAACCCTCGAGATCCGCTATCGTGGTCTGTCCATCGCCGACGCCCTGGACCTCACCGTCGACGACGCTGCCCAGCTCTTCGACGCGATTCCGCGCATTCGCCAGCGCCTCGATGCGCTGCGCTCGATCGGGCTCGGGTATTTGCAGCTGGGCCAGTCGGCAACGACGCTGTCGGGCGGCGAAGCCCAGCGCGTCAAGCTGGCCGCGGAGCTTTCGCGCAAGAGCACGGGGCGTACCTTGTACGTGATGGACGAGCCCACCACGGGTCTACATTTCTCCGACATCGAAATGCTGCTTGCCTCGCTCTTTGGCTTGCGAGACGCCGGCAATTCCATCGTGCTCATCGAGCACAACTTGGAAGTCGTGGCGCGCGCCGACTGGGTGATCGACATGGGGCCCCTCGGTGGCTCGGGCGGCGGCGAGGTCGTGGCTGTGGGCACGCCCGATGAGGTGGCGCGTTCGACCACGAGCCAGACAGGCCCTTACCTTCGAGCCGTTCTCGAGGAGGCCGGTGCGAAGGTGCCGCACCCCGTTCCGGCGCGCGGTACCATCGCTCTGCCTCGACGAGCAACCACGGCTGCGCGTGCTCGTCGCAGCTGAGGCGCCCCGACTCAGCCGCTCAACCGAAGTCGCGCTCGACGCGCTCCTGGTCTTCCTTGCACCGGATGCACAACGTGGTTTCCGGCCGAGCCTCTAGACGCTTGTTCGATATCGGCTCGCCGCATTCCTCGCACGTTCCGAACGTGCCGTTGCCGATGCGCTCGAGCGCCTTCTGAATCTTGGTCAGAAAGACCTTCTCCCGGCCCCTCAGCCGAAATGTGAACGCTTGCAGGTACTCGCTGGAGGCCAGGTCCATTTCATCCGGAAAGTCGTCAGAGTCCAACGCCATGTCCTGGCGCAACGTTTGCTCCGCCCGACGGATGATTTCCTCCCGCTTTGCTTCGAGAGCTTCTTTGAACTTTTCTAACTCGACTTTATCCATCTAAGGTCGCCCTTACGGCCACGGCGCCAATCGTCGCACTCGCGTTTTTGGTCATCGCTCGGACCCCCGCGGCCCGTCGCTCAGCATAGGAACCGTGGGCCTGTTCGTCAATCGAATCACCGGGACGTCTTCTGCAAAGCCACACGGTTCCAGCCGGCGCCCCCATGGGGGCTAAAGTATGACACCGGAGCCAGGTTCGCGTCGCGCGCCAGGCCAAGCGATCAGTATCCTGATTTATATGCACGGACTGCGTTGACGATGGCGTCGGCGAGCTTCTGTCGATACCGCGACGTTCCGAGCCGCCTGCCCTCAATCTCATTCGAAACGAAAGAGGTCTCGAACAATACGGCTGGCATGCGAGCACCGGCCAGAACGTAGAACCCGGCTCCGCGCACGCCGCCATCGACGGCATCGGGATAGGCAGGCTCGAGCGAGGCAACTGTCGCCCGTTGCAGCAGCCGAGCGAAGCGCGTCGAACGTGCCGCGGCCAGGCGGTCGTCAAACTGCTCCAGGAAGCGTTGAAAGTCGTCCGATGACGAGACGGGTGCAGCGTTCTCGCGTTCGAGCAAGCTCACGCTGTGGCGGTCGTGCGAGCCATCGAGCACGAAGCTGATGAAGCCACGCCCCGAGCGGGACGGGTCGGCATTACAATGAATGGACACGAAGAGGTCGGCGCCAAAAGCATTGGCTTTGGCGACGCGCTCCTCCAGCGCCACTCGGTCATCCGTGTCCCGCGTCAGCAGGGTCGAAACGCCGAGCTCTCTGGCCAGCAGCGGCGCCGCTCGATGGGCGATGTCGAGCACGATGTCTTTCTCTCGGATTCCCCCCGGCCCCGTCGCGCCCGACTCCGAGCCGCCGTGCCCTGGATCGAGCGCGATGCGCCGTACCGTTCGCTCCGAGAGTCCCGCCGCAGAAGGCACGGCTGCCGCTGGAGTCGGCGGTGCCGAGCGAGCGACATCGATCACCACCCGAAATGGCTGCGGCAGGAAGAACACGCTCTGCTGCGCCGAGCCTGACAGCTCGAGCGCCACGCGCAGCCGGCCTTCGCTCGCTGATAGACGGACTCGCTCGACGAGCCCCTTCATCTCGAAGCTGCGCGGCCCCGCGTAGCTCGCACCGGGGAGATCGACATACAAGCGCTGACCCAGCTCCGGCGCCCCTTCGGCCGAGCCGCGCTCGAACTGGACGGCTTCCGAGAGATACAAAACGATGCGCGCCGAATCGCGGGACGCATAACGTTCGACATGCGTGACGCTGGCAGCGGCCGCCGCGTCCGCGGGAGACCAGCAGAACAAGGCAGCCAGCAGGGCCGCCAAATTACGCCGTAGCCACGAAGAATGCTGGCCGAACCACCGAACCAGGGAGGCGTTCTGCAGCGGGGTGGAACGCCATACTGGCCAGGCCATTCGGGTCAATGGCTCCGGGAACCTCTCAGCGGCGGTGACGCGATGCTCCGTCGAGTCTCGATGTTCCACATCGGCTCGCGCAAACCGCGGCGCGGTTCGGGCCTCTGTTGCGCACACATTCGGCACGGTGTTAGGCTGGCACTAACCGCGGTGCGTTGCAAAATCGCCTTACGATTGCGGGGCGTTGCCTTCGCCAGCGGTTGCTGCAGGGTGATGCCCCTGCTCTGGTTATCCCCCGCGGGGCCCGCGCCCTGCTCGAATTGTCCTGCAGGGCCCCGCCCTGCCCGACCTCTAGCGCAGCTCCGTTCCAGGCGACACGAGTCGTAGGAGGGGGGCGGAACGGATTGGCCCTGAATGGCCAAAGATGTGGCGTCTCGAGTCTCCAGTGACGAGGAAGTCGCGGCCCAGGAGCTGCGAGAGCGAGCAGAGCGTACGGCTGCACGGTTCGACTCGATCCATAGTCGCTGGTCGGGAGTGAACGGGAAAGCGCAGGCTGCCGAGGCAGGCTCGTCAGAAGCCTCAGCCGCTGCAGCGGCGACGGTCTCGCCCGACGAAGCCTCGATCCGCGCGGAGGATACCTCCAGCACACCGGGCGCGGAGGCGGAGCTCGACCCCGGCTCGGTGCGGGTGACACCCATCGTCGGTATCGCGACTGCCGAGGGAGCGGAGGCGGCACCGCGACCGCGCTTCAAGACGTTGATGGGGGTGCCGCGGAACAGCCCCGAGATCGACGAGCTAGCAGGGCTGGACGGCGATCTGCGGCGCCGTCACGATACGGTTCGTCTGGAGCGGTTGGCGCTGCGACCACCGGCTCCGGCAACAGAAGTGGCCGTGAAGGCAGCGCCGCCCGAGCCAGGGTCTTCAGCGCCAGAGGCTCGCTCCAGCTCGCGGGACGTGCCGAGTCTCGCCGCGACGTCGTGGCCCTGGGAACGAAACGCCCCCGTGCCCAAACAGTCCGCTCGCGTCGCACCCCCACAGTGGTCTGCGCTCGTGGAGAGCTCACTCGACGTGTCCGCGGAGGTCGCCGCATTGAGGCCCTCGACCGTCCGGTCGTGGCTCGTCGGGTTGGCTGGAATCGCCGGCGTCGTGGCATTGTTCGCTGTCGGCGCGCCTCGCGAGCGAGCTCTCGCGCTCCGCTGGCTGCAGCAAGAATATCAGGCGCGCGTAAACCCGGTGGCCCAAGCCGACACAGGCGCTGCCATCACGGACAGTGGCCGGGCATTGCGTCCCACGGCGAGCTTGACTGCATCGGGCGCCGTCGGCTCTTCCGCGCTCACGGGGGCACCGAGCGCCGTCGCTCGAAGCGTTGTTCTCGAAGCGACGGTCGCGGCCTCGTCAGCCATACCGTCATCCTCGCTGCAGGGCACCGCATCACCCACTTCCGCGCTGCCTGCAGCCTCGTTGCCTGCAGCCCCGTTGCCTGCAGCCCCGGCGCAGGCAGCCCCGATTCTCGCTGTCGCGGACGACAAGCCCCTCGCCGGCGAGCCCTCCGAGAAGCGGAGAGCCCCGGTCGCGGCTGCCAGAGTCACGGCTGCCAAGGTCACGGCTCCAAAGGTAACGGCTCCAAAGGTAACGGCTCCAAAGGTAACGGCAGCAGTATCACGCGAAGCGCGCAGTGGGACTGGCAGCAGCACGAGTGCTCGTGCTCGCGTTGCCGCACCGCGCAAGCCCAGTCAAGAACCTGCGGCACTCGCGGCGAACGCGACGAAACCTCGCGCCACGCGCCAAAACTCACCCCGTAAGGACACGGGAGGTGGCATTATTCGTGTCACCCCCTTCTGAGTGTCCAAGGTTCACCTTCATCCGCATTTAGCTGGATGTTTCCCATTCTGTGATCCGTTGTGAATCCCCTTGGATGATCCCCCCTGGATGATCCCCTGGATGATCCCCCCTGGATGATCCCTCCTTTGATTATCGCCCCCGATGATCCCCACTCGATGAATCTGCCCGGGCAGCTCGTTGGCGATCGGCTTCGCGACGAGCGGCTTCGCCGTAGATCGAACTCTCTGTAGATGAGGCACGTGGCTTCTCGGATATCAGCTCCTCGAATTCTCGTTCCGGTCACTGGCTGGAGCGCGCGACAGCGCGGCGCCGGCTGGCGCTCGGGTATCTGCTGGCGCGCGCTGCTCGCGTTCACGCTCTGCTTGTCGGTGCTCGCAACCGTCTTCTTGGGTGCCGGGACCGCGTTCGCCCAATCCGATGGCGAGACGGAAATCGCCCGCCAGCGCTTCCTCGAGGGGGTACGCCATTATGATCAGCACGACTACGATAAGGCCCGCCTGGCGTTCCTGCAGGCGTACCTGCTCAAGCCGCACCCGGCCGTGCTGCTGAACCTGGCACAGAGCCAGCTTCGCGCCGGGCGCTACGCGGAGGCCGCCGAGAACTTCGCCAAGTACATCCGCGAGAACCCCACGGCAGAGGCCATGTCTCATGCCAAGGCCGCATTCGAAGAAGCGCGCGACAAGGTCGGGGAAGTCAGCGTGGAGGTGAATGCCACGGGCGCCGTCATCAACGTCGACGGCTCGGACGTAGGCAAGTCGCCCCTACCGTACGCAGTGTACATGATGCCGGGACGGCATACTGTCCGCGCTACCAAGGGCGGGCTGAGCGCCGACGAATCGCTGGAAGCGATCGCCGGTCAGCGCATGTACGTGACGCTGGCTCTGCCCGAGGGCAGCCGCATGGCGCCGGCAACCGCGGGTGCCGCGGCTGCTGCGCCGGCGGTGGCGGCTAGCGCAGCGCCCTCCGCTGCGACGTATCCGCCCCAGGAGCTGAGCCCGGCGCCCGCGACTCAACCGGAGTCGGAAACCCATCGCTCGCGTTCCTTCTTCAGCTGGCTCGGCAGCTCCCCGCTCGCCGTCGCCACGGTGACGGTGGCGGGCATGGCGCTCGGCACGTCCGCCGTGCTGGCGGGCTTCGCGAACAATCGCTATGCATCTGCCAACAATGCTCGCGATCAGATCATGAAGGCTCTTCAGTCGTATGTGGACGCCGGCAACTTGGTGGGCAGCGCCGTACCTTGCGGGCCTGATGGCATCGCCAACCGTCGTGATTCCTTCAATTCCAGTGTCACGCAGGAGTCCGCGGACAGGGTCTCCGGTCAGTTCGCCAACGCCTGCGCCCGCTTCAGCGAGCGTTCCGACAGCGGCGACCGTCTGAAGACGCTGTCGCTCGTGAGCCTCGGCGTGGGCGCGTTTGCCACCGTCGGCACGATCGTCTGGTATTTCTCGGACACGGGCAGCAGCTCCTCGGAGACGACTGGCGCCGGTGAGCGCTCTCGCCGCCAAGCTCGCATCACCCCCTTGTTCTCGCGTGACCTCAGCGGCGTCATGCTCGACGTCAGCTTCTAGTCGGCGCGATTTCTAGTGGGAGCGTTCGGCGCGCGCTTTCACGGGCAGGACGCCGCGGCACAGTCGGTCTGGCGTTTGAGCCAGGAACGAAAGGTGCTTCTGGCGACGCGCGCGCTGCGTGCCGCTGCGCTGACGTTGCCGCCGTGAGCAGCCAGCAGGTGCCGAGCGTCAAATCGAGTGGCCGTGGCCTCGAGCGATTGAGCAAGCGGCAAGGAGGCTTCGATATCCATGACCCCGACCTCGCGAGCCTCCGCCAGCGCGGCGGCTCGATAGACGATGCTGAACAACTCCCGGACGTTGCCGGGAAAACCGTAACTGCTGAGGCGATCGAGCGCGGCCTGGGACAGGTGCCGCTCACCGATCTCGTCGCGCTTCGAGTCGAGCAATACCCGCACCAACTCCGGAATGTCCGTCTTGCGTTGACGCAGAGGTGGTAGGCGGATCACAAAGGTCGAAAGCCGGTGATACAGGTCGGCGCGAAAGCTGCCCTTTTCGATGCGCTGCTCGAGTGGCGCCCAGCTCGCCGCCACGATCCGTGTGCGCACCCGGATCGGCGCTGCTCCTCCCAGCTGACGGATTTCCCCGTCTTCCACCGCGCGCAGCAACTTCACCTGAATGGAGGGCGCCAGGTCCGCAATTTCGTCCAGGAAGAGCGTGCCGCGGTCGGCTTGCTCGAAGGCTCCGCTGCGGGCTTGCACCGCGCCGGTGAAAGCACCGCGACAGTGACCGAATAGCTCACTGTCGGCCAGCGACTCGCCGAGGGCGCCCGCGTTGAGCGGCACATACCGCCCCCGGCGGCCGCTCAGACCATGGATGGCGCGCGCCACAACGTCCTTGCCCGTGCCTGACTCACCCTGCAGCAGCACCGGTGCATCGAGCACCGCCACACGGCGGATCTCCTCGGCCAAGCGCCGCATCGGCCCCGAGCTACCGACCAGGCCGGGGATCAGCGCTACAGGAGCGGCGGGCCTATCGCTGCCCGGCCGTACGGTGATGGTAGTCCGCCCGATCAAGAAGCAACCCTGTCCGCCTCGCAGCGTCGCCTTGCCGACGCGGGCGCCTCCCACGAAGACCCCGTTCTTGGAACCGAGATCCTCGACGACGATACCCGTGGCGAGGGCGGTGACTCCGACGTGGCGACCGCTCACGGTGGGGTCGTCCACCACGATCTGGCAGCTCGGCGCGGTACCGATAGCGAGCATCTGCCCGCTGGCAAGGCGCACTACCCGCCGCGAGCCCGGCCCCGTCAGCTCCAGGCTCCATGGTCCGCCACTCATCGGCTCGTCGAGCTCGAGGGTCGACAGACCGGAATCCGGGCTTCCATCCCGCACATCCTCCAGGCGCGTCATGCCCGGAGGATCGTGCGCCGCTCCCCGTCGGTTGCCCCAAAAACGCGGGCTCCTGCTGGCCAGGCTGATGCTGAACAGGCGTGACTCAGTGGCGCCGCCCAGCTCAAGAGCTGGGCACGGTGACACCGAGAGCTTGCCGCACCTTGCTGTAGTCATCGCTCACGGAATATGCGAGCAGGCTCTGCATCTTCTCTGCGGCAGTCGGCTCACCCGGACGCGTCTGCTCGGCGCTCAGCACCTTTCGACAAATGTCGAGATCCCCACACAACACCATGCCGGCTCGCGCGGCCGTCATCTCCACGGCGTAGTTCCAGCGCTTCAGGTTCGCCTTCGCGCCTTCGTCGATGAAGCGCTTCACGACCGCCCGCAGGCCTTCGAGCTGCACCGGCTGAATGTAGCGGGCGAGCTCCTGCGCCGTCATGCGGATCTGCTGGGCCATGTCGGGCGGCATCGGTGCATTCGGCGCCGCCAGAGTCACCGCTGCGAAGAGCATGATGGTGAGCTCTGCCTGAGTCGAGAAGAGCGTCCGAATGTAGTGCTCGCCGCGGTAAGTAGCGAGGTGCTTGCCGCAGATGAACGTGAGCTCCTGCGGCTGAAATCCCGTCAGGACCGTCTGGCCCGCCAGCGACGCAGGCGGGAGCACTGCCACAACCGAGCCCGGGATATCGCTGCGAACATACAGCTCGGGCGCGTGCACCCCGAGGATGTTGGCTGCCCAGAAGAACGTCTTGGCAAACGTCACGGTCGAGTTCTTCGGATCCTGCAAGAGACGCTTGTCCAGCTCGCGCAGCTCGCGCTTGGCCTTGAGCATCGCGATCTTGGCTTGCAGCGCTGCCGGCGTAATCATCTCGAACATCTTCGAGATGTAGACGTTCTCCTCGCTGTGGATCAGGTGCTTGGCCCATAGCTCGTTGGTCAGGCGCCCTCGCACCTGCGGCATGCCCTTCACCCGATACTTTTCGTAGAGATCTCGCTCCTCCGGCGTCGCCTGCTGCATGAAGACCAGCGCGCTCGCGGCGCACCAGGCCTGATCGCCGGCGCCCTTCTTCGAGTGCAAACGATACAGTGCTCGATACGGCGAGACCGAGAGCGGTTTCTGCTCCAGCAGAATGCGTTGCTCGAGGATGGCTTCGTCGTATTGCTCTGCCACCTCGTGCAACTCGGAGAGAATCACGCGCTCCTGGCTCTCCTCCGGTCGCAGACTGGAGGCCATCTTGAAGGCCTCGAGAGCGGGCTGCACGTTCGAAAGGCGATCGCGATAGACCAACCCGAGCTGGTGCCACAGGTTGAACTCGAGATCCGTTTTGCCCTTGCCGGCGATGCGGTGGAGCATCTTTCGATACTGACGTTCGAGCTGCTTCCAATTTTTCTCGACCGTCAGGATCTTGTTGATGCGCTCAAACGCCTCCAGGAAGTCCGGTGCGAGATCCAGCGAATCATTGAACAGCTCGACCGCGCGCTCCTGGTCACCGATCTTGTCGCGGTAGAGCTGCGCCATCGTATAGAAGTAGCGAGCCTTGCGTCCGGGCTCCTGCTCGATCTCGGAGATCGCCGCTAGCGTGTCCACCATCCGGCTCCAGTCGCCCGACTCCTGATACAGCGCCAGCAGCTTGTGCAGGATCACGTGATCCTGCGGGCGGATCTCACGCGCCTCTTCCAGCGCTTCGATCGCCTTGGCTGCATCCTTCTGCTTTTCGCTCCATACATCCGCGATGCTCACCAGCAGATCGAGCCGCTCGTCGTCCTCCAGCAACTGATCGAGCACGCGGCGCTTGTAGATCGCGACATTGGGCCAGTCACGCTCGGCAGAGTGCACCTCCACCATGGCATCGAGCGAGGTGCGGTGATTCGCGTCCAGACTGAGCGCCTTTTCAAAGTTGTTGATGGCTTGCTTGGCCTGACCCTGGGCCTGCTTGATCTTGCCCATCCGGTAGTAGACTTCGGTGCGCTCCTCCACGTCGCCGTCGTCTAGTCCGGTGAGAACCTTCTGATAGTTGCTGAGAGCGCTCGGCCAATCGCCGAGCTGGAAGCACACCGCCGCAAGCCCACGCACCGTCTCGGGGTCCGTGACGTCAAACTGGTGCGCCGCCTGGTACGCCTTGAGTGCCTCGGCGTAGTTACCTCGAGCCTGCTGGACCTTGCCGAGCAAGCGATTCAGCGAATGCTGCTCTGACTTCTCCTTGCCCTTGCTCTTGCGGACCAGCATTTCGGCGAGCGGGGCGGCCTCCGCCCAGCGCTCGGTGGTCACGTAGTCCTCGACCAGCGGTAGCGCAGCTTCCTCGCACTCCTTGTCGACCTGCATGGCCCGCTCGTAGGCGCCAATGGCGGAAGCATGCTCGCCGAGCATCTGGTCCTGCACCCTGCCGAGCTCGACCAAGAGCTTGGCTTTGGTGCGGGCGCTCTCGGAGTGCCGCTGCTCCTGCTCCAGGTAGCGCGCCACGTTGTCCCAGTCGGACTCCTCTGTCGCGATGCTGCGCAGCGCAGAGATCGTCGGCAAATGCGTGGGATCCAAATCGAGCGCCATCTCGAAGCGCTCGCGCGCCTGGGCGCGGTCGGAAAGCTTCTCGTCCAGCGCTTTGCCGATGCGGTAGTACATCTCCACGCGTTGCGCGCCGTCCGCGGTGAGATCCGCCACGCGAATCATCACCTCGATGCTGCGCGCGGTGTCGCCCTGCTTCTCGTGCAGACGAGCCAGCGCCTCGAGCGCCGGCAGGCGCGTGTCATCCAGATCGACGATGTTCTGGTAGGCGTCGATCGCGCGATCCAGCTCGCCCAGCTCATCCGAGTAAACGCGTGCGATCTGCTCGTGCAGATCTGCCTTCGTGTTCACGTCCACCACTTCACTGATGTGACGCTCGCACGTGGCAACGAACTCTTTCCACTGCTTGAGCCGGCGATAACAGCGCTCCAGCGCGGTGTACGCCTGGACCTCGCTCGGGTCGATCTCGAGAACGCGCTCGAGCTTCTCGGCCGCCACGTCCGCCTTCAAGAACTGCTCTTCTTGAATTTGCGCGAGCTTGATCAGCACGTCCACACGGGCGCGCTCCGTCTCCACCACATCCAGCTGGCGCTCCAGCACACTGACCAGCTCCGCCCAGTCCTGGGAGGTCTCGCAAACGCGCTGCAGACCGCGCAGCGCTGGCAGACTCGCCGAATCGTAGGCGAGCACGGCGCGGTACGCTTCGCCTGCCTTCTCCCCGGCGTTGAGCTTGGTCTCGTACAGCTCGCCCAGTCGTTGCTGGACCGCTGCAACGTCTGCAGGTTCGCGCAGCGCCTTGACCTTGCGATTCAGCATCAGCGCGAGCTCTTCGTGCTCTTCGGTCTCCGTGTAGATCCGCTCGAGCGAGTCCAGCGCGGGCAGGTAATAAGGATCAACCTCCAGGGCGCGGCGGAAGTAGTTCACCGCCTGCTCCCGCTCCTGCATGTGCTTGTCTAGCAGCTGCCCCAGGTCGACCAGGATCACCTTGCGGTCGTCGTTCGCGACGGCCACGTTGAGTGCCTGCTGCAACGTCTCCGCCATCTTCTGCCACTGCGCGCCCTGGCGGTAGATGTGCGCCATCTGGCGCAGCACCTGGGCGTTGTGCGGATCTAGTTGAGTGATCTGGGCGTAGTAGGGCTGCGCGTACTCCGGGCGACCCAGGTTTTCGCCGTACCACTTGCCGAGCCGCAGGCAGAGACGGATCTTGTCCTTGTCCTCCGTTTGCTGCTGCAGCCACTCGTTGGTGGTGGTGATGAGCTCCGCCCAGCGCTGCGTCGTCTGCGCCAGACGCTCGAGATACGCGGCGGTCTCGTCGTCGGAGAAGTCCTCGGAGAACGCGGTGACCAGCGCGTCGAACGCCTGATTCTCGTCTGCGAGATGCTTCTCGAACACACGCGCGATGCGCCGCAGCAGATCGCTGCGATCGGCCTTTGCCTGCGTCGCATCGAGGCGCGCGAGGTAGCACTCGATCAGCGGCTCCCAGCGCTCGGCCAGGGTGTGCAGCTTTTCGATCTCCTGGAAGGCGAAGCCGTGCGCCGGATCGATCGCCAGCACCCGGCTGAACACGTCCACGGCGCGATCGTACTCGCCAACTTGATCCTTCCAGATGGCCGCGGCTTCGAGCAGCTGTACCACTCGCTCGTCCGGTTCCGTCAGAGCATCGGCGCGACGCAGCTTGACATCCACCACCTCCGGCCAGGCACCGGAAGCACGGTAGATGGTCTCGAGGTCCGCCATCGCCTCGAGATCCTTGCCGTCCACTTCCAGCAAGTGGCGCCAGGCGTCGGCAGCGTCCTCGGGCTTACCAAGGACCCGCGAGTAGAGCTGGGCCAGCTCCCTGTAGAGCTCCCTCAGCTCGTCGCTGTCAATTCGCTCTGCGGCGCGATCGATGTACTGATGCAGGGCCTCGACCAGCTCGCTGCTCTCGGACTTGTCGCGCCGCAGCTTGCAGATCGTGCGCAGCGCCGCGACGTTGGCAAAGTCGATGTCGAGCACGCGTTGCCAGGCATTGAGAGCTTCTTCATGTCGACCCAGGGCATCCGTGAACAGGCGCGCCCGGCGCGTCAAGGCGTTGACGCGAGCATCATCGTCGACGGCCACGTCGTACAGACGTTCCAGCAGGTCGGCGAGCTCCGCCCACTTCGAGAGCTTGTCATACAGACGCGCCAGAGCGTCGAGCGCCTCGGAGTCCTCGCCGCGCAGGTCGAGCACGCGCTTCCAGCCGTCGATCGCGTCCTCGTCCCGGCCCAGGCGATCCGAGTAGAGGGCGGCCAACTTGGCCCGAATGTCGGCCTGCTCGACGTCGCCGAGCGCGCTCTCCAGCTGCCGTTTGTAGACCTCTTCGAGCTGCTGCCACTCCTCGCGCTTGTCGTAGATGCGAACCAGCGCTGCGCTCGCCTCGGAGTTCTGCGGCTCCAGCTCGTCGAAAATCAGCCGATACGCGCGCAGAGCAGCAGCGCTCTGACTGAGCTGCTCCTCGTAGACGCGACCGAGCCGCGAGTAGAACTCGATGCGGCGGTGCAGATCCTCGGCCGTGGCGGCGCGCTGCTCCAGCACACCTGCTAGCTCCGCCCACTGCTCCAGGGCCAGATAGATGCGGTCCAGGTTCTCCAGGGCAAAGGGTTCCCCCGGCGAGACAGTCAAGACGTAGCGATACGCCTCTTCGGCCTTCTCGACGTCGGCTAGCTCTTCCTCGAAGACGCGCGCCAGACGGCGACCCATCTGAGCCTGCACGTTCGCCGAGGCTCCATCTAGGCTCATCACGTCGGCGTAAGTGTTCGCCAGCTCTTCCCAGCCACCCTCGAACGAGGTCGCCAGGCGCTCGAGCTCATCCGTCACCCGCTCGTTCAGCGGCTGCTCATTCAGGGCCCGGGCGTACACGCCAAAGGCCTGAGTCGAATCGGAGAGCCGCTCTTCGTAGTCTCCGGCGATGCGCTGGAACAGCTCCAGCCGCCGCTCCGGCTCCGTGATCTCACTGAGCTGCGCCTCGTGGACCTGGATCAAGCGCTCCCACTCGGCGCCGGCCTCGTACAGCGGCCCGAGCACTCGGGCCACGTCTGCGCGCTTCTTGCCCTCGGAGAACAGCTGCTCCAGCGCAGCCCGCGCCTGGGGATGCTCGGGCGCGGAGTTCAGCACCTCCTCGTAGGCGGCCAGCGCCTGGTCCACGTCGTCCAGGTGGTTCTGATAGACCTGCCCCAGGCGATACTTGGAGTCGAGGATCTCCTCGGGAGTGTTGCCGATCGAGGCTTCCCGCTTGAGGATCTCGGCGAGCTCGGGATAGCGCGCCGCCTTGGCAAACATGCGCGCCAGCGAGCGGATCGCCACCTGATTTTCAGGCTCGACCTGCAACACGTTGCGGTACTGGTTCACCGCAGCGTCGACGTCACCGAGCTGCACCTCATACACCTGCGCCACGCGCAGCCCGAGCTCGACTCGGCGATCCGGCTCTTGCTTCAGCAGCTCGAGCTCGCCCTCGTATAGCTTGGCCACTGCCGGCCAGCGGTCGATGGCGCTCGCCAGCCGTTCAAAGGCTCCGAGCGACTCCTCGTTGCGACTGTCGACTCGCACGGCCTTGGCGTACCAATCGAAGGCACCCCCAGGGTCGCCGATGCGCTCCTCGTGCAGCACCGCGATGCGGTGCAGCAATTCCACACGTTGGAACGCATCTTCGGTGAGCTCCGCCTGGACGCTGAGTGCGCTGACCAGCTTCGGCCACTCCGCCATCGCGTCGTAGACATGTTCCAGCGCCTGCGCAGCGGCCAGAGCTCGCGAACCGCCGCCCCCCTTGATGCCTTCCAGTGCCTGAAGGGTCGGCGCATGATCCGGCTGGACATTGAGTACGTCCCGGTACAACTCGACCGCGCGATCGATGTCTCCGAGCCGCTTCTCGTACAGCTCAGCGATGCGGTACTGGTAACTGACCGCCTCTGCGGGGTCACCGGTGAGCTCCGCTTCATGAGCCAGCACCGTGAGCAGCTCCGTCCAGTCTTCGGCGGTCTGATACAGCACGTCCAGGCGGCCCAGCGCCGCCAGATCGTCCGGATCCAGCTCCAGCACTTTCGAGTAGGTGTCGATGGCGCGCGGTACGTCTTTGAGCTCGCGCTCGTAGACCGCCCCCATCTGGTAGTAGATGGCCTTCTTGTCGTCTGGCCCATGGACGAGATCGACCTTCTTGAGCTGCGCGGCAAGCAGCTCCTCCCAGCGGGCCAGCTCCAGATACAGCCGAATCACCGCGTCCAGCGCACGCAGATCGTCGGGCTCGACCGCGAGCACCGCCTCATAGACGGCAATGGCGGACTCGGGGCGGCTCAGCACCTCCTCTTCGAGCAGGGCCGCCTGATACAGCGCGGACTTCTGCTCGGCGGGGTCTTCGAGCACCTGACTCTTGCGCTGCAGGATCGCCGAAAGCTCGGCGTAGCGCTCCGCCGTATGGAACAGGTGCTGGAGCGCCTCCACCGCGCCGAGATCGCGCGGGGTAACCTCGAGCACCTTGCCATACAGCTCGATGGCGCGATCGACGTCGCGCACCTCGTTCTGGACCACGCGCGCCGCAGAGCCATACAAGTGCGCGACCAGCTCCGGATCGGTCTGCGACGCCGCCAGGTCCTCGTACACGCGGGCCAGCTGCGCAAATCGATCTCCGGCGCGTGCCAGGCGATCCAGCCCTTCGACGGTCGTCTCGTCGAGCGGCTCGACGGAGAGGGCGCGGGCGTACGTCTGGAATGCCTTCTCGACGTTGTTGCCGATGTCCTCATGCAAGCTGGCGATGCGGTGCAGCAGCTCTACCCTGCGAGCGCTGTCATCGGCGCAGCGTGCTTGGACCTCGTACACGCCGACCAGCTTTTCGTAGTCACCTTGCTGCTGGTACAGGGGCTCGAGAATTTCCGCGATGCGCAGCTCATGCTCGCCGCGGCTCAGGCGCTCCAGGGCGCTCAGCGCGTTCTGATCGTACGCGTCGCGCTCCAGCACGTCGCGGTACGTGTCGATGGCTCGCGTGACCTGACCGAGCCGCTTCTCGAACAAGTCCGCCAGACGCAGCATCAGCGTGCGCTGCTTCTCCTCGGTATCGGCGAGCTGGAGCCGGGTCTCCAGATTCTCCGCCAGCTCCCGCCACAGCTCGCCCCGCGAATACAGGCCGTCGAGAGCTGCCAGAGCCGCCTCGCTGGTCGGGTCGAGCGCGAGCACCTCGCGATAGGCCAGAATGGCGTCCTCGGGCCGCCCCAGCTTTTCCTCGTAAATGCCCGCCAGCTGCGCGTACAGGCGCGTGGTTTCTTCGTCCGTGTCGCTCAGGTCGATACGCCTACGGAACACACCGATCAGCTCTTCCCAGCGGTTTGCGCCGCGGTAGAGCGCGTCGATCGCTTGCAGCGTCTCGACATCCGTCGGGTCCATCTCCAACAGCCGCTCGTAGTTGGCGGCCGCGGCCGAGACGTTGCCGAGCCGCTCCTCGTTGCGTGCGGCACGCAGCCGATAGGCGCGCGACAGCTCGCCGGGGCCAAGCCGATCGGCCACCTCGTGATATAGCTGCCCGAGGCGCTGCCACTGATCTGCCAACTCTGCCAGGCGCTCGAGCTCCAGAACGGTGGGCTCCAGCGTCGGGTCGATGATCAGCGCCTTGGCCTGGGCTTCAAACGCGCGGGGCGCGTCG
>Ga0068861_100000452_pt1 | contig 23894 bp, 15 predicted proteins | sample KBSSwiS42_FD_66593 | JGI IMG/M metagenome (GOLD analysis project Ga0068861, IMG submission 66593) | Switchgrass rhizosphere microbial communities from Kellogg Biological Station, Michigan, USA - KBS Switchgrass S4-2 | ecosystem: Host-associated > Plants > Roots > Rhizosphere > Soil ...
CGACACCACCGGCCCCAGCACCACCGACACCACCACCGCCGCCGGCTGGCACCTGCACCTCGACGCCCTCGCCGCCCTCCTCTCCGGCGGCCAGCTCGACATCGCCCACCCGGAGCCGCTGTTCGAGCCGATCCACCAGGCCTACACCCAGAAGTACGGTCCCGGGTCTGAGTGAGCCCACGAACCAGGGCCGAGGGTCGCCGCCGAGCGCCGGGGCGACCCGGCTCAGGTCGTGTCGAGGTGGGAGAGCAGGACCTTGGCCTCGGCGCGTAACCGCTCGGCGCGTTCAAGCTGGCCGGCGCGTTCGTACCCGGCCGCGGCGGTCTCTCGATCGGCGATCTCGACCCGGACGATCGCTTCCATCTGTGCCTGGCTGAGACTGCGCCGCTCGACCTCGGTCGCGCCAACGCCCGCGACCGTACCGGCGAGCTCCGGGTGCGCAGCCCGCGCAGCGCCGAGGTCCGAGTGCCCGGCCTCAGGACCCGTGGACGCCGACTGTCCAGTCCCAGGACCAGGCGACTCCGGGGACCGGGTCCCAGCACCACTGGAGGGGCGCCGCGACCCAGGAGCAGTGGACTTCGGGGGGCGGGAACCGGTGTCGGTGACCACCGCGGGCCGGGTTCCTCTGTCGACGGACTCCGGGGGCCGGGATCCAGGACCGGGGGATGCCTGGGGCCGGGCGGCCGACGTGGCGATCCGTGGGTCCTGGTCCGTCGGCAGTGGATGGGTTGGGTCGACGGCTCCGGCGTTGTCGATTGCGGCCACGGCAGATCGCAGTGCCGTCATGGCCGGACGGTCTCGTGCCTTCATCGCGGCCGGCAGGGCCCGGCTCAGCCGGTCCCGGAGGTTGTCGCCGCCCTTCTTGGTCATTGGTGCTTCTCCGCACCGTTCACCGTGGCCTTCCTGGCGCTCGGCTCACCGTTCGCGGCGGGCGTTCCGGAGGGTGGTCGGGGTGGGGCGCCGAGGCCGCGGCGGCAGGACTCGCAGTCGGGGCGGTGGCAGGCCCGCTGGTAGTTGCCCTGGTCGAGGTCGGCGAGGGCGGTCTCCAGGAGGACTCGCTGCTGGTCGAGGTCGGCGGGGTCGAGGGTGCGGGTGTTGATCACCGGGTCCTCGCCGCCGAGGTAGCAGTAGGTGGCCACGCACCGGTCGCCTGGGAGCTCTCCCAGCTCCCGTAGGGCGAGGGCGTAGATGGCGAGCTGGTCCAGCCCACCCGTGGCCTGGTCGGTCCGCTGGCCGGTCTTCCAGTCCACCAGCTCGACCTCGGCGGCTTCCTGGCCGGTCAGGGGACCGTTCGACGGACCGGGCTGGCGGAAGATGGCGTCGATGCGGCCCCGGATGACCCATGGGCCGAGGCGGAGGACGACGCCGACCTCGGCCTCGGGTGGGGGGAGGGTGGCGTACCGGGTGGCGGCGAAGTTGCTGCTGGCCTGTTCGATGAGCTCGGGGGCGACGTGGTCGCCGGGGTGGTCGTCGGCGTCCAGCAGGTCGGGGAGGTTGCGGGCGCGCCGCTCCAGCAGGCGGTGGACCACCGAGCCGAGCCTGGCGGCCGGCTTGGGCGCCGATGGCAGCGGCCGGACAACCGACCAGTAGAAGTCCCGGGGGCAGCGGGCGTAGTCGAGCACCTGGCTGACCGACAGGATCCGGGGCGGGTCGACCCGGGCGGGTGTCGGGTCGACCCGGGCCGCGTCGAGTAGGTGCCGCCCGGCGTCGGCGGCGGCCCAGAAGGCGTCGGCCTGGCCGGGCGGCACCCGGGCCTCCAGCGTCCCTGGGACGGCTCGCTCCAGCTCCACCGCCGCGGCCAGGCCCTCGCCGAAGACCGGGTCGTCCTCGTCCTCGGGCCGGCGGCCGGGATGCGGCCAGCTCACCCGGTCCCTGAGCCGTTCGGTGAGCGGGCTGGCGGCTGGCTGGTCGGCCCGGACGAGGACGTCCACCGCCGGATGGTCGGCAGCCTCGTTCCAGAACGGCCCTGGGCCCTTGGGGGTCTTCTCCGAGCCCTGGTACCACCAGGCCGAGGTGAGCACGAGCAGCTGCTTGGCCCGGGTGATGGCGACATAGAAGAGCCGCCGTTCGTCCTCGAGGGCGCGCTCCTCCAGCTCGCCCCGGAACGCCCTCGCGTTGCCGGTGAAGCGGGGCAGGTGGCCGGCGTCCTCACGCAGCTCGTACGGGAAGCCCTGGGCGCGACGGGGGTCGGCGACCCGGGCGTCCGGGAAGATCCCGTACCTGGGCGACCCGTCCTTGCCGGTGCCGGCCGAGAGGCCGACCACCGCGACCATGGGGAACTCCAGGCCCTTGGCCATGTGCACGGTCATCAGCTTGACCGAGTCGACCGGGGCCGGCTGCACCGCCTCGACCGGCTCGGAGGCATCCTCGACGGCGTCCAGGTAGACCAGGAACGCGGCCAGGGACGGGTCCCCCTGGACCGGGGCGAACGTCGCCACCCGATCGAGGAAGGTGGCCAGGTTCTGCCGGGCGGTGGTGGCCCGGCGGTCTCCGGACGCCTCGAGCTCGGCCCACACGCCGGTGCGCTCCAGGATGGTCTGGACCAGGTCGAGCAGGGGGCCACGGGCGGCCGCGCGGAGCTCGCGCAGCTCCTCGCAGAAGGCGTCGAGCCGGCTGCGCGCCTCCTGGTCGATGCCCTCGACCTCGTCGAGGTGGTCGAGGGCCTCGGCGAGGGCGAAGCTCACGTCGCCCGGGTCGGGATCCTCTCCGGGCAGCTCGTCCTTGAGGCCCCAGTTGTTCCGGGCCGCCCAGCGGGCCAGGCGGACGAGGTGCCGGTAGCCGATCCGCCAGCGGGGGCCGAGGAGGAGCCTGGCCAGGGCGACGTTGGCGCCCGGGTCGGCGACCACCCGCAAGGTGGAGACGAGGTCGACGATCTCCGGGGTCTCCAGCAGGCCGGACAGGCCCACCACCTCGACCGGGACGCCCCGCTGCTCGAGCGCCTCACGCAGCGGGCCGAGCAGCCGCTTGGACCGGACGAGGATTGCCACGTCCCGCCACTCCGGCCAGCTGCCATCGGGCAGACCGGTCTCGTGGGCGTGGACGACCTGGTCGGCGACGAACGCGGCCTCGGTGAACTGGTCGGCGAGCAGGGCGGCCCGGACCTCGCCGTCGGCGGCGCCGGGCCTGGCGACCAGCGACGCGCCCCCGCGCCGCTCCCCGGGGATCCGGTCGATCACCGAGTTGGCCAGGGCCAGGATCCGCGGCCCCGACCGGAAGTTGGTGGACAAGGGCAGCGGAGCCGGGCCAGGCGCGGGCCGGGCGGGCGCCGGGCCGGGGCTCGGCGGGAAGTGGTCGGTGAAGGAGAGGAGGTTGTACATGGTGGCGCCGCGGAAGGCGTAGATGGCCTGGCGGGCGTCGCCGACGGCCATGATGGAGGCGCCAGGTGGGCAGATCCGCTGCATGAGGCGGCGCTGGGCCACGTTGGTGTCCTGGTACTCGTCGAGCAGGACGTGCTGGAACCGGGTCCGCAGCTCCTCGAGCAGCTCTGGGTGGCCTTCGACCAGCTCGACCGCCTTGGCGACCTGGTCGCCGAAGTCGAGCCGGCCCCGCCGCCGCTTCTCGGTCGCGTAGCGCTCGACCAGCCGGGCCAGCTCGATCCGCTCCCGGGCCGCCTGGAGCATCCAGTCGGGCAGCCGCTCGCCCTCGTCGGCCCGCTGGAGGAGGCGCCGCGACGCCTCGACCACCCGCTCGGCCGGGACGACGTGGTCGGCGCAGGCCGAGGCCAGCTCGAGGGTCTTGCGGATGGTGGCGCCGGCGGTGCGGACGCTGAGGTGCTCGAACCGCTCGCTGTCGAGGATGCCGAGCAGGATCTGGTACTGCTGGGCCTCGCTGAGGAGGTCGGCGTCCACCTCGACCCCGACCCGGATCCCGTACGCCTTGACGAGGTCGGCCGCGAACGCGTGGTAGGTGTCGACGGTGACCTCGTCGCCGACGTCGGCCGGGGTCTCGGCGAGGGCATCGCGGACCCTGGCCTCCAGCTCGCTGGCCGCCTTGTTGGTGAAGGTCAGGCCGAGGACGGACGCCGGCGCGACCCCGAGCCGCTCGACCAGGTAGACGATGCGGGCCGCCATCACCGCCGTCTTGCCCGACCCGGCGCCGGCGATCACGTGCACCGGCCCGATCGGGGCGGTGACGGCGGCGAGCTGCTCAGGCGTCGGGTCCTGCCCGCGCAGCGCCGCCCGCACCCCCGGGGTCACCACGCCGGTGAGGGTCGCGCTCATCGTGCATCTCCCCCGTTCCGCGACACCGGCGACGGGTCGGCGGGGTCCAGGTCGGACGGGGGATGGGCTGGGGCGAGGAACTCCTCGCCCTGGGGCCACATGGGGCAGATGGGCTTGAAGGCGCACATACGGCAGTCGGCGTGGGGGTCGGGGTCGAAGGACTCGGCGGCCGCCCCGTCGAGGAGGGCCAGCAGTCGCCGCTCGACCTGGCCGGCGTGGTCGGGCTCCGGGTGCTGGCTCACGCGGGTGAAGCGGCCGTGCATGATCCTGGCCGGGTAGACGAGCTGCATCTCGACCGGGTGGCCGAGGGCGGCCAGCTCCGGGTCGCGCAGGGCGGCCAGGTAGTAGATGGCCAGCTGGAGCGAGCGCTCGGCCTCCTCCTCGGACGCCGGGTAGCGGGCGGTCTTGTAGTCGAGCAGGACGATGCCGTCGTCCGGGCCCCGGTCGACCCGGTCGATGCGGCCCCGGACCAGGTGGTCCCCGACCTCCATCTCGAACCCGACCTCGAACCGCAACGCCCGGCGGGCGGCCTCGGCCTCGCTGCGGTGCCACAGCTCGAGCATGCCCATACCGTCGCGCCAGTACTGGTAGGCGATGGCCCTCGACGGGAACCAGGCGGGGTTGAAGCGCTGGCGGTAGGCGGCCTTCAGGTCGTCCGGCTCGTTGGCGATGTCGCCCTTGGCGGCCAGCTCGAAGATGGTGTGCATGAGCCGGCCGAAGGCCATCTGGTAGGAGGAGCGGTCGTCGAGCCCGGCCACGCTGCCGAAGAAGTACTTCAGGTGGCAGGCCTCATAGGTCCCGATCCGTGAGTAGGAGGTGCGCAGGCGCCCCTCGGCGGCGATCGGCTCGGGGTCGACGGTGTAGTCGCGCCGCCACCACCAGGTCGCCGGGTCGACACCCGGGATGGCCGCCAGGGTGGTCGCGGCGGCAAGTCGTTCGGCGGCCGGCCGGTCCCGGTCGCCCGCGACCCGGCGCAGGGCGCCGGCCGCCTCCAGGGAGCCAAGCGGGGCGGCGCCTTGGGCTGGCGGGTCGGCGGGGAGCTCCAGGCCGAGCTCGCGGAGGAAGCGGGACGGCTCGCCGCGGCCCTCGACGCGGGAGGCGGTGAAGACGACCCGGTCCCGGGCGCGACTGGCCGCGAGGGTGAAGCGTCGCCGCTCGGCGTCGAGGAGGGCGTCGGCGCGGGCCACCGGGCCCGGGTCGCCGTCGAGCCGCCAGGCCTCGAACAGTCCCTGCGGTCGGGCGGTCGTGGGCAGCGCGCCCTCCAGGCATCCTGCGACGATCACCAGGTCGAACTCCTGGCCCTTGGCCGCGTTGACCGAGAGGACGGCGACCGCGTCGGTCCTGGTCATCGCCGGAGGCAGCCAGGGGTCGCTGGCGAAGTCGGCCCGCTCGACCACGTCCAGGTAGGTACGCATGCTGGCGCCCGGCCGGCCGTCGACGAACAGGCTGAGGGCGCGGGAGAACGCGGTCAGGGCGTCGAGCTGGCGCTGGACGTCGGCGTCGGTCGGGTCGACCTCGGCACGCAGGATCAGCTCCGAGAAGGCGGGGGCGGCGCGCCACACCTCCCAGAAGCAGGCGTCCGCATCCAGCTCCGCGACCCAGCCCTCGGCCCGTTCGACCAGGTCGCACAGCGCCTCCACCCGGGCCACGAGCCCAGGGTCGAGCACCATGGCCGAACCGGCCCGGACCGGGCCCTCCGCTCCCCCGCCGTCGGCCCCGGGCTCCTGCGGGTCGTTCGCTTCCGCCGCTCCGTCGGTGGATCCGACACCGCCCACCGGGTCGGGGACGTCTCGAGCCGGCCCCGCGGCTTCCGGGCCGGGGACGTCCGGGTCGGGTGGACCGGCGGGCCCCTCCGGAAGTGGTGGTGGGACGGCCCGGGCGCGGACGTGGCCGGTCAGGGAGCGGTCGGCGAGGAGGGCGGCGCGGCGCAGGACCCGCAGCTCGCCGGGGTCGAGGCCGCCGAGGGGGGAGGTGAGGAGCGGGGGGAGCAGCTCGTCGGCGCGGGTCGGGTCGAGGGCGAGGCGGAACAGGTTCAGGACGTGCCCGACGACCGGCTCGGCGACGAGCTGGCGCTCGCCGGCGCCGAGCCGGTAGGGGACGCCGAACCGCTCGAGGGCCCGGCGGGTGGGCGCGCTGAGCCGCCGGGTCGACGGCAGCAGGACGGCCATCCGGCCGTAGGGGATGCCGTCCCGCTCGTGGGCGACCCGGAGCAGGCGGGCGTTGGCCTCGGCCTCCTCGGCGGGGCCCGGGTAGCGGGCGGCCTCCACGGTGGTGGTCCCGCCCCCGGTCAGGGCGATGACCGGCCCGGGCCCGGCGGCCTGGAGGCGCCGCACGGCGTCGAGCCCGGGGCCGCCGAGCCGCCGGCTGCGCTCGAGCAGGACCACGCTGGCACCGAGGCGCCTGGCCCATGCCGGCAGCGCCCCCGGGGTGGCGCCACGGAAGGCGTCGGTGGTGCCCGCCGGGTCGCCGGCCAGGACCGCCCTGGCGCCGCCACCGACCAGCAGGGTGAGCAGGCGGAGCTGGGCCGGGTCGAGCTCCTGCGCCTCGTCGACCAGGATCGTTCCGACCTGGGCGACGGTGGCGGCGAGGATCTCGGGGCGATCCTCCAGCAGGTCACCGGCCTGGAGGATGAGGCCGGCCTGGTCGACCGAGTCCTGAAGGGCGAGATGCTCGCCGTAGAGGGCGAGGAAGGCCGCGACCGGGACCCAGCTGGGACGGCCCTCGGCCGTGGCCCGCTCGAGCAGGTCCTCGGGAGCGAGCAGGCGGCGCTCGCAGGCGAGCACGAACTCGGCCAGCTCGTCGGTGAACGCGCGGGTGTCGACCAGCGGCGCCAGCGGGCCCCAGTCGACCTCACTCTGGTCGAGCGTGAGCAGCGACCGGACCAGGGACCACTGCTCTGGGCCGCTCAGCGGCCGCGGCTCGCCACGGTAGTCGAGCAGGTCGGCATGGCTGGTGACGAGGCCGCGGGCGAAGGCGTACCAGGTCACGCAGCCGAGCTCGCCGCCCGCGGCGCCGGCCAGCCCGGCCAGGAGCCGCTCGGTGGAGGCGACGGCGGCCTGGCGGCTGGAGGTGAGGAACCGGGCCGTGCCCCCCGGCCGGGCCAGCAGGTGGTGCATGGTCGCCTCGAGCAGGGCCGTCTTGCCGCTGCCGGGGCCGCCGAGGATGACCACGTTGCCGGGTGGGAGCGTCGCCGCCAGCTCGGCGGGCGGGCCGTCGGGAAGCGCCACCGGACCGGGGCCGGGAAGCGCGCTGATGACCGATCCCGCCGCCGGGGCCGCGCCAGAGGCGGCCGGAGTGGCGCCCGGGAGGCCGCTGGGCGGCTGGTCCGGGGTGGGGGGGCTTGGCCGGTTCATCATGCGGGCATCCTAGCGAGCGGCTACGACGCTGGCTGCGCGTTGTCCACACCCCGCCCACCATGCGGGCGCATCCCGGCCCCGCGGGGTGATCGACGCCGCGTGCGCCGGGGGCCGACGGGCTGGCTGTGGACGGATCGGCGTGGCGGTCAGGGCCGGCGCCTATGCTTCCTGGTGCGAGGCGGCGTCGCTGTGGTCGCCTCGCGAGGGTCGAGGAGGTCGACGACGCCGAGGAGGCCGATGACTGCCTGGCTGGACCGCCGCCGGCGGGCCCTGGTCCTGTCCCTGCTCGCGCTGGTCCTCGTCGTCCTTGGCGGATGCCAGGGCCTGGAGGACATCGGGGGCGGGGCCGGGCGGGCGCCGGCCGATCTGTCCACCAGCAAGGCCGAGCGGGCGGCCTGGCCGGATGCGCCGAAGGACGCCGTGCCGGCGAAGGTGGTGCGGGTCTCGGACGGCGACACGTTCGTCGCCACCGTGAACGGGCGGCGGGAACGGATCCGGGTGATCGGGGTGGACACCCCGGAGTCGGTGGCGCCCAACCAGCCGGTCGAGCCGTACGGCGAGGAGGCCTCGGACTTCGCCAAGCAGTACCTGGACGGCGAGACCGTGCGGCTCGCGGGGGACGCCGAGCCGCGGGACCGCTACGGCCGGATGCTCGCCTACGTGTGGCTGGAGGACGGGACGTTCTGGAACGCGCTGCTGGTCGCCGAGGGATATGCGCAGCAGCTCACGATCCCGCCGAACGTCACCTACGAGCGCCTGTTCCGCCGCCTGGTGAGCGAGGCCCGGCGCGAGGACCGCGGCCTCTGGTCCCAGGAGAACCAACCCAGCTCCTGAGGTCCGGACGCCCTCCACCCGGGACGCTGACGACCTGGGACGCTGACGACCCGGGCCGCGCTCGACCTGGGGCTGGAACGAAAAAGACGGCCTGCCGTCCGGGGGGTCCCGGTAGTCCCCCAACCACCGGTCCTCACACCGGACGGCGCGGCCGTCGCTAGGCGAACGTGCTTCCCGCGCCTCCCGTGTCCTCTCGGCCTAGGCCGAAACGGCCTGGGCCGTCCTGCGGGCGGAAGTGGTCCTCCCGGAACGCCCCCCAGCGCCCGTGTGGACCAGCTCCGTGTTCGCCTACCAAGCGTAAAGGGTCGTTCCCGTTCTTGGCTCCCTCGTCGCCAAATCGTTATCAGCCAAAATACCAGATTCGGTCGACGTACCTCATGTCGGACCATGCCGCGCCGTCCGTCCCCCGATCAACCGGCGGGACGTTGGGTCAAGGTGACCGTAATGGTTGTTTCGTTCCCACCGCGAGTGATCCCGAGGGTGACCTTGTCGCCGGGCTGGTGGCCACGGATGCTGGCGACCATCTCGCTGTAGTTCTCGACCGCCTTCCCGTCGATCGTGGTCACCAGGTCGCCGGGCCGGAGGCCGGCCCGGGAGGCGGGGCTGTTGGGGGCGACCTCCTGGATGAGGGCTCCGTTCTGGCCGCCGGCGGTGGTCAGCGAGGGGGTCACGCCGAGGTAGCCGGTCTGGATCGGCTTGCCCTGGACGATGGCCGCGGCCGACTTGGCCGCCAGGTCGATCGGGACGGCGAACCCGATGCCGACGTTGCCGTTGGAGCCGTCGCTGGCTGGGCGGATGGCGCTGTTGATGCCGATGACGCGGCCGCGGCGGTCGGCCAGCACCCCGCCGGAGTTGCCCGGGTTGATGGGGGCGTCGGTCTGGATGACCTCACGGCCGTCGTCGAGGACCCGGTCGGTGGAGCTGATGATCCCGGCGGTCACGGTCTCGTTGAGGCCGAAGGGGCTGCCGATGGCGATCGCCAGCTGGCCGACCTGGACGTCCTGGCCGACGGCGAGCGGTGCCGTGGCGAGACCGGTGCGGTCGACCTTGACCACGCCGACGTCGTTGAGGTCGTCGGTGCCGACCACCTTGCCCTGGAGCTTGGTGCCGTCATAGAGGCGGATCTCGACCTCGTCGACCCCGTCGATGACGTGGGCGGCGGTCATGATGTAGCCGTTCTTGTCGTAGATGAAGCCCGAGCCCACGCCGCTGCCGTGGCGGATCTCGACCACCGTGGGCAGCAGCGCCTTGGCGACGGCGGCGGCCGGCTCCTCGCCCGAGGGGGCGGGGGCGGCGGCGATCGGGGCCTGGCCGGCGATCGGGATGCCGGCGCCGGCCGGCTCGTTGTTGTTGTTGTTGCGGTCGAGCGCCTGGCTGATGCCGAAGCCGGCGCCGAGCAGGACGACGCCGGCCAGCACCCCGGCCAGCCAGCGGGGCGGCCGCCGGCCGCCGGGCGCGCCGGCGTCGGGCGAGCGCGTGCCCCAGCCGGGGACGGTCGGGTAGCCGCCGCCTCCCTGGCCCCAGCCGGGCTGGGCGGGGTCGGCCTGGGTGTCCGGGCCCTTGGGCTGGGTCCAGGACGGGCCGGCCGGTGCCGCCGGGGCCTGGGGGCCGGTGCTGTCGGCGTCCGAGCCGGTCAGCTGGGTGGTGGGGGCGGCGTCGCTCCCGGACGACTGGGTCCAGGAGGGGCCCTGCGCGGCCTTGGGCGGGGTCCAGCTGGGGCCGGCCTCGGGTGCCGAGGGCTGGGACCAGGCGGGACCGGCCTCGGGAGCGGGCGGCTGGGTCTGGGTGGTGTCGGGTCCTGCCGGGGTCTGGCCCCAGGACGAGGGCGACTGGCCCCAGGACGGCGGCCAGGTCTCATCGGCCGGGGAGCTGCTCGGTGCTGCCTCGTCGCGTGGGGGTGGCTGGGTGTTGGTTGCGGAGTCCGGGGAGCGCGATGGCTCCAGGCCGTCGCGAATGGACATCGGTCGCCTCCTGCGGGTCGAACATGACAAGCCTTGTTGTCGACGAGGCTAGGTGACCGGCGCTAAAGCACTAGTAAGGCGGTTCTCAAAGGGAGATAAGCGCGGCCGGCGGCCCTATTCCGGCGGCGGGCCGAACGAGGGCCGGGTGCGGGCGCGGTCGACGGGGGTGGGGACCGGGGTGGGCGCGTGGGCCGCGTGGGGGCGGGTGGGCGTGTCGGCCTGGGTGCCGGGGGCGGTGACCGGGAGCCAGATGACGAAGGAGGAGCCGACGCCGACCTTGGACTGGAGGCGGATGTGGCCGCCGTGGCTCTCGGCGATCTGGCGGACGATGGCGAGGCCCAGGCCGGTGCCGCCGTCGGCGCGGGAACGGGCCTTGTCGGCCCGCCAGAAGCGGTCGAAGACGTGGGGCTGGTCCTCGGGGGAGATGCCGGGGCCCTCGTCGGCGACGGCGATCCAGGCGCGGTCGCCCTCGCTGCCGGTTGCGAGGCGGATGCGGGAGCCGGCGGGGGCGAGGCGGACAGCGTTCTCCAGGAGGTTGGCCACGGCGCGCTTGAGGGCGTCGCGGTCGCCGGTGACGACCACGCCGGGGGCGATGGCTCGGTCCAGGACGATGCTGCGGGCGGCGGCCGGGACCATGAAGTCGTCGCTGGCCTCGGTGACGGCCACGCCGAGGTCGACCTGCTCGTGCTCGAGGGTCGGCTCCTGGCGGCGGGCCAGGGCGAGGAGGTCGTCGACCAGTCGGGCCATGCGGTCGCCGGCCCGCTTGACCACGATGAGGGTCTGGCGCAGGTCGTCGGGGTCGGCGCGGGGGTCGGCCAGGGCGACGTCGACGTTGGTGCGGATGATGGCCAGCGGGTTGCGGAGCTCGTGGGAGGCGTCGGCGGTGAACTGGCGCTGGGCGGCGAAGGCGGCGTCCAGGCGGGCCAGCATGGCGTCGAAGGTGTCGGCCAGCTGCTTGAGCTCGTCGTCGGGGCCGGGCAGCTCGATGCGGCGGGACAGGTCGGTGGCCTGGATGTCGCGGGCCACCGCGGTGATGCGGCCGATCGGGCGCAGCACCCGGCCGGCCACCACCCAGCCGACGCCGAGGCTGGCCACGAACAGCACCCCGAGGGCGCCGAAGGAGTAGTTGCGCAGCTCCTTGAGGGTGCGGGAGTTGACCAGGCGCTCGAACTCGCTCAGGGAGACGAGCCGGATGCAGTCGCCGTAGCGGGGGCAGAACGCCCCGCGGGAGGCCGAGACCGGCTCGTGGCGCAGGTTCATCAGCAGGACCAGGTAGATGGCGGCGACCACGATCGCGGCCAGGCCGAACAGCACGCCCGAGTACAGCAGGGTGTAGCGGAACCGGATCGACCTGGCCCACTCCGGCAGCCGGTCGACCAGCCAGCCGGGCGGGTTCACGGCTGCTCGCGCAGGCGGTACCCGCGACCGACGACGGTCTCGATCGGCTGGCTGTCGCCCGCGTCGGCCAGCTTGCGGCGCAGCGTCATCACGGTGACCCGGACGGTGTTGGTGAAGGGGTCGGCGTTCTCGTCCCAGACGTGCTCCAGGAGGTCCTCCTGGCTGAGCACCTGCCCCGGCCGGGACATGAAGTAGCGCAGCAGCGCGAACTCCTTGGGCGTCAGGGGCAGCTGGTGGCCGTCGCGGCGAGCGTCGTGGCGGGAGCTGTCGAGCTCGATGTCCCCCACCCGGAGCACGGCCCCGGAGCGGCCGGCGTCGCGGCGCAGCAGGGCCCGCACCCGCGCCTTCAGCTCCTCGAAGTCGAACGGCTTGACCAGGTAGTCGTCGGCGCCCTCGTCCAGGCCGGTGATCCGGTCGCGGGTCGAGTCGCGGGCGGTCAGCATCAGCACCCGGGTCGGCTGGCCGACGTCGTCGGCCCGGATGCGCCGCACCACCTCGATGCCGTCGAGGCGGGGCAGGTTCAGGTCGAGACAGACCACGTCGTAGTCGTTGACGCTCGCCTTCTCGACGGCCTCGTCCCCGTCGTAGGCGACGTCGACGGCGTAGCCCTCACGACGCAGGCCGCGCGCGATCGCGTCGGCCAGGTCGGCCTCGTCCTCAACGACCAGCACCCGCATACCTGGATGGTAGCCTTCGACGCCATCAAGCAGGTGTAAGAGGCCAGCTTGTTAGACTGCCACATGGCCTCCGACACCAACCGGGCCGGAGCCGGCGTCCTCGTGGCCATCGGTGGTGCGGAGGACAAGCTCGGCCACCGGACCATCCTCAACCACTTCGTGCAGCGCGCCGGCGGCCGGCGGGCCCGGATCGCGGTGATCGCCACCGCCTCCTCGCTCGGCGACGAGATCCTCGGGATGTACCGGCAGGTGTTCACCGACCTGGGCGCGGCCGAGGTCATGCCGCTGCGGCCCGCGACCCGCGAGGAGGCCGACGCGCCAGGGCCGGCCGAGACCGTCGCCAAGGCCACCGGGGTGTTCATGACCGGCGGCAACCAGCTGCGGCTGTCGATGGTGGTGGCCGGGACCCGGCTGGGGGCGGCCCTGCTGGACGCGCACCGCCGGGGCGCGGTGGTCGGCGGCACCTCGGCCGGGGCCAGCGCCCTGAGCGCCCACATGGTCGCCTTCGGCGGCCCCGGCGAGGTCCCCAAGCAGCGCCTGGCGCACATGTCGGCCGGGCTCGGGCTGCTGCCCGGGGCGGTCATCGACCAGCACTTCAGCCAGCGCAACCGGCTGGGACGGCTGCTGCTGCTGGTGGCCGAGTCCCCCAGCCAGCTCGGCATCGGCATCGACGAGGACACCGCCGCCGTGATCAGCCCCGACGGCGTGCTCGAGGTGCTGGGCAAGGGCACGGTGACGGTGGTCGACGGGTCCAGGGCCCAGTCGGACGCGTTCGAGGTGCGGGCCAGGCGGCCGGTGCTGGTGTCGGGCGTGGTCCTGCACGCCCTGCCGCCCGGCTACCGCTTCGACCTCGGCGCCCGGGTCCTGCTTCCCCGGCTGCAGGCGATCGCCACACCGCGGCGCCAGGCCCGCCAGGAGGTGGCCGAGGAGTGGCCGGCCGGACGCCCGGCCCGGCGGCGTCGCAGCAGCGGCGGTGAGGAGCAGGAAGCATCGCAATAACCGTGGTGAGGAGCAGGAGGCAGCGATGAGTGAGGACCTGGCCGCCCCGGCCGACGACGCCACCGCCGCCGCCACCGAGGAGCCGGCCCAACCCCGGGCGGATCTCAAGATCCTGGAGTCCCGCGTCTACCGCGGGCCCAACTACTGGTCCTATGACAAGGCCGTCCACCTGCTGGTCGACCTCGGGTCGCTGGAGGACTTCCCCACGAACCTGCTCCCGGGGTTCACCGACGACCTGCTCGCCCTGCTTCCCGGCCTGGCCGACCACAGCTGCGGGGTCGGCCGCAAGGGCGGGTTCGTGGAGCGGCTGCGCGACGGCACCTGGCTGGGGCACGTGGCCGAGCACGTCGCCCTCCAGCTCCAGCGGGAGGCCGGGGGCGAGCAGCGGCGGGGCAAGACCCGCGGCGCCGGCCGGCGCGGCCAGTACAACGTGATCTACGGCTACGGCGACGACCAGGTCGGGCTGGCCGCCGGCCGGCTGGCCGTGCGGCTGGTCAACCACCTAGTCGAGAACCAGGTCGAGCGCGAGCCGGACTTCGACTTCGAGGCCGAGCTGGAGCGGTTCATCCTCCGGGCCGAGCGGACCGCCTTCGGCCCCTCGACCCAGGCCATCCTCGACGAGGCGGTGGCCCGCGACATCCCCTTCCTGCGGCTCAACGAGCACTCCCTCGTCCAGCTCGGCCAGGGCATCTACCAGCAGCGCATCCGGGCCACCATGACCTCCAAGACGAGCTCGCTGGCGGTCGACGTCGCCGGGGACAAGGAGCTGACGACCCGGCTCCTGGCCGCCGCCGGGCTGCCGGTGCCCCGCTCGTACCCGGCGCGCGACGTCGCCGACGCCGTGGCCGCCGCCCGCCGCCTCGGGTTCCCCCTGGTGGTCAAGCCGCTGGACGGCAACCACGGCCGCGGGGTCCACCTGAACCTGCGCACCGAGGAGGAGGTGGCCGCCGCGTTCCCGGCGGCGCAGGACGAGGCCAGGCGGGGCTGGGTGCTGGTCGAGACCTATGTCGCCGGCAACGACTACCGGGTGCTGGTGGTGGGCGGGCGGATGGTGGCGATCGCCGAGCGGGTCCCGGCCCACGTGGTCGGCGACGGCGAGCACACCGTCGCGCAGCTGGTGGCGCGGACCAACGCCGACCCGCGCCGCGGGGTCGGCCACGAGAAGGTCCTGACCCGCATCCGGGTCGACCAGGCGGCGGTCGAGCTGGTCCGCGCTCAGGGGTTCGAGCTGGACGAGGTGCCCGGAGAGGGCACCACGGTCAAGCTGACCCTGACCGGCAACATGTCGACCGGCGGCATCTCGATCGACCGCACCGACGAGGCCCATCCCGACAACGTGGAGATCGCCGAGGAGGCGGCCCGGGTGGTCGGCCTGGACGTGGCCGGGATCGACTTCATCGCCCCCGACCTGGCCGAGCCGGTGCGCGAGACGGGCGGGGCGATCGTCGAGGTCAACGCCGCCCCCGGGTTCCGCATGCACACCCACCCGACCGTCGGCGAGCCCCAGTACGTGGCCAAGCCGGTGGTCGACCTCCTGTTCCCGCCCGGCACCCCCTCCCGCATCCCGATCGTGGCCGTGACCGGCACCAACGGCAAGACGACGACCAGCCGGATGATCGCCCACATCTTCAAGGGGATGGGCCGCCAGGTCGGCCTGACCTCGACCGACGGCATCCTGATCGACGAGCGGCTGGTGGTCACGGCCGACGCCTCGGGGCCGCGCTCGGCCCGGATGGTCCTCCAGAACCCGCGGGTCGACTTCGCCGTGTTCGAGGTGGCCAGGGGCGGGATCCTGCGCGAGGGCCTCGGCTATGAGCGCAACGACGTCGGGGTGGTGCTCAACATCGGCGCCGACCACCTCGGCCTGCGCGGGATCGACACCCTCAAGCAGCTGGCCGCGGTCAAGCAGGTGGTGATCGAGGCCGTGCCCCGCGACGGGCACGGGGTCCTGAACGCCGACGACCCGCTGGTCGCCGGGATGCGCCGGCACTGCTCGGGCGAGCTGGTGTGGTTCTCCATGCAGGACGGCAACGAGCTGGTCGAGGCCCACTGCCGCCGGGGCGGGCGGGCCATCGTGCTCGAGGACGGCCGGCTCGGCGAGGGGATCGTGCTCCGCCAGGGGCGGCGCTCGACCCTGATCGCCCCCACCGGCGCGGTGCCGGCGACCTTCGGGGGCCGGGCCCGCATGAACGTGGCCAACGCCATGGCCGCGGCCGCGGCCGCCCTGGCCGCCGGCGCCCACCTCCACGACATCCGGGCCGGCCTGCGCTCGTTCACCACCTCCTACGAGGTCGCGCCGGGACGGCTCAACCTGTTCGAGGTGGACGGCTACCGGGTGATCGTCGACTACTGCCACAACGCGGCCGGCATGCGCATGCTCGGCGACTTCGTCGACCGCCTGGCCGTCCCGCCCAAGGGCGGCGACGTCATCGCCAGGCGGCGCACCGGGGTCGTGGCCAGCCCCGGCGACCGCCGCGACAAGGACGTCCGGGAGCTGGGCGAGGTCGCGGCCAGGCACTTCGACGCCCTGATCGTTCGCGAGGACCGCAACCTGCGCGGCCGCCAGCCGGGCGAGATCGCCGAGCTGGTCGCGGCCGGCGCCAGGGCGGCCGCCGACGACGGGGCCCGCTGCCGCAGCCTCGAGGTGGTCCTGGACGAGCTGGAGGCGTCCCGCCTCGCCCTCGACCGGGCCAACCCCGGCGACCTGGTGGTGCTCTGCGCCGACCAGGTCGACAGCATCGTCGACGAGCTCCAGACCCGGTCTAGGCCTCCCGGACCCGCTGGCGCAGGGGCTTGATCCGCAGCAGCAGCCGCTCGGACTGGATCTGGTTGCGGTACTCGTGGCCGTAGTACTTCATCGACAGCGCGTCGATGTGCGCCCTGGCCTCGGGGCCGGCGACGGTCTCGACCACCTCGCCGCGGACCTCGGCGTAGCGGTAGGGCTCGTCCTGGTCCCAGATGGTGACCGTGACCCGGGGGTCGCGGCGGATGTTCCTGGCCTTCTGGCGGTGGCGCTCGGTGTTGATCAGGACGTGCTCGTCGTCGCAGTCCACCCACATCACGTGGGTCATGGGTTGGCCGTCGGGCAGCAGGGTGGTGAACGCGGCGAAGTTCTTTCCCTTGGCCAGGGCGCGGACGCCTTCTTCCAGCACGGTGTCCTCCGGGTCGCGGTCGGTGAGGTCGCGCTCAGGCTACCCGGCCCGGGCCGCGACGACGCGGGCCCGCAGCTGGCCGGGGTCGAGCAGGGTGGCGCCCTGGGCATCCAGCCAGGCCAGGATCTCGGACCGCTCGGCCGGGGCCATCAGGGCCAGGACGTCGCCCGGGGCCGAGGAGGCGGCCAGGGCCTTGAGCCCGGCGAGCTCGCCCGGGTGGGCGGGCACGTCGGTGACCCCGACCGTGGCCGCGCCCTCGCGCAGCAGCCCGACCAGCTCGGACGCCTCCCGGCCGCGCAGGTAGCGGTGCTTCTCGCCGATCGCGACCCGGTCGGCGCCTCTGGCCGCCAGCTCGCCAAGGGAGCGGATCAGCTCGTCGGAGCGGTCCCCGGCGGTGCCGACCAGGGCGTGCACCCGGCCGCCGGGCAGGCGCAGCCCCCTGGCCACCTCGAGCAGGGCGAGCAGGCTGGCCTCGTTGTGGGCCATGTCCACGATCACCGCCCGGCCGTCCAGGTCGAGGATGTTCATCCGCCCCGGGTTCTGGCCCGGGTCGGGGCGGAAGCCGCGCAGGCCGTCGAGCACCGCCTCCCGGGGCAGGCCGGCGGCGAGCCCGGCGGCCGCCGCGGCGAGCGCGTTGGCCACGTTGAAGGAGGCCAGGCCGGCCAGGGTGACGGGCACGTCCAGGACCGGCAGGAGCCGGTCGACCCGGCCCCTGGTCAGCACGACCAGGTCGCCGTCGAGCACGGTGGCGGCCCGCCCGCCCTCGGTCTGGGCCTCGCGCAGGCCGGGCGCGTCCGGGTCGAGGCCGAAGGTGAACGGCCGGGCCCGCGACAGCCGGCGCATGGCCAGGGTCCGCGGGTCGTCGGCGTTCAGCACCACCCAGCCGCCGGGGCGGGTGATCCGCACGATCGTCGCCTTGACCTCGGCCAGCTGGTCGAGGGTCTGGATGCCGCCGAGGCCGAGGTGGTCGGCGGAGATGTTGGTGACCACGGCGACGTCGTTGTGGGCCACCCCGACCCCGCGGCGCAGGATGCCGCCCCTGGCCGTCTCCAGCACGGCCAGCTGGATGCCGGGCTGGGCCAGGACCTGGGCCGCCCCGCCCGGGCCCGACCAGTCACCCTCCTCCATCAGCTCGCCGTCCAGGTAGATGCCGTCGGTGTTGGACCAGCCGACGTGGAGCCCGGCCGCCCGGCCCATGTGGGCGATCAGCCGGGTCACCGTGGTCTTGCCGTTGGTGCCGGTCACCGCCACCGTCGGCACCCGGGGCACGGGCAGCGACGGGCCCGGTCCGGCCTCGACCTGGCGCAGGCGCGCCCCGGCCTCCTCCAGCCGCTCGGCCAGGCCGGGGGTACCCATGGAGGCGACCAGCTCGGCCACGGCCCGGCCGAGGGCCTCGGCGGCGTGCTGGCGCCGCCATGGGTAGGCGACCACCAGCTGGGCCGGCTCGGGACCGGGGCGGCTACGCACGGCCAGGGCCCGCACCCCGGCCTCGGCCGCGGTCCGCCGGACCAGGTGGGCCAGCAGCCTGGTGGCGAAGCGGCGCCGCTGCTCGCCGCCGGGCGGCCCCGGCGACCCGGCCGTCAGCCCGACCTCGCCGGCCACCGCCGCCGCCCGCCCCTCGGGCAGCGACAGCAGGCCGGGCACGGCAAGAATGAGCTTGATCGTCGGGCGCGGGAAGTAGAGGTTGGCCCCGTCGAGCACCCGCAGCTCGACCAGGGCGGTGCCGGGACCCTCCGGGTCTCCCTCCGCCATGCCCGGAACTCTATCCTGACGCCATCGGGGTATGGTGCCGCCATGACCACCCGGACAGCCACCGGCACGAGCGGCGTCATCAGGAGCCTCGGCCGGTGACCGACCCCAGAGCCGAGCCTGCCTGCCTGCTGGCCCCGCTGCGCGAGCGCTACGACGACGTCCTCGGCCGGATCGAGGAGCTGGTCAACATCGACTCCGGCTCCTTCACGACCACGGGCGTGAACCGGGTCGCCGACCTGTGCCAGGCCCGCTTCGAGGCCGGCGGCTGGGAGGTCGAGCGCCACCGCCACCGCCCCGACCAGGAGTGGGCCGGGGCGCCGCTGGGCGACATGGTGGTCGGCCGGCGCGCCGGGGCTAGGCCGGTCGCCGAGGGCGGGCGGCGCCTGCTGCTGCTGGCCCACATGGACACCGTGTTCGACGAGGGCACGGCCGCCGCCCGGCCGTTCCGGACCCGGGACGGGCGCGCCTACGGTCCGGGGGTGACCGACGACAAGGCCGGGGTGGTGTGCGGGTTCGAGGCCGTCGAGGTCCTCTGCGACCTGACCGGCTTCGACGACTTCGCCGCCATCACCCTGGTCTGCTCGCCCGACGAGGAGATCGGCTCGCCGTTCAGCCGCCCCCTGATCGAGGCCCTGGCCGGCGAGCACGACGTGGCCGTCGGGCTGGAGGCGGCCCGGGTCAACGGCGCCCTGGTCTCGGCCCGCAAGGGCATCTCGGCCTTCACCGTCGAGGTCACGGGCAAGGCCGTCCACGCCGGGGTGCGGCCGGCCGAGGGCGTCAACGCGGTCCTCGAGGCGGCCCACAAGACCGTCGCCCTCCAGGCCCTGAACGGCCGCTGGGACGGGGTGACCTGCAACGTCGGGGTCCTCCGGGGCGGCAGCCGGACCAACGTGGTCGCCGACCGGGCGGTCATGCAGGTCGAGGTCAGGGCGGCCACAACGGCCGCCTTCGACCAGGCCATGGACGAGGTCGGGCGGATCGTGGCCGCGACCACCGTCGAGGGGGCCAGGGCGACGATGGCGCCGGCGCACCGCCACCCGCCGATGGAGCGCACCGCGGCCGTGGCCGCGCTGGTCGGCCAGGCCCAGGCGGTCGCCCGCGACCTCGGGTTCGAGGTCGGCGAGGCCGCCACCGGCGGGGCCGGGGACGCCAACACGACCGCCGCCGCCGGGCTGGCCACCATCGACGGACTGGCCCCGGTGGGCGGCGAGGCCCACGGGCCGACCGAGTGGCTGGACCTCGGCAGCGTGGTCCCCCGCACCGCCCTGCTGGCCGGGCTGCTGGCCCGCCTCGGGGCCCAGGGGGCCCAGGCCTAGCCGGGTCTACCAGGGGTTCCGCGACCGGCCACCTATACTGCTTGCACCCATGGCTAGGACCCGAGCGCGGTTGGTCACGCCCGTCAGGCGCCTCGTCCAGCTCCTGCTGGTCGCCTTCGTGGTGATCTACTTCGTGCTGCCCCAGATCGCCGGGGCCCGCCGGGCCCTGCACCTGCTGGCCGGGGTCAACCTGTGGCTGATCGTCCTCGGGATCGCCCTCGAGACCTGCTCGATCCTCAGCTACGCCAACCTGACCAGGGCGATGATCCACGGCACCCCGCCCCCCTACCTGACCGTGCTCCGGATCAACCTCTCGACCCTGGCCATCAGTCACGTGGTCCCGGGCGGCGCGGCCGTCGGGGGGGCGCTCGGGTTCCGGCTGCTGACCCGGTTCGGGCTGTCGGGCACCGACGCCGCCTTCGCCATGGCCGCCCAGGGCATCGGGTCGGCGGTGGTGCTCAACCTCCTGCTCTGGGTCGGGCTGCTGGTCTCGATCCTCAGCGGCGCCTACAACCCCCTGTACGCCACCGCCGCCCTGGTCGGGGTGGTGCTGCTCGGCGGCTTCTCGGCCGCGGTGGTGCTGCTCATGCGGGGCGAGGAGGGCGCAGCCAAGGTCATGCGGACGGTGGCCAGCCGGGTCCCGTTCCTGGACGAGGAGAGCGTCTACCGGCTGGTCCTGCGCCTGGCCGCCCGGCTCCAGACCCTGGTCGCCGACCGCCCCCGGCTGATCCGGGGCCTGCTCTGGGACCTGTCCTTCTGGCTCTGCTCGGCCGCCTCGCTGTGGGTGTTCCTGCTCGCCTTCGGGTACCGGGCCGGCATCGACGGGCTGATCGTGGCCTTCGGGCTGGCGTACGTGCTGGCCGCCATCCCCATCACCCCGGCCGGCCTCGGTGTGGTCGAGGCGACCATGATCGCCCTGCTCACCTTCTTCGGCGCCGACCGGGGCACGGCCACCCTGGGGGTCGTCTCCTACCGGCTGATCAACTTCTGGCTGCCCATCCCCCTCGGCGCCCTGGCCTACCTGTCGCTCCAGGTCGAGCAGGAGACCCCCGAAGGCCGCCGCCGCATCGACGAGCGCCGCAAGGCCAGCGAGCTGCGCCGCCTGGCCGAGCGCTCGCTGCGCGAGTCCGAAGGACACCGGGTACGGTTGAGCCGGCGGGAAGACTAGCGAGCGCCTGTGCCATGGACCGGCTGATCGCCTACCTGACCACCCGGCGCTTCTCGGCGTACATCTCGGCGTCGGCGGCCGACCAGGCCGAGGCAAGGGTGCCCGACGGCTGGCGGGTGGCGTGGCCGACCGAGGCGCGGATGCCGGCCGCCTCCAGCGCCCCCCGGAGACGGTCGGCCAGCACCTTGGCCGCGGACTCGTCGCACTCGACGGCCAGGACGCCGAACTCGTCGCCGCCGAGCCGGGCGACCACGTCGGCGGCCCGCCGGCAGGCGTCGATCACCTGGGCGGTGCGGCGCAGCAGCCGGTCCCCGGCGGCGTGGCCCTGGCTGTCGTTGACCCGCTTCAGCTCGTCCAGGTCGATCGCGACCAGGGACGCCACCGAGCCGTAGCGGCGGCAGCGAGCCTCCTCGGCGTCCAGCAGCCGGTCCCAGGCGCGGCGGTTGCCGACCCCGGTGAGCGGGTCGGTGAGGGCGTCCAGCTCGGCCAGCTCGAAGCGCCGCTGCAGCTCCTGGCGGTCCAGCTCCTGGGCCAGCAGCACGGCCAGCATCCGGCCCAGCAGCTCGATGGTCGGCAGCTCGGCCGCCAGCTCCGGCCGGCCCGGCTCGGGGTCGACCCCGCACAGGCAGCCGAACACCGACCCGTCAGGGGCCAGGACGGGCACGCCGGCCAGGGCGCCAACGGGTACGCCGCCGCCGGGCGATGCGCTGGCGTAGGCCTGGACCTCGGCCGCGACCCGGGCCACCCGGGGGCCGCGGCCGTCGACCAGGGCCCGCACGGGCAGGTCGGCGTCCGACAGCTCCTGGTCGGCCCGGATGCCGTAGCTGCGGTCGCGGACGGCCAGCACCGAGGACCCGCCGTCGTCGAGCAGCCGCACCAGCAGCCAGGTCCCGAGGCCGGTCCGGGCCGGCAGGCCGTCAAGCATCGATGCGACCGCGTCCCGGAACGCCGTCGACGGGCAGAGGTCAAGCCCCACGTCCACCCCCCACGACGCCCCGGAGCGGGACGCCCGCTACTCGACTACTCGCCTGCCGCCTTCTTGCGCCCTCGGCTGCTCGCCTTGCGGTCCGGGGCCGGCTTGCCGGCCTTGGCCGCTTCGACACTCGCCTTGAGCGCCTCCATCAGGTCGACCACCTTAGACGGTTCGGCCTCTTCGGTATAGGTGATCTCTTCACCCTGGATCTTCTTCTGGACCAGTTCCTCGAGCGCCGCCCGGTAGTCGTCGTGGAACTCCTCGGGCTGGAAGGCGTCGGTGAGGCTGTCGATCAGGCTGCGGGCCATACGGATCTCCTGCGGCCGCAGCTCGACCGACTCGTCCAGGACGTCGAACTTGGGCACGCGGATCTCGTCCGGCCAGAACATCGTCTCCAGCACGAACACGTTGTCGCGCAGCCGCAGGGTGGCCAGGTGCTCCTTGTCGCGGAAGGCGACCTTGGCCAGGGCGACCTTGCCGTCGTCGGCCATCGCCTCCCGCAGCAGGTGGTAGGCCTTGACCCCGGTGCCCTCGGGCACCAGGTAGTAGGCCTTCTGGAAGTAGATCGGGTCGATCTCCTCGGCCTCGACGAACCGCTCGATCTCGATCGCCTTGGCCGAGGCCACCGGCAGCGAGTCGAGCTCCTCGTCGGTCAGGGTCACGTAGTGGTCCTTCTCGTACTCGTAGCCCTTGACGATCTCGGAGTAGTCGATCTCTTCCCCGTCGACCGAGCACACCCGCTTGTAGCGGATCCGGCCGCCGTCGGGCTCGTGCAGCTGGTTGAACCGGAGGCTCTTCGCCTCGGTGGCCCCATACACCCGGACGGGGATGGTGACCAGCCCGAAGGAGATCGCCCCCTTCCAGATCGTCTTCACGAAGCCAGGCCTCCTTATGACGTCGGAACTCTCCGCGAGCGGCGGGCACGTCGGAAGGCGACGGTCACGGACCAGGGACAACTGTACGCTGGCGAGCAACGCAACTAAAGGAGGACTGGCCCCACTTGGCTCCCGGCAAACGCCGTCACCTGCCGTTTCCCTCGCCGCTGGCGGCACGGCGGTCCGGCGACGCCTGGCGGCTGGAGGCCGACGGCCGTGAGCTGCGCCTGTCCAACCTGGACAAGGTCTACTGGCCCGGCGAGGGCATCACCAAGGGCGACCTGCTCGCCTACTACTGGAACGTCGCCGACCTGCTCCTGCCCCACCTGCGCGACCGCCCGCTGACGATGAAGCGGATGCCGGACGGGCTCGCCGGCGAGCCCTTCTACGAGAAGCAGGTCCCGGCCCACGCCCCCGACTGGCTGCCCACGGCGGCCGTGCCCACCGAGGAGGACTCCCGGGTCGTCGAGTTCGTGCTCGCCCAGGACCGGGCCAGCCTGCTGTACGTGGTCAACCTCGGCTGTATCGAGATGCACCCCCTGCACTCGCGGGCCGGCTCCCTTGACCGGCCCGACTACGCCTTCTTCGACCTCGACCCGTTCGAGCCGTACACCTACGAGGACGTCCGCACCGTGGCCAAGCTGGTCAAGGTGGTGCTGGACGGCCTCGGCCTGCGCGGCTACGCCAAGACCTCGGGGGCGACCGGGATGCAGGTGTTCGTCCCCCTGGACGGCACCCACACCCACACCGACGCCCGGGAGTTCGTCGAGCGGGTGGGGCGGCTGGTCGTCCGCGCCTACCCGGAGAAGGCGACCATGGCCTGGCCGGTGGCCGACCGGGCGGGCAAGATCTTCATCGACCACAACATGAACCGGTCGGGGGCCAACATCGCCAGCGTCTACTCGCTGCGGCCCCTGCCCGGGGCGCCGGTGTCGACCCCGCTGGACTGGGAGGAGCTGGACGACGACATCGAGCCGGGCGACTTCCGGATCGACAACGTCTGGGAGCGGTTCGCCGCCGGGGACCGGTTCGCGCCGGTCCTGCACGACAGGCAGTCGCTGATCCCGGCCATGGAGGCCCTGGGCCTCACCCCCGGCACCCCCGAGGAGCCCCGGGAACGCAGCCGCCCCCGGTTCCCCTCCAAGCGCACGACCCGCCCCGCCAGCCGGGCCAGCCTGGACGAGTACGTGGCCAAGCGCGACTTCCAGCGCAC
>Ga0068861_100000459_pt1 | contig 23777 bp, 23 predicted proteins | sample KBSSwiS42_FD_66593 | JGI IMG/M metagenome (GOLD analysis project Ga0068861, IMG submission 66593) | Switchgrass rhizosphere microbial communities from Kellogg Biological Station, Michigan, USA - KBS Switchgrass S4-2 | ecosystem: Host-associated > Plants > Roots > Rhizosphere > Soil ...
TCAGGCCCGCTCGGCCTCGAGGTGGCGCGCCTCGTCGGCGGTGAGATAGCCGCGGCTGCGGGTGTCGGGCATGAGGAGCACCGCGACGAACGCGACGCAGGCCATGCCGACGACGTACCAGAAGAACACGCTCTCGTGGCCGACGGACTTGAACCACAGGGCGGCGTATTCGGCGGTGCCGCCGAAGAGCGCGTTGGCGAGCGCGTAGGAGAGCCCCACCCCGAGCGCGCGCACGTGCATCGGGAAGAGCTCGGCCTTGATGAGGCCGCTGATCGAGGTGTAGAAGCTCACGCAGAGGAGCGCCACCATGATGAGCGCGAACGCGCGTACCGGGTTGCTGACGTTGCCCAGCGCGGTGAAGACCGGAACGGTGACGAGCATCAGCAGCACCGAGTAGACGAGCATCGAGGTGCGCCGGCCGATGCGGTCGGCGAGCGCGCCGAACGCGGGCTGCAGCACCATGAAGCAGAAGAGCGCCGCGGTCATGATCTCGGTCGCGTGGCGCGCGTCGAACCCGGCGGTGTTCACGAGGTACTTCTGCATGTAGGTGGTGAAGGCGTAGAAGCTGAGCGAGCCCGCGGCGGTGAATCCCATGACGACGAAGAACGAGCGCGGGTAGCGCAGCATGCCGCGGAGGCTCCCCGCTTCCTTGTGCTCGCGCGCGCCGCGGGAGCTGGTCTCGGCGAGCGAGCGCCGAAGATAGAAGGCGATCACCGCGGCGATGGCGCCGATGAAGAACGGGATGCGCCAGCCCCAGGCGCGCAGGTCGGCGTCGCTCAGGAACTGCTGCAGGACGACGAGCACCAGCGTGGCGACGAGCTGGCCGCCGATCAGGGTCACGTACTGGAACGACGAGTAGAAGCCGCGGCGGCCGTGCTCGGCGACTTCGGACATGTAGGTCGCCACCGTGCCGTATTCGCCGCCGACCGAGAGGCCCTGGATCAGCCGCGCGACGAGGAGCAGCGCGGGTGCGAGGAGCCCGACCTGGGTGTAGGTCGGCAGCACCGCGACCAGGAGCGAGCCGCCGCACATCATGAGCACGGCGACCATCATCGAGAAGCGCCGCCCGCGCTTGTCGGCGAGCCAGCCGAAGAGCCAGCTCCCGACCGGGCGCATGAAGAAGCCGGCGGCGAACACGCCCGCTGCCTGCAGGAGCTGGGTGGTCTGGTTTCCCTTGGGAAAGAATTCGGCCGCGAAGTAGAGCGCGGTGAAGGAGTAGACGTAGAAGTCGTACCACTCGACGAGGTTGCCGGAGGAGCCGGCTACGATCGCCCGCACCCGCCGCATCGCGTCATGCCGCTCCGGGTGCGTCGCGCTGCCATGCGTGAGCGTCGCCATGGCAAGGCGCAATCAAGAATCGCGCCTGAAAGGAAATTACGAAAATCGGGGTCAGACCCCGAATTCTTTTTCGCTGACGCGAAAACCGAATTCGGGGTCCGACCCCAGCGCTACGCGGCGCGGCGCTTCAGGCTGCTGCGGCCGACGAGGTGGATCGCGGCCATGTAGGTGCGCATCGGCGGCGTCGCCTCGCCGGAGAGCCACTTCGACAGCGCTTCGGTGGATGTGCGCAGCGCTTCCGCGAGCTGCTCGTCGCCGCCCGCCACCCGCCTCGCGTTCTCGAGCGGTCGGATATACGGGTTCTCGCGCGCGACTCGGACAATGCTGGTGTCGTACATGCGGGGCCTCCCTCCGTTATGCATGGGAAGCTAGCACCGCGCGCGAAGGGAAAGACGCGCAATCTTTCACGGCGAGGCAACAAAACCGAGACGTTTTGCCTTCCGAAACCCGCCCTGTCGCCGGTGCCCGACGTTTTTGGGGTCAATCAGGGCTTCAGCGGCTGGACTTCCCGGGTGCGGGGGCGGTCACCGGGATGACCTCGGTCCCCTTGTTGTTGAGGTAAGGCGCGGCAAAGAGCGCATCGATCTGCGCCAGCTTTGCCGGGTTGTTGAACACCGCTTCCGTGCCGTCGACGCCGCAGGGTGCGCCGTTGGCGAGCTGCTCGTCCATGCGCTGGCGCGTGGCCCGCGAGAGCACCCACCCGAGCGGCACGTTCGCCGAGCGGCGGCAGAGGCCGAAGTGCAGATAGTTGGGATGGCCCACCGCCCACGCCGCGCTCTCCCGCGCGTAGTAGCCGCGGGCGTTGCGCGTGGTCAGCAGCGCCGAGAGGGGCGACAGCGCTTCGTTGAGGAAATCCTGCGGGCGGATGTTCGGGTTGTCCGGCGCGAGGGTGAGGCTGTCGTTCGCGTACCTGGGATCGATCGGCTCGTTGCTGATGTGGATGACGTAACGCTCCACCAGGTTCCAGCGCGGGTCGGTCTCGGCGAGCTGGTCGATCGTCTGCAGGATCGCGAGCGTGGTGGTGGCGCCGGAGTTCTCGAAGTAGCCGCCGTCGACCACGCGGCCGTAGGTGCGGCCCCCTTTCTCGAGGCTGCCGGCGGGGCTCACGTAGGTGAAGCGCGCGCTCATGTGCGCGGCGCTCGAGAGCGAGATCGAGCGCGGCGCAAAGAAGGCGTTCGCGTCCTCGACGTCGACGAAGTCCTCGCGGCGCCTGCCGGCGGCGACGCGCATGTTGCTCGCGATGATCCGCTTGCCGGTCTCCACCCAGGTGGCGTTGAGAAGGAGCGCCGGGGTCCACTCGCTGCGGCCCTCCCAGAGCCGGTCGAAGGGCTCGCTCATGCGGTTGCGCCCGCCGACGTGCTTGTGCCATGCGCGCTCCCAGGACTGCTCGAGCGTGGTGGCGCGGTCGAACATGGAAACGGGCAGCGGAAGAAAGCGCTGCACCAGGTCGGGGTAGAGGATGGCGGCCACCGCCGGCGAGAGAAAGTCTTCGCCGAGGATCTGCTGCCCCTTCTTTTTCAGGTCGAAGGGCGCGGCGCTCTCGCGCGATTCGTTGAGCAGCGCCACGAACACGCTCGCGCCGAGGCTGCCGCCCGAGACGCCGCTGAGCGAAAACACGTGGCTCGCGAAGGACGGGTGGCGGTTCTGGATTTCGCCGAGCACCGTGACGGTCCAGTAGGCGGCGCGGATGCCGCCGCCCTCGGCGTCCACCACGAAGAACGGCACTGTCCCTCCGCTCTGGATCGCGGCGTCGTGGCGCGCGATCCACGCGCGCAGGCTAGCGCGCAAGTTCGGCCGCTGCGCGGGCTGCGCCTCGGGCAGCGTGCGCACGGCGTGGTTGTCGTTCCACAGGCTGAAGACGACCGCGGTCGCGAGGAGCGCGGAGAAGACCGGCAGGTGAAAGCGCATGCCGAGATAGTCGAGAGCGCTCGCCACCGCGATCCAGCCCGCCGCCGCGAGGAGCACGATCGCTGCCGAGCCGAGGGCCGGCGCCACCTCCTGCACCCTGAACACCATGAGGTCGAAGAGCAGAATCGACGCGAGGATGGCGCCGACGAGGATCGAGCGCGTGAGCATGCCGAGCTCCCTCAGGCGGAGCGCGGCGGAGTCCTGCTCGTGGACATGCGGCAGGTTGAGGAACTCGAGCTTGACGATGCGGTAGGCGGCGCGCGAGACCCTGCGCCTCGCCGAAACCGCGACGAGGAACGCGACCGCGCCCGCGGCGCACCAGAAGCCATAGAACTGGAGGAGCTCCTTCACCTCCTGGTGCTCGTCGATCGCGTAGCCGCCCGCGGCCTTGTAGAAAGCCGCGGCCACGCCGAGCGGGGCGAGGAAGCCGAGCAGCCGCGGGGTCCAGATCCGCACGCCGTGCGCGTGCCTGGCGACCTCCATCCCCGGGAGCCGCAGAGAGAGCATCGTTCGCGCCCAGTACCAGGCCGAGACCGACCAGGCGAGGACGGCCGCGAAGAACCAGAACGCCTGCGAGGAAATCGCGTCGTTGGTGCGCCGCTCGGCGAGCGCGCGGGCCACGTCCTCGCCCTGCGAGGCGAGGAGCAGGAACGCGAGCCCCGCGAGCACCAGCAGGATCGCGACCCGGCAGGGCTTGAGCGCGTGCACGCGTTCGCGCAGCCGCAGCCACGCCTCCCACCAGCGAGTGACCATATCGATCCTTCCCCTATGGGCGACTACGCTACACCGGATCGTGCCGAGGCGTTTATCGCCTCGTCCTGAACGGCATTCCTCGTGCTAGCGGATGCGAGTCTTCGCGAGCGTGCCCGATGGATCGAACAGGAGCACGAGTTCGGCGGCGGGCGGCTTACTCTTTTCGGCCGGCCGCTCCCGGTAGACCCAGACTTCGTAGCCGCTCTCGAAGTCGAGCACCACGGCCTCGCCGAGCGCGGCGCGCACATCGGCCTTGGTGCTCTTGCCGACGGCGATCTTGTCCGCGGCGGCCTGGGCAAGAGGTTTTGATTTAGAACCTTGTGGAAGGGCGCTACAGCCGGCCACGAGCACGCACGCGATCAGGATGAATCTCAAGAGCGGCCGTCCATGTATTCGAACTCGACCCGCGTGTCGTCGGGCCAGCTCGAGTCGCCGAGCGGCATGAAGTAGGCGCGATCCACCAGCACTTCGCAGTCGCAATACCGAAGCTCTTCCTTCCACTGCGGGTCGCGGCTCGCGCCGCCGTAGAGCCGGTCGACCGGCAGAGCCTCCCTGCGATCGCCGGCGACCAGCGTGACGCCGAAGATCGGCCGCTCGGCGAAGAAGAGGTAGCGCGGATCGGTCCGGCGGCAGTACTCGGGGCCTTCGCGCAGGAACGGGTCGAGCAGGCCGAAGAGCATGGGGCGGTAGTTGGAGATCAGGCCGGCCTGCATGCCGACCTCGCATTCGAGGCGCAGGTCGCCGAGACGGCGGGTGTCCGGCGGCAGGCCGGGCGTGCGGATCTCGGCGCGCCAGGTCATGGTCTTCGCCTTGCGGTTCGGGCGCACCGAGGCGTTCTCCTTCAGCGCGGCCGCGCGGCGCTCGAGCGTGAAGGTGTTGTCCGGCGCGAGCGCGACCGGCGCGGTGAAGCTGTCGCCGACGACCTCGACCCGGACCTCGCGCATGTCGGTGTCGCGGTGGCGCGGCAGGAGCTTGAAGCGCAGCGCGGCGTCAGGCGCGAGCCGGTGGCGCTTCTCGAAGAGCTCCATGCCCTCGACCATCCGGCGGTAGGACTTGTCGACCGGATTGCGCAGCGCGGTCACCGCTACGGCGTCGTCGCTCGGAGATTTGGTCTGCGCAAACAAGTTCGCATGCGCCGCGAGGGCGCAAAGCGCGAGGCCGCGAAACGGGTTCATGTCATCCCGATTTTAGCGGCCGGCGGCGCATCGAAATTGTCGCTCGGCCACGACCCCGGCCGAGCGACCGCTGCCGAGCGTCTACAGCGAGGCGGCGTACTCCTTCTCGAGCTCGCCGTGCGTGCTCCAGAACGGGCGCGGCTCGACGCCGTTCAGGACGTCTTCGAGGATGCCGGTGTGCACGTCCCAGCCGCCCATCACCGAGGGCGTGAGGTCCTTGCCGAGGCGGCGGTGCACGATGGTGAGCAGCACGTCCTTGCCCTTGGGGGTGAGTTCGTAGCTCACCTCGGTATCGCCGCCGTTCCAGGCCCAGGTGTGGGCGAGGGCGCGCATGGGCTCGAGGCGCGTGATCACGCCGTCGAACTTGCCCATCCCGCGGTCCCTGTATTTCTCGGGCGTGGTCTTCTCGGAAGAGAGGCTGCAGTTGTCGAACTCCAGGCGGATCTTCCCGCCGAGGCGCAGGTCGAACTCGCCGGACGCCAGCCACTTTGCGCGCTTGTCCGACTCGGTGATGTAAGCCCAGACGCGCTCGAGCGGCCCGGGGAGGAGGCGTTCGAGGCGGACGGTGCCGGGCTCGACGAGGGTAACGGGTGCCTTCATTGCTTTCTCCTTCGCTTGGGATGGGGAGGGGTGGAGGATTTCCTGCGTGCGGCCTCGATCGCGTCCTCGGCGCGCAGCGCCGCGTCCAGCGCATCGAGGCGCGAGGACCAGAACTCGCGCGTGCGCTGCATCCACTGCGTGAGCTCGTCAAAGGGTTTGGGGTCCACGGACAAAAAATGGTCCCGCCCGGCAACGCGCCGCCGCACCAGGCCGGCGCGCTCGAGGAGGCGGATGTGCTTCGACACCGAGTTGAGCGAGATCTCGAACGGCGCCGCGACCTCGGTGACGCGCGCCTCGCCGGCGGCGAGGCGCTTCAGGATCGCGCGGCGGGTATCGTCGGCCAGCGCGATGAGGGTGTCGTCGAGGTCCATGGGCGAACATTAATCCATATGGGTGAATAAATCAAGTGCTATTCTCGGCGCCCCATGAGGTTGGGTTTCTTCACCATGCCCATGCATCCGCGCGAGCGGGATCCGGCGGTCACGCTGCAGGAAGACCGCGCGGCGATCGTGCTCGCGGATCGTCTGGGCTTCTACGACGCCTTCGTCGGCGAGCACCTCACCGACCCGGAAGAGAACATCACGAGCAGCCTGATCTTTCTCGCGAGCCTGCTTTCCGAGACCGGGACGATCAAGCTCGCCACCGGCACCTCGAACCTCTCGCACAGCCACCCGGTGCTGATCGCCGCGCACGCGGCGATGTTCGACCACCTGGCGCAGGGCCGCTTCATCTTCGGCGTGAGCCCGGGCGCGCTCGCCTCCGACGCCGAGGCGCTCGGCATCCTGGAGGAGGACCGCAACCGCCTGTTCGCCGAGGCGATGGACGTGATCCTCGCGATCTGGGAGCGCAACGCGCCCTACGACATCGCGCTCCCCGGCAACCGCTTCAAGGTGTCCACCGCGAGGACCCAGGTTCCCGAGGTAGGCCGCGGCACGATGTACAAGCCCTTCCAGAAGCCGCGCCCGGAGATCGTCGGCACGGTGGTGGCGCCGCATTCGAAGGGCGTGATCGCCATGGGCGAGCGCGACTTTCATCCGCTGTCGGCGAACTTCCTGCTGCCGCACTGGCTGCCCAGCCACTGGCAGAACTATTGCATTGGTAAAACAAACGCGGGTAAACGCGCCGACGGAAGCGAATGGCGAGTCGCGCGCACCATCTTCGTCGCCAACGACGCGCACACGGCGCGCCGCTACGGGCGCGACGATCCGAAGAGCCCGTACCGGTTCTACTGGGAAAAGCTGCGCGCCAACATGATGCGCGCGAAGCGCCACGTGATCTTCAAGCGCCACGAGGGCGAGGACGACGCCGCGGTGAGCCTCGAGCGCCTGCTCGACGAGCTCGTCATCTGGGGCACCCCCGACAAGGTGGCTGACGAGATCCTGAAGCTGCGCGAGGCGGCCGGCCCCTTCGGCGAGATCGTCTACGCGGGCATGGACTGGGTCGATCCGGCGCTCGCGCGGCGCTCGATGGAGCTGATGGCGACCGAGGTCATGCCGCGCATCGAGCGCGCGTAACTTCTATCCCGATTCCCGGCGCTATGATCCGGGCATGACGACGGACGCGCCCGCGCTCCCGCCACGCGCGCCGACCCCGGTGCAGATGCGCACGTTCGCGCTGCTCTCGGCGACCTTCGTCGCGCTTACGCTCGCGGCGGTGCCCTGGGCACGCGAGCTGGGGACCGCGGACCCGCATGTCGTCGTCATGTACGGCTTCGCGGTCGCCATCGCGGACCTCTGCACCGCGCTCATGCTGGGGGCGCTCTACCGCGACACCGGCCGCATCGCGCACCTGCTTCTTTGTTGCGCCTATTTCTACGGCGCGCTCATGGCCGGCGCGCACGTGGCGACCTTTCCCGGCGCGCTCTACGAGCAGCCGCTCGTGGGCGATCGCCAGACGGTGAGCTGGCTCTACCTCGCGTGGCGCCTTGGCGCCGCGGCGCTCTTCTTCGCCGCGCTGCTTCTCGCGTCGAAGGAGCCTTCGCCGGACGCGCGCACCCGGCGGCTCCTGGTCGCGCTCGCGCTGACCCTCGCCGGCGCTGCCGCCGTCGGCGCGCTCGCCGCGCACGCTCGCGTCGAGGGCCTGTCGGGCGACCGGTTCACCGAGCTCGGCACGACGGTCCAGTGGGTCGCGGTGTTCCTGAACGCCGCGGCCTTCGCGCTCCTCTGGGGCCGGCGCGCGTTCGGCGACCTGCTCTACCTCTGGGTGGGGCTGGTGCTGCTCGCCTCGATCGCCGACCTCACGCTCTCGAACCTCGGCGGCGCGCGCTTCACGATCGGTTGGCACGCCTCGCGCGTGAACCTCGCGGTCTCGGCGTGCCTGCTGCTCGCATTCCTGCTCGGGGACGCCGTGGCCGAGCGGCGCGCGATGTCGAAGATCGCGGGCGTCGCGGCCTATGGCGGAGCGGTCGCGGTGACGCTGACCGCCATGCACCTGCGCTGGGTCCTCGATCCGTGGCTCGGCGACGGCATTCCGTACGCCACGCTGTACGGCGCGGTCGCGATCGCGGTGTGGTTCGGCGGCCTCGGGCCCGCGGTGATGGCGATGGTGATCGGCTACGCCATCGTCAACGTGCGCTACATCGCGCCGCTCGGCGAGATCGCGATCAGCGGGCCGGCGGACGCGCTGGCGCTCGGCGTGTTCGCGCTGTCGTGCTCGCTCATCATCGTGCTGGGCGAGGCGATGCGCCGCGCGCGCGACCGCTACCGCGTCTCGGAGATCGAGCTGAAGGAGCGCGCGGCGCAGCTCCAGCGCGCAGACGCCAACAAGAGCCAGTTCCTGGCGGTGCTGTCGCACGAGCTGCGCAATCCGCTCGCGCCGCTGCGCAACGGCCTGACGCTCCTCAAGATGCAGCCCGAAGGCGCCGCCACCGCGGAGACGCACGACATGCTGGAGCGCCAGATCGTGCAGCTCACGCGGCTCATCGACGACCTCCTCGACGTGAGCCGCATCGACCGCGGCAAGCTCGAGCTGCGCACCGCGCCGGTGGCGGTGGCCGAGGTGATGCGCGTCGGGGTCGAGACCGCCACTCCCAACATCGACGCGAAGGGCCACACGCTCGCGGTGAGCTATCCGGAAGCGCAATACGTGGAAGGCGACGCGGTGCGCCTCGCGCAGGTGGTGGCGAACCTCCTCAACAACGCCGCCAAGTTCACCCCGCCGAAGGGCCGCATCGAGCTCTCGGCGCACGCCGAGCTGGGCTTCGCCGCGGTGCGCGTCGCCGACAACGGCATCGGCATCGCGCGCGAGCACCTGCAGGAAGTGTTCGACATGTTCGTGCAGGTCGACGAGCGGCACGTCTCCGCCACCGGCGGGCTCGGCCTGGGCCTGACGCTCGCCCGCGCGATCGTGCGGCGCCACGGCGGCGAGATCGAGGCACGCAGCCCCGGACGCGGCAAGGGCGCCGACTTCATCGTGCGCCTGCCTCTCGTGACGGCGCCGGCGGCCGAGGAGACGAAGGCCGCGCCTGCTTCGCCTCCGGTGCGCCGGCGCGTGCTCGTGGTCGACGACAACGTCGACGCCGCGCAGACCCTCGCCCAGTACCTGCGGCTCACCGGCCACCGCGTCGAGAGCGCGCTCGACGGCGAGGCGGCGCTGCGCATCGCCGAGATCCTGCACCCCGACGTGGCGTTCATCGACCTCAACATGCCGCGCATGGACGGCGCCGAGGTCGCGCGGCGGCTGCGCCTCACGCCGTGGGGACGCAAGGCACGCCTGGTCGCGCTGACCGGCATGGGACAGCAGTCCGACATCGATCGTACGCGCGAGGCCGGCTTCGACGAGCACATCACCAAGCCCGCCGACCTGCAGCGGCTCTCGCGCCTCGCAGCCGGCTAGAAATCGGGGTCAGACCCCAATTTGTTGAGGCAATTCGGGGTCAGAGCCCGAATTGGCTGCGCGTACGCAAAAACGAGATCGGGCTCTGACCCCGATTTCACATCGCTTACTTCGGCTTGCTCAGACAGTCGTAGCGCTCTTGTCCGCTGAGGCCGGCACACTTCGAGCTCGTGGACGAGCTGCTGCTGTCGCCCGAGGTGGCGCCGCTGCTGCTCGAAGGGGTCGACGAAGAGCTCGACGAAGAGCTGTCGCTCGGCGTGCTGCTCGTGCTGCCGGCGCTCGGCGACGGGCTGTCGGAGCTCATGCTGCCGGTGCTCGGCGCGCTCGTGCCCGAGCTCATGCTGCCGCCGCTCGGAGGCGCGCCGGCGTCGCCGCTGGACGAGGACGCTCCGCTGCCGCTTGCGCCCGACGCTCCGGAAGAGCTATCGCCCGACGAGCTCGAGCCCGCACTGCCACTGCTCGCGCCGGCGCTTGCGCCGCCGCCAGCCGCGCCGCCCGCGCCTTGAGCCCAGGCCGCCGTTGCAAAGGCGACCATGGCGGCGGTAACTGCTGCGCTGATGAGTTTCATATTCATCTTCAATTCCTCTAGGGTTGGGATGGAGATGGACTGCGGCGGAGGGGGACGCAAGAACAATGCCTTGTCCTGGAAAGGTTTGCGTCAGCTTTTGGAGTATTCTCCGGCGCCAAAAGGGGGAACCATGAAAACAGGGACGGACCCTATTTTTCTTTTGAGAACGGGAACCGCCGTGTTGCTGGCCGCGACCATGCTGGGTTCGTTCTCAGCGGTCCACTCACAGGATCGAAGCGTCCCGCAATTCCAGGTCGACGCCTCATGGCCGAAGCCGCTGCCGAACCGCTGGATCCTCGGCCAGGTATCGGGCATCGCGACCGACCGCTACGACCGCATCTGGGTCGTGCACCGCCCGGGCTCGCTAACCCCGCGCGAGCGCGCGGCCGAGCGCACGCCGCCGGAGGCGAAGTGCTGTATCGCGGCGCCGCCGGTGCTGGTGTTCGACCCGTCGGGAAACTTCCTCTTTTCCTGGGGCGGGCCGGGCGCGGGGTACCAGTGGCCCGAGAGCGAGCACGGGGTCTACGTCGACGCGAAGGACTTCGTCTGGCTCGCCGGAAACGGCAAGAGCGACGGACAAGTGCTGAAATTCACGATGGAAGGCAAGTTCGTGCTGCAGATCGGAAAGCAGGCGAGCGGCAACGACAGCAACTCGACCGAGCGGCTGGGCTCGCCGGCCGACGTCGCGGTCGACACCGCGGCGCGCGAGGTGTTCGCCGCCGACGGCTACGCGAACCGGCGCGTGGTGGTGTTCGACTCCGAGACCGGGGCGTACAAGCGCCACTGGGGCGCTTACGGCAAGAAGCCTGTCGACGAAAAACTACCGCCGTACGATCCCGCGCGGCCGCCTTCGGCGCAGTTCGGCAACCCGGTGCACTGCATCCGCCTCTCGAACGATGGCCTGGTGTACGTCTGCGACCGCACCAACGACCGCCTGCAGGTCTTCCGCAAGGACGGCAGCTTCGTGTCGGAGCACGTGTTCGAGAAGGAGACGCGCGGCACCGGCTCGGTGTACGACCTCGTGTTCTCGCCCGACCGAGAGCAGCGCTTCATCTACATGATCGACGGCATGAACGGCGAGGTGCGCGTCGTCGACCGGGCGTCGAAGCAGGTCCTCGGCCGCTTCGGCCGCCCCGGCCGCCAGGCGGGCGAGTTCACCGCGCTCCACAACATCGCGGTCGATCGCCAGGGCAACCTCTATACCGCCGAGGTCCAGACCGGGCAGCGCGTGCAGAAATTCCGCCGCGTCGACCGGCAGGAATAGGAATTCACCCGGCAGAGATTTAACGGCGCGAGTCGATCCGTTACGACGGGGCGATTACTGACCCCGAACGGATCAACCGCCGCGGCATGGGGGTTGCGAGCCCTGCTGGCGTAATGGCGACCGTGTTCCGCATCCGCTGGTTCTTCACTCTCTCGTTTCTCGAGCTCGCCGTTCGCGTCGTGTTCCTCTCCGCGCTTTTCATGCGCGCGGGGCCGCGCCGCGACGGGCGCTAAGAACAACCGCCCGCACCTGGGCATGTGTCTTGCGACGGGGTGTCTGCTTGCACGCCCTTGCGCACCCGCCCGTTACTTCGCAGGAAATTCCGGTCATCCTCAACGGCAGGGCCGGCGGCGGGCGCTCGGCCAGCGCCGAGACGCTTCATGCTGCTTTCTCTGACGCCGGGCTTGACGCGCGGATCAATACTTTCGCGCGCGGCGAGGAGATCCGGAAGCTCGCGCGGCGCGCGCTGAAGGAGCGTCCGGCGGTGCTGGTCGCCGCGGGCGGCGACGGAACCGTGAGCGCGGTGGCCGACGTGGTGCGCGGCAGCGGCACGGCGCTGGGCGTCATCCCGGTCGGAACGCTCAACCATTTCGCGAAGGACCTCGGCATTCCGCTCGATCCGGCTGAGGCTGTGCGCGTCATCGCCGCGGGCCGGCGCGTCGGCGTGGACGTGGGCGAGGTGAACGGCCGCGGCTTCATCAACAACGCGAGCCTCGGCCTCTACCCGAACATCGTGCGCGAACGGGCTCGTCAGCAGCGGCGCCTCGGCCGCAGCAAGCGCATGGCGATGCTCTGGGCGACGCTCGAGGCGTTCCATCGTTCGCGGCTGCTCGACGTGAGGCTCGAGCTCGAAGGGCGCGTGCACGAATTCCGCGCGCCCTTCCTGTTCGTCGGGAACAACGACTACATCCTCGAGGGCTTCGACATCGGAAGCCGTGTGCGCCTCGACGGAGGGGTCCTCAACGTGTACGCCACGCGCGCGACGAGCGCGGCGCGGCTCTTCGGCCTCGCGCTGCGCGCCCTCTTCGGCCGCCTGAGGCAGGCCGAAGACTTCGTGGAGGCGAGCGCCCGGTCGCTGCGCGTCGCCAGCCGGCGCCGCAGGCGCCTGCTCGTCGCGATCGACGGCGAGCCGAACGTGCTCGACTCGCCGCTCGAGTTCAGCATCCGGCCGCGCGCCCTGCAGGTGATCGTGCCGTGAGGACGCTCGCGCACCTCTCCGACCTGCATTTCGACCGCGTCGACCGGGGCGTGCTCGAGGCGCTGCGCCGGCGCGTGAAGGCGCTCGCGCCCGACCTGGTGGTGATCTCGGGCGACCTCACGCAGCGCGCCCGCGCGCACCAGTTCCGCGCCGCGCGCGCCTTTCTCGACAGCCTGCCGAAGCCGCAGGTGGTGGTCCCGGGCAACCACGACGTGCCGCTCTACAACGTGCTGGCGCGCTTCGTGGCGCCGCTCGCCGGCTACCGCCGCGTCATCGCCGGGGAGGTCGAGCCCGGCTTCGTCGACGACGAGATCGCGGTGCTCGGCGTCAACACCGCGCGCTCGTTCGTGCTCAAGGGCGGGCGCGTGAGCGAGTCGCAGCGCGCGCGGGTCTGCGAGGCGCTCGGCCGGCTCCGGGGCGAGCGTACCCGCATCGTCGTCTCCCACCACCCGGCGGCGCTGGAAAAGCTCGCCGACTGCGGCGTCGACGTCTTCGTCTCCGGACACCACCACGCCAGTCGCACGGCGCAGCGCCGCATCGGGCGCATGTCGGTGCTGATCGTCGAGGCGGGGACCGCGACCTCGCAGCGGACCCGCGAGGAGCCGAACGCGTTCAACCTGCTGCGCGTCGCGCCCGGCCGGATCGAGGTCGACCATTACGCGCTGCGCGGCGGCAACTTCATGCGCGCGGCGGCCGACGCGTTCGAGCGACAGGCCGACGGCTGGCAGCGCTCCTAGCCTTTTTGCAGGTTTGAGGAGCCGGCGTTACTCTTGGGGCCAGCTAGACCGGCCGGGGTGCGATGTCCCCTGACTTGTACGAAATGGCAGTGCGAATAGTCGTCGCGCTGATCGCAGGCGCGCTCATCGGCTATGAGCGTTCATATCGTGGAAGGCCGGCCGGATTTCGCACTCACGCGCTGGTCTGCATGGCTTCAAGCATGCTCATGCTGGTGACGGTGTACGAGGCGCATTGGGTCCGCTCCATGGGCGAAGCACGCCTGGACCCGACGCGGATGGCGCAAGGGATCATGACCGGCATCGGTTTTCTCGGTGCCGGCGTCATCATGCAAGAGGGCCTCTCGGTGCGCGGGCTTACGACCGCAGCATCGATCTGGATCACGGCCGCCATCGGCATCCTTGCGGGCATCGGGTTCTATTTCCCGATGGCGTTGTCGGTCGTTCTGGCGCTCGGAGTGCTTTCGGCATTCCGATGGATCGAAGCCAGGATGCCCACGCAGGCGTACTACCACTTCGATGTGCGCTTCGCACGCAGCGCCGACGTGTCGGAATCGCACATTCGCACGCTGGTGGAGGGCCATGGGTTCAGCCTGGCGAACTTCAGCTACCGGCTGGACCGCGATGGGAGCGTCCGCCGCTACAGCATGACGCTCGCTTCGGCGGACCGCTCCGCGGCGGGGAGGCTCGCCGCCAGCCTCGAAAAGGAAAGCGCGATCCAGGAATTCAGGATCGCACCGACCGGCGACTAGCGACGATCGCCAGTTCGGCTTAGTCGACGATCGCCTGCTCGACCAGCGCGTTGATCACGTAGCGGTAGTGCCAGCGGATCGGCCCGGGGGTCTGCGCCATGAACACCACCGCCAGCTGCTCCTTCGGATCGGCCCACCAGCTCGTGCCGTAGGCGCCGTTCCAGGAGAATTCTCCGACCGAGCCGACCTTGCGCACGACGCCGGGCGTGGTGCGCACCGCGACGCCGAGCCCGAAGCCCATGTCGGCGCTTGTCGGATCGGCGTTGGCGATGAGGTTCACCGTGTTCGGCGCGAGCTGGTTCGAGAGCATGTACTCGACGGTTTTGCGCGAGAGGACGCGCTTGCCCTCGAGCTTGCCGCCGTCGAGCAGCATCTGCGCGAAGCGGATGTAGTCGCCCGCAGTCGACGCGGCGCAGCCGCCGCCGCACTCGAACTTCAGCGGTTTCGTGAGGTCGAGCACGAACTGCGGCTTGCCGGTGTCTGGGTCGTTGGCAAAGGCCTTCGCGTAGCGCTTCGCCTTCTCCGGCGGCACCGCGAACGCGGTGTCCCTCATGCCGAGCGGCTTGAACACCTGCGCCTCGAGATACTGGCCGAGCGGCTGACCCGAGATTTTCTCGATCACCACGCCGAGGACATCGAGCCCGAAGCCGTAGTCCCAGGTCGAGCCCGGCTGGTGCAGGAGCGGGAGCGAGCCCAGCTTGTCGACGAACTCCTTGCCGGTCATGCCGGTTCCTGCCGTGCTCGACGACGCGGGGTAGAGCTTGTGGACCGGCGTCGCGCCGCGGCCGCCGTAGATGATGCCGGAGGTATGCCGCATCAGGTCCTGGATCGTGACCTGGCGCTGCGCCGCCACGGAGTCGAAGCCCGAGCCGCCGTCGCTCGACTTGAGCACCGCGACCTGCATCTTCGAGAGCTGCGGCAGGTAGGTCCCGACCGGCTCGTCGATCTGGAGCTGCCCGCGCTCGAGCAGCGTGAGCGCTCCCACCGCGACGATCGGCTTGGTCATCGACGCGATGCTGAAGATCGCGTCGTTGTGCATCTTCGTGCCGGCGTCCTTGTCGAGGTAGCCGAAGGCCTGGTAGTAGACCAGCTTGCCCTTGCGCGCCACCGCCACCACCGCGCCCGGCAGGCGCCCTTTCTCGACGTCGGCCCGCAGCGCCTCGCCGATGCGCCCGAGCCGCTCCGAGGACATGCCGACGGTTTCTGGTTTCGCTCGGGGTAGCGGATCGGCGGCGAAAGCAACAGAGGCTGTGAAAAAACCGATGACGGCGAAGACGACGGATCGCATGGGACCTCCTCCCGGGAGAGTGCTCATTCTAGGCCAAAGAAATCGGGGTAAGAAATCGGGGTCAGACCCCAAAAAAGGAGAATCGGGGTCTGACCCCGATTTCTTACTACCTAGGGCTTCAGCGCTCGGTATAGGAACGGCAGGCTGACGTCCATCCGGTAGTCGATGTCGGAATGGTTGTCGTCGAACTCTTCGTAGCGGTGCTCTATTTTTGCGACGGAAAGCTGCTTGGACAGGATGCGAGCCCCGTAATGGATGTGGTACTGGTCGCGCCAGCCGCAGTCGATGTAGATCCCGCGCAGCGTTCTCAAATTGCTCTTGTACCGGGCGACAAGGTGGATCGGATCGTGCCGGCGCCACTCGCGCCAGCGCTCCTCGATCGGCTCGCCCGACTCGAGGTTGAACGGCACGCGAAAGCCGTTCGGCGCGCGCGGGTCGGGGTCGTAGGTCGCGGCCATGCAGAGGTTCATGAGGCAGTGGGTTTCGGCGCCCGAGAGCTTCTCTCTTTTCCACACCGCATTCAGGAAACGCCGGATTCGGCCATCGTCCCTGCCCTCAGGCAAACCTCTTCGGCGTGATTCGCGCAGCGCCTCATAGCGTCCCGGTCTGCGCTTCGGCGTGCGGTACTTGGCGAGCTCGTTCAGCGTGTTCGGCCAGTCGTGCCAGTAGACGAAGTCGAAGTAGGCGTCGCCCGAGTGATCCGCGATCGCGCCCCAGTACCTCGCGTACTTCATGGCGTGGATGATCGCGCCGTAGCCGCCCGATGACTTGCCGAAGCAGCCGCGGTGCTCGCGTGAGGCGAGGGTGCGGAACTCGCGGTCGACGAACGGGATGATCTCGCGCGTGAGGTAGTCGGCGTAGTCGCCGATCGCCGGGGAGTTGACGTACTGGTTGCCGCCGAGCGCGGTGAAGCAGTCAGGAAACACGATGATCGCCGCGCCCATCTTCCCGTCGCGGATGAGGCGTGCGGCGCGCTCGGGGACGTTGTCGCCGAACGGCTTCCAGCCGACGTGCGAGAGCCCCGAGCCGGTGAAGCCGACCAGATCGTAGAGCACCGGAAAGCGCCGCTTGCCCGAATGGTCGTATCCGGGGGGCAGCCAGACCGCGAGCTTGCGCACGTGCGGATCGCCGAGCGGGTTTCCCTTGAGGATCTCCGAGACGTGCTCCAGGACGAGCGTGGTGCCGGCATTGCCTTTGAAGCGCTTGAGGCTCATTTTTCGACGATGACCAGAATGCGTTTTGAAGGATCGAGTGCCAGGCGCGCGCCGTCGGGCACGAGCGCGGTGATATCGCCGTCGAAGCCCGCGAGCATCGTGATATCGCCGAACGCGGCGCCCTGCACCAGGATCGGGTTGACGCTGTTGAAGACCAGCGCGAGCGGCACGACGCGGCGCGAAGCCATCTCGTGCAGCATCCAGGCGCTCGCGACGCCGCCCTTGGCGGTGTCGAGCACGAGGATCCGGCCGACGTAGGACTGGCCGGCGAGCTTGTGCGTCGGGCGGGAGAAGACACCGCGCCCGCGGTCGAGGTCGTAGCGCGCGGAGAAGCCGTCGCGCGCGACGAGCGCCTCTCCTGTCACGGCCGACCCAATGGCGTGGCGCGCACGAAGCTCCATCATCCCAGCTTTCCAGTGCGCGCGGCTTCGACGCATTGCTCCATCGAAGCGAGCATCGGCACGTAGCCGTAGCCGCCGAGGATGTTCACGAGCTTGGCGCTGTTGGTGGCGAGGCGCTTCCAGCCCTTCGCTTCCGCGATCTCGCGCGCGTATGACTGGTAGAAGCACATGCCCGAGAGCACCGTGCCGCCTGCGGCCTCGATCTTCCCGGTGTAGCCCATGCGGTCGGCATCGGGCTTCACCTGCGGGCTGGTGACCGCGAGGAGCGGGATCGCGAAGCGCCGGCCGTCGCACTGCGCGGCGAGCTCGGCGAGCTCGAGGAGCGAGAGCTGCGGCGCCGAGAACACGACGACGTCGACCGCATCGTCCTTGCGGTAGGACTTCTGCAGCGCCTCGATGTCGGCACGTGTCACGCCCACCTGCGGCAAGGGGTCGGGCGCCACGTCGGCGCGGCGCCGCGCCTCCGGCGTCACCTCCGGCATGTGGAAGAGCGCCACCGAGCCGAAGCTCGCCATCGCCGCGCCGAAGTGCTTGAGCGCGTCGGAGCCGGGCGTAGCGCCGAAGCCTTCGACCAGCGGCACCGCCCAGTAGTTGCCGGCGAGGCGGCCGATCGCGCCGCCGAGCGCGCCCCATTCGTTCAGGCTCTTCGGGGCGAAATCGACGCGCACCGCGAGCGTTGCGCGGCGCTGCCCTTCGAGGTGGAAGCCGTAGCGCGGCGTGCGCCCGGTCAGCCCCGCGGCGAGCGCCGAGGGCCCGCCTTCGAAGTTGGAGCGCGCGCCGCACGCCGAGTTGGAATAGATCACCACGCCGGTGTCGCCGAACGCGACGTGCTCGTTCAGCGTCGCGGGCTGGACCGTCTGGTAGTTGATGCAGGTGTCGGTCATCATCACGCCGAGCTTCACCAGCGCGGCGATGACGCGCTCTTCGAGCCCGAGCATCGCCGGGGTGTGGCCGAGGAACGCCGCCCTGGCGAAGTCGGTGCCGCGCGGGTCGGTGATCGTCGGGATGCGCACGCGGCGGCGGCCTTCCTTCGCCGCGGCGAGGCCCTCCAGCCAGCGCACGCCGGCCTCGCCCAGGCTTTCGCCGTCGGCCATGACGTGGGCCTGGGAGACGGCGACGAAGTCCTCCGCGCCGAAGAACTCGCCGACCTTGACCTGGTGCTCGAGTGCGAGCCGGGGCACCGGGCCGAGCTTTCCGGCGAGGATGTCGCGCTCTTCCTCGCTCAGGCGCATGGGGCGGGCATCGTAGCAAGAAAACCGCAGGCGAGGCTGGCGCAGCGCGGGCGACGAGGGTAGATTGGCGAGTCTCGTGGAGGAGATCCCCATATGCATTCTGCAATCCCTGCAGCAACTGCCTTTGCTTCCCTGGTTCTTTTTTCCGGAACAGCGCTCGCGCAGAAGGTCGGCGCGTCCGACATCGGCGGCGTGGTGAGCGGTCCGAAGGGGCCCGAGGCCGGCGTCTGGGTGATCGCCGAGACCACCGATCTGCCTACCAAGTACGCCAAGGTCGTCGTCACCGACGACAAGGGCCGCTATCTCATTCCCGGGCTGCCCAAGGCGAATTACACCGTGTGGGTCAGGGGGTACGGCCTCGTCGACTCGCCGAAGACCAAGGCAGCACCGGGCAAGACGCTGAACCTCAAGGCGGTTGCGGCCAAGAATGAAAAAGAGGCGGCGTACTACTACCCGGGCATGTACTGGTACTCGATGCTGAAGATCCCGGCGAAGGACCAGTTCCCGGGGACCGGCGAGAAGGGCAACGGCATCGCGCCGGTCATCAAGACCCAGGAAGCCTGGGTGGACGCCATCAAGAATTCCTGCCAGTCGTGCCACGCCCTTGGCTCTCTCGGCGTTCGCACGGTGCCGAAGCAGTTCAAGGAAGGCGACGCGAGCTCGGTCGCCGTCTGGGGGCGGCGCACCCAGTCCGGACAGGCGATGCAGAACATGGCGCTCACGCTGGGCTACATTGGCGCCGACACCGCGCTCAAGAACTTCGCCGACTGGACCGACCGCATCGCCGCGGGCGAGACGCCGTTCGACAAGCCGCGCCGGCCGGAGGGCGTGGAGCGCAACCTGGTCGTCACGATGTGGGACTTTTCGACGCCGAAGTTCTACCTGCACGACGGCATCTCGAGCTACCAGCACGACCCGACCGTCAACGCGAACGGCCCGATCTTCGGCGCGCCCGAGGAGAGCACCGACCTCGTTCCGGCGGTCGATCCGGTGAAGAATCGCGCGTTCACGATCAAGCATCCGGTGCAGCCTGGCACGCCGTCCTCGACGAGCCTGCCGATGCAGCCTTCTCCCTATTGGGGCAAGGACCCGCTGTGGGACGGCTCGTCGAGCCTGCACAACGCGATGATGGACGAGCAGGGACGCGTGTACTTCAGCGCGCGCTTCCGCGGTCCGGACAACCCCGCCTTCTGCAAGAAGGGATCCGACCACCCCTCGGCGAAGGTGATGCCGCTCGAGCAGAACGGCAGGCAGGTGTCCATCTGGGATCAGAAACAGCAGAAGTGGTACCACGTCGATACCTGCTTCTTCGCGCACCACTTGTACTTCGCCAAAGACGCCGACAAGACGCTGTGGCTCTCGCAGGGCGGACCCGGCTCGAGCAACGGCGTGGTGGGCTGGATCAAGACGAAGACGTTTTTCGAGACCGGCGACTCGGCCAAGTCGCAAGGCTGGACGCCGATCGTGGTCGACACCAACGGCAACGGCAAACGTGACGAGTTCGTCGGGCCGAACGATCCGGTCGATCCCGCGAAAGACAAGCGCGTGCTGGCAGCGTTCTACGGGATCATGCCGAGCACGGTGGACGACTCCGTGTGGGGCCAGACCATGGGCCAGGGCTTCGCCCGGCTGGAGCAGCCCGGCTATATCGTGCACCTCATCCCAGGCGCGAACCCCTCCGAGACGTCGATTGCCGAGCTTTTCGTTCCGCCCGACGGCGCCTGGAGCCCGCGCGGAATCGACATGACGACCGAGGGCGTGGTGTGGACGCCGCTCGCGAGCGGCCACATGGCGAGCTTCGACCGCCGCAAGTGCAAGCGGCCGCAGAACGGGCCGGATGCGGTCTCCGGCAAGCTCTGTCCCGAGGGCTGGTCGCTCATCCGCATGCCCGGGCCGCAGTTCAAGGGCATGGATCCATCGGGCAGCGCGAATCACGCCTATTACGTGTGGGTGGACCGGTACAACACGCTCGGGCTCGGCAACAACGTGCCGATCTTTACGACGAACGGCAGCGAGTCGCTCATGGCGGTGGTCGACGGGAAAGTGGTCGACCTGCGCATCCCCTATCCGACGGGCTTTTTCAGCAAGCTGGCCGATGGACGCATCGACGATGCGAAGACCGGCTGGAAGGGCAAAGGCCTGTGGACGATGTCGGGCACGCGCACCGTGTTCCATAACGAGGGCGGCACGGCGAACAGCCCCAAGGTCTATCACCTGCAGATCCGGCCCAATCCGCTCGCGGATTGACCGTTCGACGCTGGCGAACTGACCGCGGGGTGATGACCACAGCGCTCCTGATCGTTCACGGGCTGCTCGCTGTCGCGCTGCTGGGTGCCATTACGCACCAGGCAGCGAGCGTGCTGTGGCCCGCCACCCGGCCCGCGGGGTCGTTCGCCGGCCGCTTTCGCGCGGTCGCGGCGCCGGGCTATGCGAACGCAGTGCTGATCCTGTACGTGCTCACGGCGATCCTCGGGGCCGTGATCTACGGCGAGTACCGGATCAGCGTGCGCATCGTGCTCGAGGAACTGCACCTCAATGCGGCGAACGGCTCCTTCGAGCTGAAGGAGCATCTCGCCGCGATCGGTCTCGGCATGCTTCCGGCGTACTGGTGGTCTTGGCGCCAGCCCGAGGCAAGATGGCGCACGCCGCTTACGGCGATCCTGGCGTTCGTGGTCTGGTGGAATTTCCTGGTGGGGCACGTCCTCAACAACATCCGCGGGTTCGGCTCGTGAGCCGGGCCTTCGCCGCCTTCGCGATCGTTTTCGCGGTGGTCTACCCCATCGCCTACGCCATCTCGGTCTGGAAGAACTTCGCGCTCTTCACCTACCACCCGGCGCTGAACGAGTTCGGCATGGGCGTGCAGAAGGCGAAAGACGGTCCGGCCATGTACTGGTACGGATGGATGGCGACGTCGGCGATCGCCGGGGGCATCGCCGGAGTCGTTGCGTGCCTCGTCCCCGAGCGGGTGGCGCGACGTCTATGGCCCGGGCTCGCCTGGCTCGTGCCGCTCTGCGCGATGCTGTTCTTCGCGTGGCTCCTGCGCGGCTACTTTCTGCGATGAGCAGGACGTTCCGCCTCGCGGCGGCGCTCCTGACCGTGTCCGCTCAAGCGATGGCAGGCGGCGACATGGGGCTGCACGACGAGGACGCGGACGAAGGTCTCGTGTTCTTCGGCTTCGTCAAGGACGGGCGCGGAGCGCCGATCGCCGGCGCCAAGGTGACGGCGACGATGAAGAGCGGGAACACGTTCATCGTCCAGACCACCGCGACCGGGCAGTACCGCGTGCCGACCTTCAGCAAGAACCTCAACCCGGCGGAGGTCGTCATCGCTTGTGCGAAGGAAGGCTACAAGCAGACGCGCGTCACCCGTCGCCCGATCGCCAAAGCCAATCCGCCCAAGCCGGTCGAAACCGAATGCAGGATGGAGCGCGGCTGAAGACGCTTTTCGGTTTCACACTGCTTCTGCTTTTCTGCGGCACCGGCGCTGCGGCCGAGCTGCGCGGCCACGTGTCGTCCCGCGAGGAAGGCGCGATGGAAGGCGTCCTGGTCAGCGCGCGCCGTGCCGGCTCGCCGATCACCGTCACCGTGGTGAGCGACGCGAAAGGCGAGTTCCGCTTCCCGGAGGTCAGCCTGCCGCCGGGCAAGTACGAATACTCGACCCGCGCCGTAGGCTACGAGCTCGAGCGCAGCGCGAGCGGGGGCGACGGCACGATCCAGCTGACCCTGCGCAAGGCGAAGGACCTCGCCGCCCAGCTCACCAACACCGAGTGGTTCATCAGCATGCCGGGCACGACGGAGCAGAAGCGGCCGCTGATCGAATGCATGAGCTGCCATACCTTCGAGCGCATCCTGCGGACGAAGCACGGCGCGGGCGAGATGTTCGAAGTGCTGAAGCGCATGACCACCTACGCCAACAACAGCACCCTGCAGAAGGTGCAGGTGCGCAAGGTCGAGCGCAAGTACGAAGAGCAGAACCTGCGGCGGCTGGCGGCCTATCTCGCCACCGTCAACCAGAGCAGCGGCCCCTGGGCATATTCCCTGAAGACCCTGCCGCGCCCGTCGGGCCGCGCAACGCGCGTGGTGATCACCGAATACGACATGCCGCGCAAGACGATCGCGCCCCACGACGTCCAGATCGACGCAGAGGGCATGGCCTGGTATTCCAACTTCGTCGACAACTACCTTGGCCGCCTCGACCCGAAAACCGGCGCGCACGAGGAGTTCGCCTGGCCGGCGGTCAAGCCCGGGGCGCCCACCGGGGCGCTCGCGCTCTCCACCGACCGCGACGGCAACTTCTGGCTGGCGGCGATGTTCCAGACGGGCGTGGTCAAGTTCGACGTGCGGAAGAAAGCCTTTCAGGTCTTTCGCCTGCCGCCGGAGATGAACACCGACGCCTCTCAGCAATCGATGGTCATGCCGCGCCAGTCGCACGTCGACGGCAAGGTGTGGACCAACGAGGTAGCGAAGCAGGCGCTGATGCGCCTCGACATCAAGAGCGGCAAGTACGAGCTGTTCGAGCCGTTCAAGATGATGGGCGGCAGCCACTCCCCGTACGGGCTGGTGGCGGATGCGGCCAACAATCTCTTCTTCATGGACTTCGGCGGCGAGGCGATCGGCCGCATCGACGCAAAGACGGGCCAGGCCATGATCTATCCCACACCTACGCCGCGCTCGCGCCCGCGGCGCACGATGATGGACGCGCAGGGCCGGGTCTGGTTCGCCGAGTTCGCCGCGAACAAGGTGGCGATGTTCGATCCGGCGAAGGAGAGCTTCCGCGAGTGGGACGCGCCGACGCCGCACACCTATCCGTACGACGTGTTCGTCGACCGGAACGGCGAGCTCTGGAGCGGCTCGATGTCGAGCGACCGCATCCTGCGCTTCGACCCGGCGAGCGGGAAGTCGCTCGAGTACCTGCTGCCCCGCCAGACCAACGTGCGGCGCGTGTTCGTCGACAACCGGACGAAGCCGGTGACCTTCTGGGTCGGCAGCAATCACGGCGCCTCGATCATCCGATTGACGCCGCTCGACGAGAGGCTGGACTAGAATCGAACGCGGCCCGGGGAGGGGTTCGTTATGAAGACAAAGCTTGTGAAGAAAATGGTGACTGTCACCATTTTTCTGGTCGGCGCGGCAACCGGCTTTGGCGGCTATGTCCTCGGGCAGCAGAAACAGGCTCCAGAGGTACGGCGCGTCGTCACCAAGCTCGACGAGTCCGGCAAGGCGGTGGTGATGATCGACGAGCGTACGCGGCTTACCGCGCCGCGGCCGCCCAACGCCGCGGCGAACGTCTGGATCACCGACAAGAGCCTGCCCGACTTCTCGTGGAGCGACGACCGCGGCAAGACCAAGATCGGGCTGGTGCCGCCGAAGTCGGGCACGGTGTTCCGCGTGGTCGACTTCGCGCCGGAGTCGGCGCCCGGCCACCCGACCGAGATGAACTACATGATGCGCATCGTCGGCGACGAGGCGCCGGCGAAGGGCCGGCCGCCGAGCCACCCGATGATGCATCGCACGCGCAG
>Ga0068861_100000461_pt1 | contig 23739 bp, 17 predicted proteins | sample KBSSwiS42_FD_66593 | JGI IMG/M metagenome (GOLD analysis project Ga0068861, IMG submission 66593) | Switchgrass rhizosphere microbial communities from Kellogg Biological Station, Michigan, USA - KBS Switchgrass S4-2 | ecosystem: Host-associated > Plants > Roots > Rhizosphere > Soil ...
CTGGCTGGGAGCGGCTCCGGCGCGCAGCACCATATGCCCGCAAGGTCACAGCGATGCCGCTGGGAGATGCGCCTTCGCACGGGCGCCCCTCTGCGAGCCACTTTTCTAGTTCGTGCACGAACCAGGTTTTTGCGCAGAACAACCCTCCTCCGCGCACTGTCGGCCGCGAAACTGGTGGGCCCTTCACTTCGATCCGCGGGTTCGTGAGCCGCCGATTCAGCTCAACGCGGGGCGCACGTGCACCCGGTCACCCTGCCCGACCCCATCATGAAGTCCGGGGCTCACCACTTTTCGGTGGACAAACTAATTCATTAGTACTAATACGTTAGTATATGCTCGAGCGCGCCCCCGAGCCCCCGATCCTCACCCGCGCAGAGTCGGAGATCATGAGCGTGCTCTGGTCCCGAGGCGCGGCCACCGTGCACGAGGTCGTGGCGGCGATGTCGCGCGACTCGGCGTACACGAGCGTGCTGACGATGCTCCGCATCCTGGAGAAGAAGGGCTACGTGACGCGCGAGCCGGAGCCGGGTGGCGGGCGCGCGCACGTGTATCGCCCGCTCGTCGCGGCGACCCGGGCGCGACGCCAGCACGTGCGCGACCTGGTCGATCGCCTCTTCGGCGGCCGGCCAGAGGAGCTGATGGTGGGGCTGGTGGAAGACGACGCGCTCTCGCGCGCCGAGCTCGAGCAGCTGCGTGGGTTGATCGAATCTCGCCTCGGAGGCAGCGCCGATTCCGCCCCCGTGGCGGCGCGGGCAGCAGGCGAGCTGGAAGGCGCCGCGGGCAGAGCGGCGCAGCCCACTGCTGCGCGCTCCGCCCAGCCATCGTCGCGGAGCACGAGCGGCGTTCGCGGCAAGAAGACCAAGCAGAAAAAGGGGAAGAACGATGTCCGTTGAGGCTCTGCTGTCGGCTCTGGGCGCCGGGGTCGTGTTGGCGTGGCTGGCGTTGCCGGCGTTCGCGGCGCTGGCGCGACAGAGTCGCCGCGCGGCGCCGCCCGCTTATCATCGCGCGCTGGTTCTAGCGCTGGTGCTCGGCACCTGCGCATTGTCGCTACCGGTGCTGCGTGCGGCCTGGGTCGCCTTCGCCGGCGCTCCCGCGCTCGACAGCTGGAGGTTTGCGCCGTTGCGCATCGTCGGCCGGTGGATGGCGCCGCTGATCGGCTCGAGCGAGCAAGCCTGGCTCACGAGCCCCGCGAGTCGAGCCCTCTCGCTGCTCGCGCTGCTCTGGCTCGTGGCGACCGCCGTGGGCTCGGTCCAGCTGCTGCGCGCACGCGCTCGTCTGCTGCGCCGGCACGCCGGCGCGGCGCTCGCCGAGGGGGATATACGGCGGCGCGCCCAGCAGATCGCGCAGGGGTTCGGCATCCGCGCGCCGCGCTTGCTCGTGTCCGCGAACGCGTCTCTGCCGTTCAGCATGGGCTATCGGGTGCCCACGGTGGTGCTGCCCGAAAGCGCCGCTGGCGCCGCCGAGCGCGACCTGGACTTCATGCTGCAGCATGAGCTGTCGCACATCGCCCGGGGCGATACTCGAGTTGCCTTCTGGGTGAGCCTCGCGAGCGTGGCCTTCACGCTGCACCCGACGGCGCGCCGGCTGGCGCGCGAGATCGCGTTCGCGCGCGAAGCCAGCGTCGACGCCGAGGTCGGCGCCACGAGCGCGCTCGAGTATGCGCGCTTCTTGCTGCGGGCGCTGGAGAGCGCGCGAGCCGACGATCGTTGTTGCAACCCCGTCGCCGTTTCCATGGCCGACACGGCCCTCACCCGAAGGATCGATATGCTCGTCTCGAAAACACCACATCGCTCTCGGTCGGCTCGCACCAGTGTTTCGCTCGCTGTCTCGGCGCTGGCGCTGTTCACGGTCGTCGCTGTCGCGCCGGCGTCCTGGGGCGTGGCGGACGCGGGCAAAGAACCCGATGCCAGCGACAAATCCGGCGCTTTTGACCCCAGGTTGCGCAGCCAGCCTTTCGGGCGCTTGGCGCCGGACACGATCCGGAGCGCCGTGCGCGAATCGTATGGGGCTTTCCGAGCGTGCTATGAGGCGCTGCCGGAGATGGTCTCGACCCGCGCCACGTTGAAATTCACGATCGGCACCGATGGCCACGTGGCGGAGGGAACCGTCTCGGCCGAGATCCCCCAGCTCGGTCAGTGCGTCGAGCGAGCGATGTTCGAGCTCGTCTTCCCGGCGCCGAGCGGCGGCATCGTCACCGTGGAATACCCGATCATCTTCGCGCCCGGCTGAGCCCGCGCTGGTCGAGACGATGCGGCGCGCCTCTGCCCCTGAGCTCTCCGGCACGGCTGCTGCCAGACGCTGGGCGCCGAGCCCGTCCACGGCGCTTTTCGTCCCGTTGCTCTTTCTGGGCTGCGGCGCGGCAGCTGCACCGCCCTCGCTGTCCCCAGCGGCCGTGCCCGCCGCGGGGCAGCCCAGGTCCTGCGCCGGCGTCGCATCCCACGCGACACCCCGGGATAAGCCAGCGCTCGAGCTACACCTGCGCCCGCTGCCCGAAGAGGCCGGCGGCGCGATTGCGGTGACCGTGGTGCTGACCGCGCCGGAGGCCGAGCTTGCGCTGCTGCGCCCACCGGAGAGCCTGCGGCAACCGCTCCAGGTTCGCATGAGCCTGCAGCGCCTCGTTTGCGATCGGGCGACAGGGGAGCCGCCGCCCGAGCGCCGCGTGCTGCAGGCGGAGCCGGGCGAGCCGCTGTCTCTCGGTGCAACTTCGGGGTCGACCGAGCGGGTGCGGCTTCAGCTCGACTACCAGCTCGATGCGACGGGCAGCCTGGTGCTGAACGATCGTCGTTTCCTGGCGGAAGGGCGCCAGCTCTTTTTCTTGCCCGCTGCCCGCGCAGAGGCGAGCACCCCGACGCTGGTCGCCATCGACGCGAGCGCCTATGGCTCGGACGGTCGCGCGGTGTCGAGCCTCGGGCTCGGAGCCGAGCGCCGAGCGCCCATGACCGAGCGCGCGATCGCCGAGGCAGTGTTTGCCGGCGGCTACCTGGGCTCGGCCGTGTTCGAGGCGCCGGAGGGTCAGGACGAAGCGGCCTGGTTTGGCTCGCCGCTGTTCGATCCCAGGCCGCTCGCCGCCGAGATCGCCAGCTTTCGCAGCGTCGTGCGCGAGCGGCTGAACGACGCCCGGTACGTTCCGCTGACGACGATCCTGATCGTGGAAGCGGCGCTGCCGGCCTTCGACGTGCGGCGAGCGCCTGCCAGCGTGGTGCTGCGGGTGGCCCCCGGGCAAGTGCTGTCAGCCCAGCTGCGCCTGTCGATCTTGCATCAGGTGTTGAAGGAATGGATCGGCGGTCGGCTCACGCTGGTCGACGAGACCGGAGCCGAGGCGGTCTGGTTCAGCGAAGGCCTGTGCCGGTATCTCGCGCGCCAGCTGGCGTTCGAGTTCGGGCTGATTTCGCCCATCGAATACCTCGAGGAGATCAACGGTCTGGCAGCGATCCAGAGCGTGCTCGGCGAACCCGAGCACGCCGCGGCGTGTGCCGCCGAAGCTACCTTGCCGGGAGGAGCTTTCGCCGGTTGTCGCAATCTGCTGGCGCTGGCGCGGGGAGCCTTGCTCGCCGGCGAGCTGGACCGCGCGCTCGCGGCGCGGGGCAAGTCGCTCTCGGCCTTGCTCGCGGGCTGGCTCGGGCAGGCGCAGGCTCCGCTCACCCCGAGCGCCTGGGCGTCGGCGCTGCAGCGCGACGCCGGGGAGCCCGCTCGAGCCCTGCTCGCGAGCTTTGCGCGCGGCGCGGCGATCGTGCCGCCGCGCGCGGCCTTCGGTCCGTGCTTCACGCGCGCGCCGCTGCGGCTCGCGGAGAGCGAGCTCGGCTTTGAATACCAGACCAGTGACACCGCGTCAGGCACCGAGCGCTGGTTCGTGACGCACGTACCGGAGCACAGCCCCGCGTTCGCGGCGGGGCTGCGCGCCGAGACCGCCATCAGCGCCATCGATTTTGCTCCTTACGCTGCCGACCGCCCCATCCGCGTGCTGCTGGCCCACGGCCAGCAGCTGGAGTATCGCCCGCGCAGCCACGCCGTACCGAGCGTCGCCTGGAAGCGCGTCGCGGGGGTGCCCGATCAGCGCTGTTTGACGCCCTGAGCTTCGGGGTCAGCCGTGCCGCCCCTTGCGAGGACAGGACGCGCGTTTTTCTTGCAGCATTTTCGGCGCCCGAAACGTCATCATGGGCAAATGCCCGATTCTGGCGTTGCGAGGGCTACCTGGTCGGACCCAGAGCTGGTGCTCGGAGTGCGGCGGGGAGACCGTGAGTGCTTCGAGCTGTTGGTACAGCGCCATCAGCGCGCGGTACGAGCGATTGCCCGGGCAATTTGCGCCGATCGAGAGGAGTCGCTGGACGTCGCGCAGGAGGCGTTCCTGCGAGCCTGGACGAACCTCGACCTGTTGGTCGATCCGTCGCGGTTCGGCGCGTGGGTCCGGCGGATCGCCTTCGCCTGCGCCATCGACGGACTACGCCGGCGGCTGCCGATCGCGAGCGCAGAAATGGAGACCCTGCTCGCGGAACTGCCGTCCACGGAGACGGACGCCGACGCGGCGCTCGCGGGGCACCAGGTAGCGACCGCCGTGCGTGCGGCGGTGGCTCGGCTGCCGCCTCGCTACCGTCGACCGCTGGTCCTCTACCATCTGGATGGACTACGCCAGGAACACATCGCCGCTGCGCTGGGCGTGGCGCCGGGCACGGTTCGCTCGCTGGTCACGCGTGCGCGCCAGGCGCTGCGCTCGGATCTGGCAGCATTTGTTCAGGAGCAAACCGCCGTGACGCACCCTCAGCCCTCAGCAGCGCAAGCGATCGACGAATTGCTGTGCGAGCCCGCGTCGCGCGCGCTGCTGCACATCTGCAATGGTCATGCGACCTCGAAGCCGCTCGCACGAGCCGCGGTCCCCGGCGCGTTCCAGCTATTTGTCGACGTGCTGCTCGAGGGGCCGTGCCCCCCGCTCTGGGGCGAGGAATTCCGAAAGCTGCGGAGGAAGTTCCTCGTTGAATGCGGATATGCCGCTGCCCCCGAGCAGGGAGACGTGCTCGAGGCGAGCGCCCCTGAAGAGCCCGAAGAGCCCGAAGAGCCGGCGATCATCTGGGATGACGACTTCGAGCGCGCGCTGTCGTCGCCGGGGCAGCTCGATGAGATCGTCCTCTGGTACGAGCACGATCTGTTCGACCAGCTCCTGCTGGTCCGCCTGCTCGCGTTGGTCGCGCGCCACGCGGGTGAGCGGCCGCGCCTGTCGCTGGTCTGCATCGGCGAGCATCCGGCGCTGCCGGCGTTCCGGGGGCTCGGTCAGCTCAACCCCGATCAGCTGGCCTCGCTGTTCGAGACGCGCTCGTCCATCGACGAGACCAGCATCGCGCTCGGCCGCGACGCCTGGGCGGCGTACGCAGACCCGGATCCACGGAACCTGGAGGCTCTGCTCGCACGAGACCTGTCGGCGCTGCCCTTCCTTGCCCGCGCCCTGCGCAGACACCTCGAGGAGTATCCCAGCATCGAGGACGGGCTCTCGCGCACGGAGCGCAGCCTGCTCACCCTCGTGCGGGACGGTGTCGTGGACCCGCCGCGCGCCTTCTGGCAGCTGATCCGTGCCGAGGATTGCCACTACCTCGGCGACAGCTGGTTTGTGCGTCTGGTGCAGCGATTGACGGCGCCTCCCGCGCCCCTCTTGACTCTCGCAGGGACGCTGCGCTTGCCGCTCAGCGCTGGCCAGGCGACCCTGGCGCTCACGCCGCTGGGCGAGAGAGTCGTCCGCGGGCAGGTTGATTGGCTATCGCTCGCGGGCATCGACCGCTGGCTGGGCGGCGTTCATTTGACGGACGCACAGACCGGCTGGCGCTGGGATCCCACCTCCCGGCGCCTGTGTCGACGGGAGGGTGAACAGGGCTCGGGCTGAGCGAAACCGCTCGACGTCAGGATGGCCATCCTGGCGTCGAGCGACGTGCGGAAAGAACCGAGCCCTGAAGTACTGCGCTGCATCTCTCTCTCAGTGGCTAGCGGCGCGAATCTTGCTCGAGGGTAACCTTCGGAAGGCAGGGCAGTTGCCATGAAGCAAACCGTTGGTCTCCGTGGGCTCGCGATTAGTTTGATCTTTTTACCCGGCGTCGCGGCTGCCGAGAGCGCCGAGGCGCAACCCTCTGGGGTCGGGGCTCGGGCAGCCAGGTCGGGCTGTGCCAAGCTGGTGTGCCAGCGCCGCTCGTTCTCCTCCGATCGCGGCGTGAGCGCGGAGCCGCCAGCAGCGGAGTCAAGCGCGTTTGGTGTATCGCTGCTGGTCGGACTGGGCGCAGGTTCCTTTCATGGCCCAGCAGTGGAGACGGGGTTCGTCCCGCTCTCGATAATTGGGAGCGACGAGCGGCAACCCCCCGAAGCGCCGCCCGGCAGCGCGTTGATCGACTCGTCCGCGGGCGATGGCTTCGACTACGTGCCGACCGGCTCGCGGCGAGCCAAGATCGATGGTCCGGCGCTATCGCTGGGCGTGGCGCTGGAGCAGCCGCTGCTCGCCGCTACCGTGCTGCGCCTGGGGCTCGAGGAGCGTTTCACGCTGGCCGCGGTGCTGCCGCTCTCCGGTGGCTCCTGCTTCGCCGGGTTCGGGGATATCCTGCTGACCGCGCGCCAAACCAACTGGCCCGTGCAGGTCGCCGCGGGGCCGAGCTTGGCGGTCGCGCAGCTCAATGCACGCGGCGACGACGCGGCGATGTTCTACGAAGCAGGGATCATCGTGGGGGGCGCGGCCCTGCTGCGCCTCGATCTCGCCCACGCCCTGCCGGGCGCGATCGACCTGCTGGGCCACTATGGCAAGCCGCTGAACTACGACGGCGCCTCGTATCGCGATCTACAGCTGGCGTTCGACCTGCGGCTCTGAGGCGGGGCAAGGCCCACCGGACGCTGATCTGCAGCGAAATTCGCTTCGGTCTGAGCCATTCTCTCCGGCGGCCTAGCGGGATAGGCTCTAAGCTCAGGGCATGTCCGAGTCCGCCATCCCCGTCACGATCGTCACCGGGTTTCTCGGTGCGGGCAAGTCGACGCTCGTCCAGAGATGGCTCGAGGAGCTACCCCGAAACGAAACGGCGGTCATCGTCAACGAGCGAGGTGAAGTGGGCATCGACGGAGAGCTGCTCGCTGCGCGCGTGCAGCAGCTACGCGAGATCACCGGGGGCTGTGTGTGCTGCAAGAGCCAAGCCGAGCTCGTGAGCGCCCTCGCCGAGCTGAGCGCAATCACACCGCGCCCGGGCCGCATCCTCGTCGAGACTTCCGGAGCCGCATCTCCCGCTGGTGTGATTCGAGCCATCGGCGCTCTCTATCGCGCGCCCGCTCGGAGCGGGGGGGCGCGCGAGCGCGTCGTGCTCGACGGCGTGATCACCGTCATCGATGTCATGCGCGCCAAGCGCGCGCTCGAGTTCGACGTGGCGGTCGAGCAACTCGGGTTTGCCGATGTCGTCGTGCTCTCGCACGTCGACGAGGCCAGCGAGACATCGTCGGGCGTGGAGCTGGACGCGCTGCAGGAGAGCCTCTCGCGCTACGCGCCAGCGGCCGTCATCGTGCGAGCGTCGCAGGGGGCCATGGCTGCGAGCTTTCTGGAGCTGCTGGCGCAGCGGGCTGAGACCTTACACCTGCCGCGCGAAGGCTCGGCGCACTCGAGCATCGAAGCGGTATCCATGATGGTCGACGCCGAGCTCGACGAGGAGCTGTTTGGTGATTGGGTCGAGAGCGCGCTCGGCAACGTCGAGGCACGCATTCTACGGGTCAAGGGGATTCTCGCAATGAAGGGGATGGATGCGCGAGTGATCGTGCAAGGCGTCGGTGAAGCGGTCGAGGTGCTGCTGGGAGCTGCCTGGGGAGAAGCAAATCGAACGAGCCGCCTGGTGGTGCTCGGGCTCGGGCTGGACTCGGCCGCACTCGAGGCCGGCTTCCTCCGCTGCACCGCCGAGCGCTCGGCGGCCCACTCGAAATAGCCAGCCTCAGAGCTCGCCGGGAGCGGCGGCCAGTCCGTCGCCGCGCGCCGCCGGGGTGGCGCCCTTGGCCTGTGGCCGCGCTCGCGCCGCGCTCGGCCCCGAGAGGGCATCGGCGATCGCCGGGGCGCGGTCGGTTCTTTCCCAGCTGAACTGCGGCCGACCAAAGTGGCCGTAGGCAGCCGTGGCTCGATAGATCGGCCTCAGCAGCTCGAGCTCGGCGATCATGGCGCGCGGCCTCAGGTCGAAGTTGTCGGCCACATACGCGGCGAGCTTTTCGTCGCTCACGCTCCCGGTGCCGAAGCTGTCGATGTGCACGCCCACCGGTCGAGCCACGCCGATCGCATACGCCAGCTGGACCTCGACGCGCCTCGCCACGCCGGAAGCGACGATGTTCTTCGCCACGTAGCGCGCAAAGTAGGCCGCGGAGCGATCGACCTTGGAGGGGTCCTTGCCGCTGAACGCGCCGCCGCCGTGCCGGCCCATGCCGCCGTAGGAATCGACGATGATCTTGCGCCCCGTGAGCCCCGCGTCGGCGCGCGGCCCGCCGAGCACGAAGCGCCCCGTGGGATTGATGAAGTACTTCGTCCCGGCGTCGAGCAGCTCCGGGGGCAGCGCCTGGCGGATCACGAGCTCGCGCACGGCCTCATGGATGTCTTCGGTCCTGGCCTCGGGCGTGTGTTGCGTCGAGACGACGACGGTCTCGATGCGGACGGGGCGCCGCTCGCGATCGTACTCGAGGGTGACCTGGCTCTTGGCGTCCGGCCAGAACAGGCCCAGGCCCGCGTGCTTGCGCACCTCGGTCATGCGTTGCATCAGCCGGTGCGCGTACGAGATCGGCGCGGGCATGAGCTCGGGGGTCTCGTCCACCGCGAAGCCGAACATGATGCCCTGGTCGCCCGCGCCCTGCTCCGCAAAGGGGCCCGCTCCCTCCGTCACGCCCTGCGAGATGTCGGGCGACTGGGGCTCGATCGCGGTCAGCACGCCGCACGTCTGCCAGTCGAAGCCCATCGCGGAGCTGTCGTAGCCGACTTCCCGGATGGTGCCCCGGGCGATGCTCGCCAGGTCGACCTGGGCGCGGGTCGTGATCTCACCGGCGATGACGACGAAGCCTGTCTTGCACAAGGCTTCGCACGCCACGCGGCTCGACGGGTCCTGCGCGAGGCAGGCGTCGAGCACGGCGTCCGAGATGGCGTCGCAAACTTTGTCGGGATGGCCTTCGCCGACGGACTCTGATGTGAACAGGTAGCTAGACATGCGCTTGACTTCTCTTTCTTCGGAGCGGTGCCGCCGTGGCGGCGCTGCCCATTGAACCGCAGGGATGGCGTCCCGGCTGGGACCCTCGCGCTCACGCGCTCAGCACGAACCACATCGCCATGCCGAGCGAGGCGGCGGCGAGCAGCGTGTTCAGCGCCGGACCCGGCCACGTGAGGTGACCGCGCGGAACCTCCGGCGCGCTCAGATCGCGCAGGAACCTCCGATATTGCCAGGTGGAGATGGCCGCGACGAAGGCGCCCGCGAGCAGGAACAGCACGGAAACTGCCAGCGACATGTGCGACCGCTCCGCGGGGCCGGCAGCGCCGTGCTCGAGGACGAGGCCGAAGCGCTCCACGAGCACGCCCAGGCCGATGATCGCGATGGCGGTACGCTGCCAGGCGAGCAGCGTACGCTCTGCGGCAAAGAATACGCGGGGATCGTCGAGGTAGGACATGCTCATTTTCCTCTACAGGACCTTGGCGAGCAGGACGCCCGCCGCCACACCAATGGCCAGGTTGCCTGTCGCCACGGTGACGGCGACCGTGAGCGCCATGACGCCGGTCTCGGCAAACGGCACGCGCCCGAGCCGGGACCAGCACAGCGCGCGCCAGTCGATGGTCTTCAACGCGACGACCATCATGACGCCGGCCAGCGCCACCATCGGTATGCGTGCCATCACCGGGCTGAGGGCGGTCACCAGCGCCAGGAGCAGCAGCGCAGCGACCACGGTGGACACGCGGCTGCGCGCGCGACCGAGCTGCACGTTGACGACGGTCTGCCCGATCATGGCGCAGCCCGCGACGCCGCCGAAGAACCCCGAGCACAGATTGGCGATGCCGAGCGCCCACGACTCGCGACCCTTGTCCGAGCTCGTGCCGGTCATCTCGTCGACGAGCTGGGCCGTCAACAGTGACTCCAGCAGGCCCACGAACGCCGCGCTGAGCGCCGCCGGCGCGCTGATCCGCAACGTGTCCAGGTTCAACGGCACGAGGAGCACGCGCAGCCCCGGCAGACCGGCCGCCAGCGCTCCGTCGTCGCTCACGTGCGGCACCGCCAGCCCTGCCAGCTGGGCAGCCGCGGTGGCAGCGGCGATGGCCACCAGGGCGGACGGCACCGCCTGGGTGATGCGCGGCAGAAAGTGCACGATCGCGAGCGTGAGCACGAGCAGCACGAGGACGGCCCCGGAGGGCTGGGACACGTGCGGAACCTGCGCCCAGAAGATCAGGATGCCGAGCGCGTTGACGAAGCCCATCATGACCGAGCGCGGCACGTGACGCAGCGCCCGCGCGATGCCGGCCGCGCCGCAGGCAACTTGGAGCAGCCCGGCGAGCACGACGATGGGCAGCAGGTACTGGGTTCCGTGCGCCTTGATCGTGGGCCCGACCACGAGCGCGACCGAGCCGGCGGCAGCCGTCACCATGGCGGGGCGGCCGCCGAGCAGCGACATCACGAGCCCGAGCACGACGGAGGCGAGCAGGCTCACCTGCGGGTCGACCCCGGTCACGAAGGAGAACGAGATCACCTCCGGAATGAGCGCCAGCGAGGTGACCAGCCCCGCCAGGCATTCGCGCAGGAAGAGGGCCGGCGAGCGCACGACACCCACGGCGGAGGGTGGCTCTTCAAAGGCGGAGGTTGTGGTCGTCAGAACCGGGTTTGTCATGACTCGATCGCTGCTTTCTTCAGGCTCGAGACCGCTGCGGCGCGCCCGCGGCGCGCACGACGCAGCGAAAGCCGATGTGGCCCGTGGAGGTGTCGACCGCCTGCCCCTGACGGGCCGCCGGGCGATAGCGCAGGCAGTAGTTCGGAGCGCACAGGTGCGAGCCACCCTTGACCACCCGGGTGCTCGAGGGGGCGGCTGTCGCCGGGCCGCAGCAAGAGCCCGTGCTCTGCGGCGCTGCGAGCGGCTCGAACGCGCTCGCGGTCCATTCCCATACGTTGCCCACCACGTCGTAGAGGCCGAAGCCGTTGGCAGGGAACGCCTTCACCGGCGAGGTGCGCTCGAGGCCCGACTGCTTGAGGTTCTCGCAAGGAAACTGGCCGAGCCAGATGTTGGCCATCAGCTGCCCGTCGGGGGCGAACTCGTCACCCCAGGGAAACGTGGCTGCGTCCAGGCCGCCGCGGGCCGCGAACTCCCACTCGGTCTCGGTGGGCAAGGTCTTGCCCGCCCAGGCCGCGTACGCGCAGGCGTCCTCGTAGCTGACGTGCACGACCGGGTGCTCGCCGCGGCCGGCGAGCGTGCTGTGCGGGCCCTCGGGGTGGCGAAAGCTCGCGCCCGGCACGTACGCCCACCACGCCCGAGGGTCGCGCAGGCTCACCCGCCGCGCCGGCGCCTGGAACACCAGCGAGCCCGGAACGAGCAGCGCGGGGTCGGCATCCGGGTACAGCCCGGGGTCAGGGGCGCGCTCCGCGACGGTGAGATAGCCCGTCGCTGCGACGAAGCTCTGAAACTGCCGGTTGGTGACCGGGTGAGCGTCGATCCAGAAGGCCTCGACGGAGGCGCGCCGCGCCGGGCGCTCCTCGCGATAGAAGCGATCGGAGCCCATCAGGAACGTGCCAGCCGGCACGTGCACCATGTCCTGCCAGCGCTCCTCTCCGGGCTCCGGCAGCTCGAGCGCCCGCGCCCGGGGCGGGCAACGGCACACCCCGGGGCTCTCGGCGAACGCCGGTGCGTGCTGCTCGCGCAGCGCGACGGGCTCGCTCACAGCTGCGATTCCTTCGGCACGAAGCGCAGGGGCGCGCCCGGAGGGATCAACTGCTCGCGCTTCGTGCTGTCTTCGAAGGCCCGCACGACGCGATGGGCGTGCTGCATGACCCACCAGCGCACGTAGCGCTGGTTGACCGCTTCCCGTTCCTTCGGGTCCTCCTGCAGATGCGTGATGCGCGCGAAGCCGAGCGGCAGCTCGGGGTCGTGGAAGTGCTGCTGCCGCTTGAAGTTGATCTTGAAGTCCTTCCACTTCACGGCGTGCAGCTCATCCTTCAACCAGACCATGCAGGCTTCGCGATTGGAGGCGGGCTGCTTGCCCAGGAAGAACGCGCCCTGATCGACGCCGTCGATCAAGCGATCGCTCGGCGCCTTGCAGCCGGCGAAGCCGAGCAGCGTCGTGAACATGTCGGTGACGTGCACCATCTCGTTGCTCTCCGCTCCTGCCGGGACGCGTCCCGGCCAGCGGATGAGCAAGGGAGTTCGGATGCCACCCTCCGCGGAGCTGAAGTAGGAGCCGTCGAAGAAGCCGCCGGTGCCGCGCCCCGCCAGGTGGTCTTCGGCGCCGTTGTCGCCGCAGAACACCACGATCGTGTCGTTGGCGATGCCGAGCTCGTCCAGATGATCGAGCAGCACACCGAAGTCATGGTCCAGCATGAGCAAGCAATCGCCCCAGTCGCCGTTCGTGCTCTTGCCCACGAACTCGTCGCGCGGAATCATCGGAAAGTGCATCAGCGAGTGGTTGAAGTAGAGAAAGAAGGGCTTGTCCGCGGCGGCCGCGCGATCCATGAAGTCGATGCCCCGCTTCTGGTACTCGAGGTCGCACAGCTTCTTCATCTCCAGCGTCAGCTGCTGGCCCATGATCGGATGCACGCCCCGGCCCTTGCGGCCCTCGTGCATGTGGGAGTAGCCGTCTCGCTCCGGCACATAGTGCGGATCTTCGAGCCACATGCACTCGTCGTACGTGCGCAGCGGGCCGTACCACTCGTCGAAGCCATGATCGGTGGGCCAGCGCCCATCTTCTGCGCCGATGTGCCATTTGCCGAGACAGGACGAGGTGTAGCCGACCTCCGCGAGGATCTCCGCGATCGACCGCTCCCACGCCACCAGGCCGCCCGCGTTGCCGCCCAGGGCGATGGTGTGGTTGCCGGAGCGAATCGGATAGCGGCCCGTCATCAGCGCCGAACGCGTGGGCGTGCACTGCGGCTCGACGACGTAGTGCGTGAGCTTGGTACCTTGCCTGCAGAACGTATCGATGCGCTTGGTGTCGGCGCCGCGAAGTTTTCCGCCTCCGTAGCAGCCGAGCTCGCCCATGCCCAGGTTGTCGACGTGAAAGAACAGAATGTTGGGTTGCTTTGCCATTTGTATTCCTTGCTTTGGATGGACCGCGGGCGAGCCCCGCGGTGTTCGGAGAAATCTAGGCGGAGCGAGCGGAGCCTTGCTGTGCTCAGCTGCGCGCGCACGGCGGGTAGCGAGTGACGGCAGCGAAGTCTCGGCGGCGACCTCGCGCCCGCGCGTCCAATCAAGGCAGCGCGGCTAGTGCAGATAGAACAGCTAGTGGCAGCTCAGCTCGGAGCCCATGGCGGCCAGCGACTCGCTGCGGATCAGCCCCTTCAGATCGTTGACGAGGTCCGTGAACTGCTGGCTGCGCGTCATGTCCGCGCTGCGTGGCCGCGCGAGCGGCACCTTGATCTCGGCCTTGATGCGGCCCGGCCTCGCTGTCATGACGTAGACGCGGTCGGAGAGAAACACCGACTCTTCGATGTCGTGGGTGATGAACAGCACCGAGATGCGGAACTTTTGCCAGATGTCCGTCAGGATCTCCTGCATCACGGTCCGCGTCTGAGTGTCGAGAGCGCCAAAGGGTTCGTCCATCAACAGCACCTCGGGGCTGGTGGCGAGCGCGCGCACGATGCCGATGCGCTGCTTCATGCCGCCGGAGAGCTGGTCCGGGAAGTGATTCTCGAACGCGCTCAGCCCCGCCATGCGCAGCAGCGTGCGCGCGGCGTCCTCGCGGGGGGCCCGCGCCTGACCGCTCATCCGCAGTCCGAACTCCACGTTCTTGCGCACCGTCAACCAGGGCAAGAGCGAGTACTGCTGGAAGACCACACCGCGGTCGGAGCCGGGTTTCTGGATCGGCACGCCGTTGAGGGTCACCACACCGCTGGTGGGCTTCATGAACCCCGCGACGATGCTGAGCAGGGAGGACTTGCCGCAGCCCGACGGCCCGATCAACGACACGAACTCTCCGGGCTGAACGCTCAAAGACACGGCCTGGACCGCCTCGACCTCTGCGTCGCCCCTGCCGTACACGACGCCGAGGTTCTTCACTTCGACCAGCCCCTTGCCGACGGCGCCCGTCACCTGCGCTCTCCGTTGACGAAGGCTCGCCAGGGCATCACGAGCTGTCCAACCATGTGGATGGCACCGCTGCAGACCAGACCCAGGACGCCGATGGTGAGCATGCCGAGCACGATGGCTGGGTAATTGACCAGCGAGTATGCCTCCCAGGTGAGATAGCCGACGCCGAACTGGCCGGAGATCATCTCGGCCGCAATCAGCGAAACCCAGGCCACGCCCATGCCCACAGCCAGCCCCGTGAAGACGCTGGGCAGCACGCCCGGCAGGATGATGAACCAGAACAACTGCAGCTCGTTCGCTCCCAGCGAGCGGCCCGCGTTGAGCAGCACGCGGTCGAGCGTGTGCACTCCGTGCACGGTATTGAGCAAGATCGGGAACACCGCGCCGACGAACGTGATGAACACGATGCTCGCTTCATTGCTGGGCCAGAGCATGATCGACATGGGCACCCACGCGATCGCGGGGATGGGCCGCAGCACTTCGATCACGGGCATGCAAAACTCGCGCACACGCTGGTACTTGCCGATCATCAAGCCCAGGCCGACGCCCAGCAGCGTCGCGATGGCAAAACCCAACAAGATGCGCCGCACGCTGCTCAGCACGTTGACCAGAAACTTGCTCGAGCTCGTCACCTCCAGTGCCTGCTGCAAGACCGCAGCGGGCGTAGGCACGTTCTTGAAGCGGATGTAGGCTTCCAGCTGATACTTCGTTCCGAGGTACCAGAACGCGAACAGCAGGCAGATCGAGCTAGCCGCGAGCAGCAGGGTCACGCCGTGCCTGCGCCAGTGTCGGGACAGCTGGCGCAGCCGCTTCTGGCGCGCGCGGGGGAGCGCTGCCGGCGCCGGGCTCGGTGCTGCCATCAGCTGCGCTTCAGCAGACGTCAAGGGTCCCATGTCGAGGCTGGATGGCGATGGTACGGTCATGACTCTTCTCCCTGGCTCTCTGAGGTTCGGCGTCAGCGCAGGTCGCTGGGAATGGCGCTCAAGGCCTCGGCGTAGCTGCTCAGCTTGCCGCCATGCTCGCGAGCGTATTGCTCGGCGTCGTGCTTCAGGAGGAACGGCACGATCTCGGGCCGCGCCGTCGGCTTGCCTGCGCTGTCTGTGCCGCCGATCGCGTAGAAGGCCGCGTCCGCGAAGAGCTGGATGCCGAGCGCGTGGTCCATCACGTAGGCCGCGCCGATCTTCTTGCCCTCGGCGCTGAATGCCTTGACGCCGGCGAGCGTGCAGGCGGCCGAGCTAAACGGCGTCACGTCGCCTCCCTCGATCCAGATCTGGCCGGCCTCGGCCGGTACGCGGACGGGCTGCTTGCAGATCGGATCCATGCCCTGGATCGGAGAGCCGGCGAGCGACTCCAGCTGCGCTTCGTAGTCGAGCCCCAGCTCCCCAAACGCCTGGCGTACGAACTTGTCATTGACCCAGGGGCGCAGATCGAAGTCCTTGACCAGATTGAGCCGCCGCAGCGCGGCATAGTCCGCCTCGAGCGCGCTCAGCCACTGCGGCTTGATGCTCGGATCGAGCGTGTGTACCCCGCCAGGGCCGAGGAAGATGTATACGACCTCCTTCTCGATCTTGGTCCACTCCTCGACCTTCTCGGCGGCGACGCGCGGGTTCTTGCGCATCCAGTCGTTGGCCTCGATCAGGGCCTTGATGTACGCGACGACGATCTCGGGGTACTTTTCGCCGAAGTCCTTGCGTACGACCACGCCGTGAAGGGTGGGGCGCCTGGTCTCTGCTCCATCGTAGATCTTGCGAGCGAAGCCGCGGAACGGCAAGAGCTCCGCGTACGGGACGAAGTCGCCGTGGGCGTCGATGCGCTTCTCTTGCAGGTTGGTGCTGCCGACCTCCGGGCTCTGCGAGACCAGGTCCCAGAAGTCCGGCGGCAGCCCGCGGTCCTGCAAGGCTTGCAGCATCATCCCGTGCGCGGCCGAGCCGAACGGCACCGAGACCTTCTTGCCCTTCAGATCGGCGAGCTCGTAGTACGGCGAATCCTTCGCCACGACGATGCCGTTGCCGCCGCCAAAAGCGTTGTAAGCGATGATCGCGACGAGCTGGGTCTCGTTCTTCGTCTGCTGCCCGGTCGCGCCGTTGTAGATCAGCGGGTAGTCGCCCATCATGCCGATCTGGATGTTGTTGGCCATCATGCCGTTGGTGAGGGGCGGGGCAGAGGTCGAGTTCTGCCAGCTGAGCGAATATTTGACGTCCTTGTACTTGCCCGTCCTCGGCAGGTACTTTTCCAGCAGGCCGAGCTCTTTGAGCACGATGCCGCCCGTGACCGTGTTGGTCGTGGTGTGCTGCGTGCCGATACCGATCTCGATGGTGGTGGTAGCGCCGAGCGGCCCCGCTCCGAACGCCACGGCGCCCACGATCAGCAAGGCCACGGGGATCAACAGGCGTTTTGCATAAGCCGGGACGCGCATGACGAGGTCTCCTCGACAGAGCCCTAGAGCAAGCCCCGCGCCAGCGCTGATCTGCCGCGAATCGACCGCCTGCGCGCGGGCCTTGCCGCTGGGGCGGCAACCGCTGCCGCTCGCTGCCGCCGGAGCAGCAACCTGCGGCCGCGTGCACCGAGCCCAGAGCAGCGGTGCACGCAGTTCGACATGTCGCCGTAGCCTTCCGGAAACCGTCCGTTCAGCGCAGCCCTGGCGCGGCGTCTCCGCCCGCGCCGGCGCGGAGGGCGCGCGGCGCTCGCTCGGCGAGCGCGTGCGACCACTGCGCTGCCGCTACCGATACCGGCCGCGGAATGAGCCGCAGCCGCACACACTGGTCGGCAATGCGCTGCTGCTCCACGATTTGCCCCTGACTGATACCGACGCTGCCGAGCTCGCGGTCGAGCGAGGCCGCGATGGCGCGCGACGAAAAGCCAAGACCCGGCGCGAGCAGGTCTGCCGCGCGTCCAGGATCGCTCTCGACCCAGCGCGCCGCGACGTGCAGCTGCGTGCGCAGCTCGGCGACGAGATCGGGGTGCGCCCGGGCGAACTGTTCGCGGGAGAGATAGTAGACCGAGCTGTCGAATAGACCGCTGGTATCGCGCAGCACGCGTGCACCTAGATCGATGCGTGCGCTCGATAGCCACGGATCCCAGATCGCCCAGGCGTCGATGGCGCCGCTCTGAAAGGCTGCCAGCGCGCGCACCGGCGGCTCGAAGCACAACTCGATGTCCTCGCGGCCGAGGCCGGCCTCCTCCAGCGCCAGCATCAGCAGGTAGTGCGCCTGAGCCGCGCGGTTGACGGCCACGCGTTTGCCGCGCAGCTCCCGCACCGAGCGCAGTGACGAATGCTGCGGCACGATCAGGGCGGCGCCGCGCGGAGCCGGGGGCTCGGCGGCCACGTACACGACGGGCACTGCCTCCGCCTGCGCGAAGACCGCGGGACAATCGCCCACGACGCCGAGGTCGAGCTCTCCCTCGTGCAGCGCATGCACGATCTGGATGCCGCCCGGATACTCACGCCAGGAGATGTGCACGTTGCGCGAGCCGAGCGCAGCGTCAAACGCGCCATAGGCCTTTACCAGGGCCAGAAGCCCCAGATTCTGGTAGCCGATGCGCAGCACGCGCTCGGGCAGGCCCTGCGGCGCCGGGCCGCGCCCGCTCCGGCGCAGCCCGCCTGCCAGATGGCCGTGCTCGATGAGCCGCGCGCGCACCACGTGCCGGCTGAGCCCGAGCACGCGCGCCGTCTCCAGCTGGTTTTTTCCGGAATGGCGAAAGGCGGCCGAAAGCAGGGCGGCTTCGACGCGCGCATGAAGGTCCTGCGGGCAGTGGCACAGCAGCTGCGAAAGGGAGCGCTCCAGCGCCAACCAGGCAGCGCCCTCTTCGAGCAGCGCCGAGCCAACCGGTTCAGGGGCGAGCGCCAGCGCTGGCTCCGCTGGCACGAGCCGCAGCCCCGGCGCGGCTGGTAGCCCCAGGTCATTCGCGCCGAGCTCGCTGCCGTGGCACAAGATCACGGCCTGGTGAATCGCGTTCTCGAGCTCGCGCACGTTGCCGGGCCAGTCGTGGCGCAGCAGCGCCTCGGCGGCGCCGGGCGCGAAGCGCGAGCTCCGCCCGAGCCGCGCGCTAGAGCGCTGCAGGAAATGCCGCGCGAGCGGCAGGATGTCACCGCGCCGCTCGCGCAGCGGCGGCAGAAACAGCGAGGTGACGCTCAGCCGATAGTACAGGTCCTCACGAAAGCGCCGCTCGCGCAGCGCTGCGATCAGATCGACGTTGGTGGCCGTGATCAGCCGCACGTCCACGCGCAGCGGAACACGCGAGCCCACGCGCGTCACTTCCCCCGTCGACAGCACGCGCAAGAGCTTGACCTGCAGCGGCAGCGGCAGATCGCCGATCTCGTCGAGAAACAGCGTGCCGCCGTCGGCCGCCTCGAACCAGCCGGGCTTTCTGTCGTGGGCGCCGGTGAAGGCGCCCCTTTCATGGCCGAACAGCTCGCTCTCGATCAGCTGCTCGGACAGAGCCCCCGCATTGATGGCAACGAAGGCTCTGCCCGCGCGCGGGCTGCGCGCATGCACCTCGCGAGCGAGCAGCTCCTTGCCCGTGCCCGTCTCGCCGGTGATGAGCACGGGCGCGTCGCTCGCGGCCACGCGGGCGAGGCGCTCGAGCAGCTCGAGCGAAGAGGGATGCTCGAACACCAGCCCCGTTTCATGAGGCAAGGCCAGCGTGTGCTCGGACGGACTCCGCGCAGGCAAGCCGGTCGCACGCTCGCAGTCGGTAGCCAAGCCATTTGACTAAGCTGGATCGTCGAGCTCGGTCCACTGGAATCGGGCATGAAAGGCCGCTGAGATACCGCTCGTGCGGCGGCAGATGCGCTGCTGTCTTGGCGCCCTCACAGTAGAAGCGCAGACGAAGTGTCATGGACTTCATCCCGCAACACGATCCGAGGGTGCAGGCATGAGAGAAGCGGCGACGTCAAGGAGGCGACGGTCCCCCCTCTGGCGAAAGCGGCCCCGGGTCTGGGCGAGCGGATTCGGTTCTGTCGATCTTCGGATCTCGACCGCAATTCACTCCCGGTGGATTGCTGCGGCAACCTTCGCCGAAGAGTTCGCGTAAAAGGCCATATGAGCGAGTTGTCACGCGAACTGCCGGCGTGGTTCCATTCCGAACCACAGTTCGCGAAACCTCTGCTCGGCGGCACTCAGTGGGCCGCCGGACGGTGAGAAGCAGCAGCATCATGACTCTCGAGTGGAGGCGACCGCGTCGCCCGGCATGGTCTCGTCTCCATTCGCTGCTCGCAGCTCTCGCCTGTGCAGCAGCCAGCGTGAGCTGCGACGACTCGAACGAACCGAGCCCGCTGCTCGGCAGTGCCGGCAGCCGTTCGCCGGGCAGTGCCGGCGCTGCGGGACAGGGCTCGCCGGGCGGCAGTGCGACGGGTTCGGGCAACGAGGCGAGCCCTGCGCCGATGTTCATGCCCGCCGGCTCTGGCAACGAAGCGAGCCCTGCGCTGGTGTTCATGCCCGCTGGCGACGGGGAAGCGGTGGCGGGAGGCGACGTACCGGCGCTGGAGCTCGACGGCGGGCAGCTGAAGCTCGAGGTCTGCACCGACAGCATCGTGCGCGTGGCGTACGCCCGCGACCCCGCCTTCTTTGCTCGCCCGAGCCTGGCCGCCGCGCCCAAGCGCTGTGGCAACGTGAGCGCGACGGTGGCGTCCAACGAGCGCGTGCTGACCGTTAGCACTCCTGCCCTCGGCATACAGGTGGACAAAGCCTCGGGCCGCGTGACCTTCTTCGATTCGGACGGGGCTCTCATCCTGGCAGAGAAGGCACGCACCCTCACGCCGGTGACGATCCAGGGCGAGGCCACGAGCAACGTGCGCCAGGAATGGCAAGCCAACGCCGACGAGTCGCTGTACGGGCTCGGCCAGCGCCAGGATGGGCTGCTCGACATCAAGGGCTACGATCTGGATCTGAGGCAGTACAACACTCAGGTCAGCGTGCCATTTCTGGTCTCGAGCCGCGGCTACGGCCTGCTCTGGGACAACACGTCGTTCTCCCGCTTTGGCGATCTGCGCGCCTTCGAGGCGCTCCCGGGCGTCACGGGCTTGTACACCGGCGCGCCGGGGGGCGAGGTCGACGCAGCAGCGGGCAGTGTCGATTGGCAAGGGACGGTGCAGGCACCCGAGACGGGCGACTACCTCTTTCAGACCTACGCCAGCGGTGACGTGAAGCTCTGGATCAACGGCGAGCTCGTCATCGATCACTGGCGCCAGGGCTGGCTGCCTTACACCGAGCTCGCGCGGGTGCCGCTCGTGGCCGGCCAGAACGTGAGCGTGCGCCTCGCCTGGGCGAGCGATCTGGACGTCAACGCGCTGCGCCTCGCCTGGAAGACGCCTACGCCCGCGCCGAGCACGTCGCTCTGGTCGGAAGTGGCAGACGGTATCGACTACTACTTTGTCCACGGCCCCGAGCTCGATCGAGTCGTTGCCGGCTATCGGCGCGTGACGGGCGAGGCGCCGATGATGCCGAGCTGGGCCTTTGGTCTCTGGCAGAGCCGGGAACGCTATGCGACGCAGCAAGAGAGCCTCGACGTCGTTGCCGGCTTTCGCTCGCGCGGCATTCCGTTCGACGTGATCGTGCAAGATTGGCAATACTGGCCCATCGCTGCCTGGGGCTCACATCAGTTCGATCCTACGCGCTTCCCGGATCCCAATGCCTGGATCACGACGCTGCACGATACCGAGCACGCGCGCCTCATGATTTCGGTCTGGCCGAAGTTCTATCCAGGTTCGGCCAATTTCGCCGCGCTGCGCGCGAACGGTTTTCTGTACGAGCTCAACCTCAGCGAGCAACGCCTGGACTTCCTGGGCAATCCGTTCACGTTCTACGACGCCTTCAACCCCGACGCGCGCGCCCTGTTTTGGAGTCAGATGCGGCGCGATCTCTTCAGCCGCGGAGTCGATGGCTGGTGGCTGGACGCGACGGAGCCCGACATCGTGGAAGGCCCGTACGCGAGCCCCGAAGAGCAACGTCAGACGTTCGCCGCGCACATGCAGCCCACCGCGCTCGGCAGCGGCTCGAGAGTGGCGCTCGCCTACTCGCTGGTCAACAGCCAGGCCGTCTACGAGGGGCAGCGCGCCGCCGCCCCCGATCAACGGGTCTTCATCCTGACTCGCAACGGCTTCGCGGGGCAGCAACGCTACGCCGCCACGACCTGGTCGGGCGACATCACGTCGACCTGGACGGCGCTGGCCAAGCAGATCCCCGCCGGGCTGAGCTTCTCGCTCTCGGGCATCCCGTACTGGACGGTCGATAGCGGCGGCTTCGCGGTCCCGCCGCGCTTCGCCGGCGACCCCACCCCTGCAGCGACCGCCGAGTGGGCCGAGCTCAACACGCGCTGGTTCGAGTTTGCTACGTTCCTGCCGCTCTTGCGCGTCCATGGTCAGGCGCCGCTGCGCGAGATGTGGGAATTTGGCGGCGATGCGAGCCCGAGCTATCGGGCGCAGCTGAAGTTCGACCGACTGCGCTACCGCCTGCAGCCCTACCTCTATTCACTGGCGGGCAAGGTCACCCATGAGGGTGCGACGCTGCTCCGGCCGCTGGTGATGGACTTCCGAAACGATCCGGCAGCGCGAGCCGTCTCCGATCAGTTCCTGCTCGGTCCGGCGTTGATGATCAGCCCGGTGACGACGTACCAAGCGCAGAGCCGGACGGTGCATCTGCCCGCAGGCGGATGGTACGATTTCTGGACCGGGGCCGCCGTGGCGGGCGGGCAGTCGCTCGAGGCGCGCGCTCCTCTCGACGAAATCCCGGTGCACGTCCGAGCCGGATCGATCGTCCCCTTCGGCCCCGAGCTCTCCTATATGGGGGAGAAGCCTGCCGATCCGATCGTGCTCTACGTGTACGCGGGTGCCGACGGCGCCTTTACCTTGTACGAGGACGACGGGCTCACATATGGCTATGAGCGAGGCGAGCTCAGCCGAATTCCCATCGCCTGGGACGACGCCACGCGTACCTTGACCGTGGGCCAGCGAGAGGGCTCATTTCCCGGCATGCTCGCCCAGCGCACCTTCCAGATCGTGCGCGTCTCGCCCGCGACGGCGGTCGGCTTCTCCTTCACTCCAGCCGCGGAGCGCACGCTGACCTACGCGGGGGAGGCCGTTCAGGCGACCTTCTGAGCGACCCCGCCGCACTGTGCAGATCTGCCCGAGACTGCAGGCCGACGGTGGCGCCGACCCGGCAGACGCCGCCTGCGCTGGGTACCCTCCAGGCTCGACCCGCGCATTTTCCGCTCGAGCGGTCCTTGACACGATGGGTCAGTCGCGCTGTCAGCCAGAGGCGCGAGCTTTCGGCTTGCGGCTCTCGCGACGCGCGTGGGAACATCGCCAGCAAATCAAAGGGCATACTGGAGCGGACGCCGCGTGGTGCCGTGCGGGCAGCGGCGTCGGCATCGAGCCGAAAGTAGGAGCAATGATGAGGTCGAGCATCGCAGTCTTGGCGGCACTGGTGTTGGCGTTCAGTGCATGGGTGGCCCCCGTGCGAGCACAAGAGAAGGGCATGGTGGGTATAGCCATGCCCACCAAGTCCTCGGCGCGCTGGATCTCCGACGGCGAGAGCATGGTCAAGGCCTTCAAGGCCAAGGGCTACAAGACAGACCTGCAGTACGCCGAAGACGACATCCCCAACCAGCTGGCGCAGGTGGAGAACATGATCACCAAGGGCGCCAAGGTGCTGGTGATCGCCGCCATCGACGGCACCACGCTCTCCGGAGCGCTGCAAAAGGCGGCCGACAAGGGCATCAAGGTGATCGCCTATGATCGGCTGATCCGCGGCTCCAAGAACGTCGATTGCTATGCCACCTTTGATAACTTCCAGGTGGGGGTGCTGCAGGCCAATTCGATCGTCGACCGGCTGGGCTTGAAGCAAGGCAAGGGTCCCTTCAACATCGAGCTGTTCGGCGGCTCGCCCGACGACAACAATGCGTTCTTCTTCTATGACGGCGCCATGTCGGTGCTCAAGCCGTACATCGACAGCGGCAAGCTGGTGGTGCGTAGCAAGCAGATGGGCATGGACAAGATCGGCACGCTGCGCTGGGACGGTGCCGTTGCGCAGGCGCGCATGGATAATCTGCTGTCGGCTTTCTACGGCAAGGAGCGGCTCGACGCGGTGCTGTCGCCCTACGACGGGCTGAGCATCGGTATCATCTCGTCGCTCAAGGGCGTGGGCTACGGCACGCCGAAGCAACCCATGCCGATGATCACCGGGCAGGACGCCGAGGTGCCCTCCGTCAAGGCGATGCTCCGCGGCGAGCAGGGCTCGACCGTGTTCAAGGACACTCGCGAGCTCGCCAAGGTGACGGCCAACATGGTCGACGCCATCCTCGCCGGCAAGCAACCCGAGATCAACGACACCAAGACCTACAACAACGGCGTGAAGGTCGTGCCCTCGTACCTGCTCAAGCCGGTGAACGTGGACAAGTCGAACTGGAAGGAAGTGCTCGTGGGCAGCGGCTACTACAAGGAAAGCCAGATCCATTGAACGTTGGAAGGGGGTCGGGTCTTCAGACCTGGCCCCGCATTCGGCG
>Ga0068861_100000465_pt1 | contig 23689 bp, 19 predicted proteins | sample KBSSwiS42_FD_66593 | JGI IMG/M metagenome (GOLD analysis project Ga0068861, IMG submission 66593) | Switchgrass rhizosphere microbial communities from Kellogg Biological Station, Michigan, USA - KBS Switchgrass S4-2 | ecosystem: Host-associated > Plants > Roots > Rhizosphere > Soil ...
GCGCACACCGGCTGGCGCAGCTGCTTCTTCATCAATGCGCCGGTCGCGCTGGTCGCCATCGTCCTGGGCTTGCAGCTGCTCGATCGCGAAACGCCGCCCCGTGGCGCACGCGCGATCGACGCGTGGGGCATGGTGCTGACCGCGGCCGCCCTCACCTGCCTGATCGTGCCGCTCAGCTACGGGCGCGAAGCGCTGTCGATGACCACCAACGGGCTGCTGCTGCTCGGTGCCGCACTGCTCGCGCTCGCGTTCGCGATCACGCAGCAGCGGCGCGCCGCGCGCGGCCTGGCGGTGATGGTACCGCCGGCGGTGGTGGCGGCGCGGCATTTCAGGCTCGGTGTGGCGACGATCCTCGTGTTCTACGGCGGTATCGCATCGTTCTATTTCGTGCTCGGGTTGCACCTGCAGTCGACGCTCGGATTGAGCGCGCTGCAATCGGGTGGCCTGTTCGCGGTCCTCGGCGCCGCCTTCTTCACCGCCTCGATGAGCGGCGCACCGCTCGGCCGCCTGCTCAAGCGCCCGGTGGTCGAGCTGGGTGCGCTGGTGTTGGCCGCCGGCCACCTGCTGCAGATGGCGCTGTCGATGGCCGGCAGCGGCGCGGCGGTGATGTGGCTGGCGCTGCTGGTCGAAGGCTCCGGCATCGGCCTGGTGATGGCGCCGCTGGTGTCGCTGGCGCTGTCGCGTCTGCCGCCGCAGCACGCCGGTGTGGCTGCCGGCATCCTGTCGACCATGCAGAGCACCGGCAACGCGCTCGGCGTCGCGGTGGTGGGTGTCTTCTACCTGGCGGGTCTGTGGCTGCCTGCCGGGCTCGCGCTCGGGCACGCCCGTTTCGCCGAGGCGCTGCTGCTGTTGGCGCTGCTGGCGCTGGCGGTCTGGGCGCTGGCTCGGCGCCTGCGGGCCGAGGCCGCGGCGACCAACGCATCGTGAGGCCGCTCGATCGAGGGGATAGGGTTTTCCTGAACCGTTAGCGCCCTGCGACCGAAACGCGCTCACCGACGACAGCCGCGTGGCGTGGTTCTGCAGCGATTCGGCCGGCTGCTCGGCCAGCCGCCCGTCACCTGATCGAGCGGGTTCGCCGCGGCGCAATCTGGCCCCTCTGTCGGCCTGCTCGGCAGCGGGGATCGCGCAGCGGTACGCGGCGCCCCGCGAGCCGACGGGCGCATCGGCTAAGGTGCACAACCTCGCCATGCCGAACCTGCCTGCATCGAGCCGCTCCCGCCGCTGGCGCATCGTCCTGGCCACGCTGGGCGTGCTCGCGCTGCTCGCGGTGGGCGGCAGCATCGCGCTGACGCGCGCGTTTCCACCGCAGCGCGTGGCCGCATTGCTCGCCGAACAGGTGCGTGCCGCCACCGGGCGCGACTTTCGCATCGGCGGCGGGCTGTCGCTGCGCTTGCTGCCGTCCATTGCTGTGGTGGCCGAAGAGCTGACGTTCGGCAACGCGCCGTGGGGATCACGCCCCCAAATGGCCACCATCCAGCGCGCTGCGTTCGAAGTCGCTATCGAGCCGCTGCTGCACGGCCAGCTGCGCGTGCTGCGCGTCGACATCGACGGTGCCGACGTGCTGCTCGAAACCGATGCCCGCGGCCACGCCAACTGGATCTTCGGTGAGCCCGACGAGGGCGGCGCCAAAGCGCCTGCCCCGGCCGCCCAGACGAGCGCCGTAGAACTCGACGAGCTGACGCTGTCGAACGCGCGCATCGCGTACCGGGTCGGCGCCAGCCAGACCACACAGACGCTCGACATCGCCTCGCTGCAACTGGTCAAGCAGGGCGAACGCACAGCTGTGGCGCTGCAGTTCGCCGGGCGTCACCGGGGCTGGAAACTCGAGGGGCAGACCGGCCACTATGACGCGCTGGTGAGAGGCGGTGCCGACTGGCCGTTCGACCTTAGGCTGGTCGGCGACGGGATCCGTTTGAGCGCCAAGGGCTCGTTCGATGCCGGCGGTACGCTGCAGGCCAGTGTCAACGCGCACGTCGAACGGGCCGCGGCGCTCGTACCGCTGATCGACAACTTGACGGCGCTGCCGATGCCGATCGACGCGAGCGCCACGATCAAGCGGACACCGACCAGCGTCACCGCCGACGCGTTGCGGGTGTCGCTCGCGGGCCAGACGTTGAACGGGCGCGTGACCGTGCTGACGCGGCCCTCGGGCCCGCAGTTCGAGATCGATGCCCATGCCGCAACGCTCGATCTGGCACGCTGGGGCGTGCGGGCCGCGGGCGCCGCATCGGCGCCGGCGCCGGCCGGCCACGCGCCGCTGTTCTCCGACGCGTCACTGCCGAAGATCGCGCTGCCTGAGCTGCCCTTGCGCGCCAACCTGCGGGTCGATCAGCTCGCGATGCCGGGGTGGCCCACATTGGGGGCGCTGCAGGCGCAGGTGCGGCTCGAGCCCGGGCGACTGCTGGTCGACATGCTGTCGTTCGCGCTCGCCAACGGGCGCGTGCAAGCGCGCGCCGCGCTCACGGCCCGCCCCAACGAGCCGCTGCGTCTGCAATTGCGCGGCGATGCGCGCGGCCTGTCACTCGAGGCGCTCGACGCCCTGCGCGGTGCTCCGTCGCGTTTTCGCGGCGGCCAGGTGGCGCTGCAAGCCGACCTCGCGGCGTCGGGGCGCACGCCGCACGATCTCGCCGCGTCGCTCGACGGTCAGGCGCTGCTCACGGTGCGCGACGCCGCGCTGGTCGGCGGCGCCGCGATCGAGCGCAACGTCTTGATTGCGGTGCTGCAGACGCTGCTGCCGAAGCAGGAAAGCGACAAGGCCTTGTCGATCGAATGCGCAGTGGTCCGGTTGCCGCTGCACCACGGCGTGGCCAGGATCGATCGCTCGATCGCGATGGAGACCGACAAGGTGTCGATGGCCGCCAGCGGCGAGCTCAACCTGGCCGCGCAAAGTGTGTCGCTGACGTTTCAGCCGGTGGTCAAGAAAGGCATCGGCATCGACTCATCGGCCAATCTGGCCAAGCTGGTGATGCTCGAGGGCCCGCTGCAGGACCCGAAGGTGGGCATCGACATGAAGGGCACCGCGCGCGAGGCTGCCAACATCGGCGCCGCGGTGGCCACCGGCGGCCTCACGCTGGTCGGCAAGCGGCTGCTGTCCGGGCCTCCGGACACGCAGGCGTGCAAGCGGGCCCTCGGACCTGCCGCGCCGCGCGCGCCCTAGCACGCTACTGGCGCGAGACGACGCGCACCGCGCCTTCGCGGTGCGCGCGAAAACCCAGCCGCCGGTACAGCGCCTGCGCACCGCTGTTGGTGTCCATCACGTGCAGGAACGGCGTCTCGTCGCGCTGCACCTGACGCCGGATCAGCCGCGTCATCAGGCGCCGCGCCAGGCCGCGGCCTTGGTGGTCGGGATGCGTGCACACGCCGCTGATCTCGCGCAGCGGGCCCGCGTGCATGCGCTCGCCGGCCATCGCGACCAGCCGCTGGCCCTCGAAGAAGCCGAAGTACTCGCCCAGTTCGATCGTGCGCGGGCCGAACGGCCCCGGCCGCGTCAGGCGCGCCAACTCGAGCGCCTGTGCGGCGTGCCGCGCATCGAGCCGCACCGCATCGGCCGCCTCGTCGTCCGGCGCGGCCGCCGCCGTCCACACCATGCTGAGCAGCGAGCCTTCGAAGTGAACCTGCCAGCCCGCGGGCGGGCTGCCGGTCCACAGCAGGCTGTAGAACTGCTCGGCCGGTTCGCACCACTTGGCCATCGCGTCGAAGTCGGGGCGCCGCGGATCGGCGAAGCCGACGATCGGCGAAAAACCCGGCGCATAGCGCCGCACCGCACCGGCACCGACCGCGAAATGCGCCTGAGCGCCGCTCAGCGCGTGCCAGGCAATGTTGTCCAACGGGTGTGTCATGGCACGGCTTCGAAAGCGTGCCACTGTAGTCGCTGGGCGCGCGCCGGGCGCTACACGGCGCGCCGCGCGGCGTTGCAGTTGCAATCGCAGCAGGCCTGCGGGTCAGTGGAGCGCGATCAGCAGCGCCAGCGTCGCCGCAATCGCCAGCCCCAGGCCGACGACCAGCGACCAGTGACGATCGGCCGCGCTGCCGCTCGGAACGGGCAGACCCGCCTGCGCATGGGCGCGCATCAGGTCGGGCGAGACGTGCAACAGCGAGGTGGGGCTCATGAGGGCGCGGAGGTGACTGCGGATGTCCTACGTTGCCATCGATTCCGTGTGGGTTCAATTCGCGCGGGGCACCGGTTCGCGGGGACAGCGGCGGTGCCCGCGCGACGATCGCCTCAACGCCCCCATTCGAAGGTCCAGCCCAGGCCGCCCAGCCGCTTGCCGGAGCCCGAGAGACGCGCCAGGCTCAAGTCGATGCTGCTCTGTTCGCTCAGGCTCCAGCGCAGGCCCACGCGCGTGCTGATCACCTCCAGCGCATGAAGGCGTTCGGCCAGCAGCGACCACCTGTCGTCGAGCGCCCATTCGCCGGCCGCGCCGATCCGCTTGGCGTGGCGGCCGTCCGTGGTTCGGTCGGCGCCCAGGTTGGCATGCAGCTGCAGTGCCGGGTGCAGTGTCCACGTGATCGGCACGTAAGCGGTGAACAACGTGAAGTCGCGCGGTTTGTCGTGCGCAGCCACCAGCACGGCGCCGATGTCGAGCACGTCCGGCACCCAGGCCGTGACCCACTTCGCCTGCGCGCCGGCGATGCGGTCGCGCTCGTCGTCGCGACGCACGCGGTCCAGCGCCAACGCCAGTTCGACCGGGCCCGCGCGACAACCGGGGCCGGCGTGCAGCAGCTGGGCCGCCTGGCCGTGCAGCCACCACAGCTCGACCTGGCAGCGGCCGGGGCCCAGCACCGTGGCGTCGTCGACGTCGAAGTGCCCTCCCATCGCGCCGGCGTCGGGGCCCGACACGGCCAGCAGCCCCGCAACCGCCCAGCGCTGCAGCCGACCGCGCGTCATGGCGATCTCCATCCCGTCCTTCGGCGTGTGAACGTCCGGCCGCTATTGAACCACTGCGCGCCACCAGCACGGTGCGCCGCCGGTTCGCCTGGGTACCTGACATCGAGCGCACGCTGGTGCGCTCGGGCATTCAGGCGATCAAGTGCTGGTTCTCGCTCATCGACGACGAGCAGCGCCTGAGCTTCCGGGCCGCATGCACGACCCGCTGAACGCAATGGGAGCTCAGCCCGATGGACCTGGAAAGGCCAAGCAGATGGCATGGGCAGTGAACGCCGCGGGCGACGACAATGCGGGGATGCCGTTTCATCCCGCCGTTTCCGGCTGGCTCGCCGAGCGCTTCGGCCAGCCCACCGAGGTGCAGACGCGCGCCTGGGCCGTCACCGCGCAACATCGCGATGCGCTGATCGCCGCGCCCACCGGCTCGGGCAAGACGCTGGCCGCCTTCCTGTCGGCGATCAACGACCTGGTGGTCTCCGGCCTCACCGACGGCGCGCTGCCCGATGCCGTGCAGGTGCTCTACGTGTCGCCGCTGAAGGCGCTGTCCAACGACATCCGCAAGAATCTGCAGGAGCCGCTGGCCGGGATCCGCGCGCGCTTGCGCGCCCAAGGCTTGCCCGACGTCGGCATCCGCGACGCGGTGCGCACCGGCGACACGCCGGTGGCCGAGCGCGAGCGCATGCGCCGCGAGCCGCCGCACATCCTGGTGACGACGCCGGAGTCGCTGTACATCTTGCTCACCTCGGCCTCGGGGCGCGCGATGCTGGGCGCGGTCAAGACCGTGATCATCGACGAGCTGCACGCAGTGGCCGGCGTCAAGCGCGGCGCGCACCTCGCGCTGACGCTCGAGCGGCTGGAGGCGCTGTGTGCGCGCTCGCCGGTGCGCATCGGGCTGTCGGCCACCGTGAAGCCGCTCGATGCGATGGCGCGCTTCCTGGTGGGCGACCGGCCGCGCGAGGTGGAGATCATCGACGCCGGTCACATCCGGGAGCGCGATCTGGCGATCGAGATGCCACGCTCGCCGCTCGGCGCGGTGATGGCCAACGAGGTGTGGGGCGAGCTGTACGACCGGCTGGCCGAGTTGATCGCGCAGCACCGCACCACGCTGATCTTCGTCAACCAGCGGCGCGTCGCCGAACGCGCGGCGCGGCATCTGGCCGAGCGGCTCGGCGAGGAGCACGTCACCGCGCACCACGGCAGCCTGGCGCGCGAGCACCGGCTCGACGCCGAGCAGCGCCTGAAGTCGGGTGCGCTGAAGGCCCTGGTGGCCACCAGCTCGCTCGAGCTCGGCATCGACATCGGCGACATCGACCTGGTGTGCCAGCTCGGCTCGCCGCGCGCGGTCAACGCGTTCCTGCAGCGCGTGGGCCGCGCCGGGCACGCGATCGGCGCGATCCCCAAGGGGCGACTGTTCCCGCTCGCACTCGACGACCTGCTCGAATGCGCCGCGCTGCTCGATGCGGTGCAGCGCGGCGAGCTTGACCGCATCCGCGTGCCCGACCAGCCGCTGGACGCGCTGGCGCAGCAGATCGTCGCCGAGGCGGCGTGCCGCGAATGGCCGCTCGATGCGCTGTTCGAGCACTGCCGCCGTGCCGCGCCGTACCGTGCGCTGACGCTGCGCGCGTTCGAGCAGGTGGTGCAGATGCTGGCCGAGGGCTATGCCACGCGGCGCGGAAGGCGCGGCGCCTATCTCCACTACGACGCGGTCAACCGCGTGCTGCGCGCGCGGCGCGGTGCGCAGCTCGCCGCGGTGACCAACGCCGGCGTGATCCCCGACCAGTTCGACTACGACGTGGTGCTGCTGCCCGAGGAGCACCGCGTCGGCACCTTGAACGAAGACTTCGCGTTCGAGAGTCTGCCAGGCGACATCTTCCAGCTCGGCAACGCGTCGTACCGCATCGCCAAGGTGGAGACCGGCCGCGTGCTGGTCGAGGACGCCAAGGGCCAGCCGCCGTCGATGCCGTTCTGGCTCGGCGAGGCGTTGGGGCGCAGCGACGAGCTGAGCCATGCGGTGTCGCGCCTGAATGCGCACGCCGACACGCTGCTCGACGACGGCGTCGAGGCCTGCGAGCGCTGGCTGCGCGATGCGCTGCTGCTGCCGCGTGCCGCCGCGCTGCAGCTGGCGCTGTACCTGGGCGCGTCGAAGGCCGCGCTCGGCGTGCTGCCGACCGCACAGCGCATCGTGTTCGAGCGCTTCTTCGACGAGGTGGGCGACACCCACCTGGTGATCCACTCGCCGTTCGGCTCGCGCATCAACAAGGCATGGGGGCTCAGCCTGCGCAAGCGCATGTGCCGCAAGTTCAACTTCGAGCTGCAGGCCAGCGCGCTGGAGGACAGCATCGTGCTGTCGCTCGGGCCGACGCACAGCTTCGCGCTCGACGAGGTGCGCCACTACCTCAAGCCGGCCAGCGCGCGTGAGCTGCTGGTGCAAGCCCTGCTCGACGCGCCGATGTTCGGCACGCGCTGGCGCTGGAACGCCACCGCGTCCCTGGCGGTGCGGCGCATGAACGGCGGGCGCAAGGTGCCGCCGCAGTTTCAGCGCAGCGACGCGCAGGACCTGCTGACAGTCATCTTCCCCGATCAGCAGGCGTGCGCCGAGAACCTGGCCGGCGAGCGCGAGATTCCCGACCATCCGCTGGTCGCGCAGACCCTGCACGACTGCCTGCACGAGACGATGGACGTCGACGGCTTCGTGCGCCTGCTCGAGCGCATCGAGCGCGGCGAGATCGAGATCGTCGCGCGCGACCTGGCGTCGCCCTCGCCGCTGTCGCACGCGATCCTGAACGCCCGGCCGTTTGCCTTCCTCGACGACGGCGCGGCCGAGGAGCGCCGTACCAAGACCGTGGCCACCCGGGCGCTGATGGACCTGCAGACCGCGCACGACATCGGCCGCCTCGACCCGCAGGTGATCCGTCAGGTGTGCGAGGACGCGTGGCCCGAGGTCACGTCGGCCGACGAGTTGCACGACGCGCTGTGCGTGCACGGCTTCCTGGCCGACGGCGAGGTCGACGTGCCCGAGTTCGTCGAGGCGCTCGCGCAAGCGCGCCGGGTCACGCACGCCACCGTCGCACCGGATCGTGGCGTGCTGGTGGCAGCCGAGCGGCTGCACGAGCTGCGCGCGGTGTTCCCCGCCGCCACGCTGGTGCCGCCGATCGCCGCGGTGCGCGCCGACGCGCCCGAGCGCGACGCTGCGCTGCGCGAGCTGCTGCGCGGGCGGCTCGAGTTGCTCGGTCCGGTCGGCGCCGCGGCGCTCGGCGCGCCGCTCGGCCTCGACGCGGCTGGCGTGCAGGTGGCCTTGCTGCAGCTGGAGGCCGACGGCAGTGCGATGCGTGCGTTCACCGCACCAGGCGTCGACGAATGGTGCGACCGCCGCTTGCTGGCGCGCATGCACCGCGCCACGCGCGACAAGCTGCGCGCCGACTTCCAACCGGTGGCTCCGGCGCAGTTCATGCGCTTCCTGTTTCGCTGGCATCAGCTGTCGAGCGACAGCGGCGACGAGCGCCGCGCCGGCGAAGCGGGTCTGGCCGACGTGCTGCGCCAGCTCGAGGGCGTGGCCGCGCCCGCGTCGGCCTGGGAAGACGACCTGCTCGCCGCGCGCGTGCACGACCACGCGCCGGCGATGCTCGACCGCCTGTGCGCGCTGGGCCGCATCGTCTGGTGGCGCCCGGCCGACGGCACCGACGCGCACAAGACCGGCCCGATTCGCGGCACGCCGATCGTGCTGTGCGAGCGCGACGCGCTGCCGCACTGGCAGGCCGCCGGCGGCGCGGCGCACGACGGCGCCGATCCGCCGCTGTCGGCCAAGGCGCGCGCGGTGCTGCAGGCGCTGCGCGCGCACGGCGCCAGCTTCTTCGGCGACCTGCAGCGCGATGCCAACCTGCTCGGCGAGCCGACCGAGCAGGCGCTCGGCGAGCTGGTGGCGCAGGGCCTCGTCACCTGCGACAGCTTCGCCGGCCTGCGTGCGCTGGTGATGTCGGCCGACAAGCGCCACAAGCTGCGGCGCCGTCACGCCGGCCACGACCCGATCGACGACGCCGGGCGCTGGGCACTGACGCGCCGCCCGCGCGCCCCGGTCGATGCGAGCGCCGGTGCGCTCGCCGCGCCGCACATCGACCACATCGCGCGCGTGCTGCTGCGTCGCTACGGCGTGGTGTTTCGCAAGCTGCTCGAGCGCGAGGAAGGCCTGCCACCCTGGCGCGACCTGCACTACGTGTACCGCCGCCTCGAGGCGCGCGGCGAGGTGCGCGGCGGCCGCTTCGTGAGCGGCTTTTCTGGTGAGCAGTTCGCGCTGCCCGACGCCGCCGCGGCGCTGCGCAAGACCGCGCGCGACGACGGCTGCGAGCGCGTGTCGATCTCGGCAGTCGACCCGCTGAACCTGGCCGGCATCGTGACGCCGGGCGAGAAGATCGCGCGCCTGCCGGGCAACCGCCTGCTTTTCGAACGCGGCGTGCCGATCGCGGTGCAAAGCGGCGGCGAGGTGCGCTACCTGGCCAGCCTCGATGCAGGCGCCCAGTGGGCGGTGCGCAACCTGCTGATCCGCAGGCAGCGGCCCGGCAGCTACGTGGAAGGCGCAAGCAGCCTCGCGCAGTGAGCGCCGGCGCAGCGCGGCCTTGCCGCGCGCGCCTGGCCGCTCAGGCCGAGACCGTGCGCCGTCGTGGCAGCGGCGCGTGCACCAGCGCGATGCTGAGCCACACCGCGACGCTGAAGTACAGGGTCATCCACGCCACTTCACTCTTCCAGTCTTCCCAGCGGTGCGACACCACCCAGCGCCCCGAGACATCGAGCACGCCTTGCGCCAGGCTGAGGTAGTGGCGGCCGCTCGCCTCGTCGGCGAGCCAGCGCGACCAGTACATCGGCACGTCGACCGCGAACATGAACGTCACGTAGGTGAGCCCGGCGACGCACCAGAACGCGAGCAGCGGACGCATGCGCGGCACGCAGCGTGGCCAGATGTGCACCAGGCTCGCCACCAGCAGCGCGGCACACACGCCCCACAGCGTCTCTTCGATCACGTGGCCGAGGTTGCTGGTGGTCAGCACCGAGTACCACGAGCAGGTCTCGGCCACCGCGATCAGCGGCACCAGCAGCCCCGCGGTGGACAGCCCGAGCCCGCTGCCGGTGGCGCGCGACGAGGCGCGCAGTAGCAGCGCCCATTGCGCAACGAAGCACAGCTCGGCCACGGTGGCCACCGAACGGCCGACCACCACGCTGGCGAGCCACGAGTCGAGCATCACCAGCCGCGGCACGTCGAACACCGGCACGAACGAGCGGTATGCGCAGCCGATCACGTAGCCGGCCGACAACAGCAGCAACCCCTTGCGCAGCGCGTACTCGTCGCCCGGCAACTCGCCCTCGCGGCGCTGCAGCGCGCGCCGGCTGCACCACCAGGCCGTGAGATTGGCCAGACCCACCGCGCTGAGCGCGGCCCACCACCACGTGACGTCGATTGACATGATGGTGTCATTTTGCCGTGCTAATCGTGCGTGAATCGTCCGCCTCGGGTTTGGCCTAGGGGCGTGGTCAGGTGCACGCCGCGCGCCGAATATGACAACGGCAACGCCGGCTGTCACATTGCAGGCGCTGCGCCGCAGCGCCGCGAAGCGCGCACTCAGGCCGGCAGCAGGGTGTCCAGCCCGTGCAGCGGCCGCGCGGTCGCGAATGCCTCGGGCTCGGCGCCGTCGCCGCTGCTGCGCGACCAGTCGATGATCTGCAGCTGGCCGTCGAAGTGCTCGACCAGCGCGGTCAGGCTCTCGACCCAGTCGCCGTCGTTGGCGTACAGCATGCCGTCGATGGTGCGCAGCTCGGCATGATGGATGTGCCCGCACACCACGCCGTCGACGCCGCGCCGCCGCGCTTCGCGCGCCAGCGCGCTTTCGAAGTCGGAGATGAAGCTCACCGCGCGCTTGACGCGCAGCTTCAGGTAGCGCGACAGGCTCCAGTACGGCAAGCCGAGGCGCGCGCGCAGCGAGTTGAAGTGGCGGTTCAGCTCGAGCGCCGCGTCGTAGAGCTTGTCGCCCAGCAGCGCCAGCCAGCGCGCGTGCTGCACCACGCCGTCGAACAGGTCGCCGTGCGTGACCCACAGCCGACGCCCGTCGAGCGTGTGGTGGATGCAATCGTCGACCACGTCGACGCCGCCGAAGTTGTGCTCGACATAGCGGCGCGCGAACTCGTCGTGGTTGCCCGGCACGAACACCACGCGCGTGCCCTTGCGCGCCTTGCGCAGCACCTTCTGCACCACGTCGTTGTGCGCCTGCGGCCAGTACCATTGGCGGCGCAGCTGCCAGCCGTCGATGATGTCGCCCACCAGGTACAGCGTTTCGCAGTCGACGCTGCGCAGAAAGTGCAGCAGCGCGTCGGCGCGGCAGCCTGGGGTGCCGAGGTGCAGGTCGGAGATCCACACCGTGCGCACGCGGTGGCGCGCCTGCGGCTCCGCGATCGGCGGGGCCGCCGGGTCCGCTGCGGCGGGGTCGTCGCGTCGCATGGGCGCGATCTTTGCCCCGCCGCACGACAGGCCTGTGACAGCCGCGTGTACCGTCGGCGCGGCGACACAAGCTGTCACTGCACTGCCACGCCAGCGTCGTTGAATGCGCGGCGCCTGCAGCCCGGAGCCACGACGCGCCGCCCATCCATGCCACCTCGATTCCACAGCCTGATCGCCACCCAGTTCATGTCGGCGCTGGCCGACAACGCGTTGCTGGTGGTGGCGATCGCGCTGCTGCAGCGCACCTCGCAGCCCGCGTGGTGGACGCCGCTGCTGAAGTTCTTCTTCATCGTCTCGTACGTCGCGCTGGCGCCGGTGGTTGGCGCGCTGGCCGACGCGGTGGCCAAGCACCGGTTGATGGTGTGGATGAACAGCGTCAAGCTGGGGGGCGCGCTGGCGCTCGCGCTGGGCGCGCATCCGCTGGTGGCGTTCGGCGTCATCGGATTCGGCGCCGCGGCCTACGCGCCGGCCAAATACGGGCTGGTCACCGAATGGGTCGGCGCGGCACGCCTGGTGGCGGCCAATGCCTGGATCGAGGTCAGCGTGGTCGGCGCGGTGCTGCTGGGCACCGCGGCCGGCGGCTTTCTGGTGAGCGACGCGTTCAACGCGCACCCGCTGGCGCTCGCCTTCGACGCCTGGGCCGTGCACCGCGGGCTGAGCGGGAGCATGGGCCTCGCACCGGCGTTCGCTGTCGTGCTGACGTTGTACGCGACGTCGACGCTGATCAACCTGCGGCTGCGCGGCAGCGCCGTCGCGTCGCCCCATCGCGGGTGGGCCGCGATTCACCCGGTGGCGCTGTGGCGCGAGTTCGACCACGCCAACCGCACACTGTGGAACGACCCGCACGGCGGCCGCCTGTCGTTGGCCATCACCACGCTGTTCTGGGGCGCCGCCGCGGTGCTGCAGTTCGCGGTGCTGCGCTGGGCCATCGACAGGCTCGGCTTCTCGCTCGCCGCCGCGGCCTACCTGCAGGCAGCCGTCGCGCTCGGGTTGATCGCCGGCGCGTGGCTGGCGGGACGGCACGTCCGCCTGCACCACGCAGCGCGCGTGCTGATGGCCGGGCCGCTGCTCGGCCTGCTGGTGGCGTTGGGGCCCTGGATCGACTCGGCCGGCGCGGCGGCCGCCCTGATGGTCGCGGTGGGGCTGGTCGGTGGCTTGCTGATGGTGCCGATGAACGCCTTGCTGCAGCATCGCGGCTGCCAGTTGTTGAGCCCTGGCCGCTCGATTGCGGTGCAAGGCTTCAACGAGAACGTCAGCGTGCTGGCGCTGCTCGCCGCCTATGCGGCGACCGTGCGGCTCGACATCCCGATCGTGCCGTTGATGACAGGGTTCGGCTTGCTGGTGGCCGCCGCGATGGCGCTCGCCACCCTGGGGCTGTGGCGCGAGAGCCGCCAGGTGGCGGCACCTCAGGTGCTCAACGGGCGCAGCAACAGCGGGCTCTGAGCAGGCTGCAGCGGCGCGACCGCGCGCCGCAGCACCGCCTCCAGCTCGTCGATCACGCGCTGCCAGTCGAGCGCCAGTGCGCTGGCGCGTGCGCGGCTGCCCATCGCCTGCAACTGGGCACGGTCGCCCGCGGCGTGCGCGGCCAGCTCGACGAACTGCACCGGCTCGCGCGGCGCGGCCAGCCAGCCGTTGTCGCCATGGCGGATCAGCTGGCCGGCGGCGGCTTGGTCGAACGCCACCACCGGCAGGCCGCTGGCCATCGCCTCGGGCACCACGTTGCCGAACGTCTCGGTGAGGCTCGGGAACACGAACAGGTCGGCCGACGCGTAGTGCGCGGCCAGGTCCTCGCCGCGCCGCACGCCGGCGAAGTGCGCACCGCGGCACAACGCCTGCAGCTGCGCGCGCTGCGGGCCCTCGCCCACCAGCACCAGGCGCGCGTCGATGCCGCGCCGCTGGATCGCCTCGAACGCGCGCCACAGCAGCGCGATGTTCTTCTCGCCGGCCAGCCGCGCCACGCACAGCACCACCACCGTGTCGTCGCCCGCGCCCCACACGCGGCGCAGCGCCGGGTTGCGCTTGGCAGGATGCAAGTGGGCGATGTCGACGCCGCGCGCGACCACCCGCAAGTGGTCGAAGCCCTGCGCCGCCAGCTCGCGCTGCAGCGCGGGCGTGGGCACCATCGTCGTCAGCGTGCGATTGTGAAAGCCACGCAGGTAGCCGACGATGGCGCGTTGCAGCCAGCCCACGCCGTAGTGGCAGCTGTAGGCATGGAAGTTGGTGCGGAAGTCCGACACCACCGGCACGCCCAGCCGCCGTGCCGTGCGCAGCGCCGACCAGCCGAGCGGCCCTTCGGTGGCGATGTGCACGACGTCGGGCCGCTGCATGGTCCACATCTGCTCGAGTTTGCGCATGCACGGCACGCCCATGCGCAGGTGCGCGTAGCGCGGAATCGGCACGCCACGCATCAGCACCTCGTGAAAACCCCGTGCACGTTGCGGCAAGTCGTCGGCGTGCTGGCGCAGCCGCACCAGCTGCATTACGTGGCGCCGCGCGCGCAGACCCTCGAGCATGCGCTGCAGCGTCAGTGCGACGCCATTGACTTCGGGCGGATAGGTCTCGCTGACGATCGTGATGCGCAGCGGCGCCTGCGCGCGGCTGCGATCGAACGGCGATACCCGGGAACTGATCGTGCTGGCATCCATGGCGCGGCATCGTGCGAGGCGTGCGTCACAGAACGATGACAGCGTGCACAACGGCGTCACTGTCGCGTCACATCTCACACCGAGCATGCGCCCCGGTGCGATGGGCTCGCGCGCCGTGCGCGAGGACACGTGCCGCCATCACAGGAGCGTTGCATGCACTCATTCCTCAAGACGCTCGACGAGCAGCGTTGGGACGATCATCGCTACTACCACCAGAGCCGCATCAACCAATCGCTGCACCTGCTGAGCGCGCTCAGCTTCGTGTGCGCGTACGGGCTGCTGTTGGTCGACCCGGCGCTCGCAGCGCTGGTGGGCTGGGGCATCTCGATGGTGACGCGCCAGGCCGGGCACTTCTTCTTCGAGCCCAAGGGCTACGACCATGCGAACCAGGCCACGCACGAGCACAAGGAGGCGATCAAGGTCGGCTACAACCTGCAGCGCAAGATTGTGCTGATGGGCGCGTGGGCGCTGTCGCCGCTGCTGCTGTGGCTGTCGCCGTCGCTGTTCGGCATGATCGAGCCCGGCGCGGGCGTGGCCGGCTTCGTGCACGACGTCGGGCTGCTGTGGCTGGCGCTCGGCATCGCGGGCATCGTGTTTCGCGTGCTGCAGCTGGCGCTGGTGCGCGACCTCGCCACCGGCCTGACCTGGGCGGCGAAGATCCTGAGCGACCCGTTCTACGACATCGGGCTGTACTGGAAGTCGCCGCTGTACGTGCTGCGCGGCGAGCTGATCGACCCGCAGCCGAACAAGCGCTGAACCGTCCGCACCCCGTGCGACTAGAACCGGTGCGCCAGCATCTCGCGCAGCACGCCGCGGCGGATCGAGCGGTTGGTCTGCTGCGGGTGGTGCCACCACCAGCCGTCGGCGCGCATCTGGCGCGCGGCGGCGACGAAGCGTTCGAGCATCGCGTCGAAATCGGCCTGCGTGTAGTTGAGGCTGAAGATCAGACGGCCGGTGCCGACCCAGCTCAATGCCAGGCCGTGTATGCGCAGGTAGAACTGCAGCATCCAGTTGTAACGCGACGGCACGTCGTAGCCGATGGTCCAGATGCTCGACAGGTTGGCCGCGCGCAGCGGCAACTGCTCGGCCTGCATGCGCACGTTGAACTGCGTGGCACGTGCGTTCCAGACTTCGTCGAGCCGGTGATAGAGCGCCTGGATCGGCGCGCTGGCGAAGCGCTCGAGAAAGGCCTGCATCGCGCCCATCACCAGCGGGTGCGAGTTGAAGGTGCCGCGCGCGAAGCAGATGTCGGCCGGACGGTCTTCGCGGAAGCGCTTCATCCACTTCGACTTGCCGCACACCACGCCGATCGGCAGGCCGCCGGCCACCGTCTTGCCGTAGGCCACCAGGTCGGCCGTCACGCCGAAGTACTCCTGCGCGCCGCCCGGCGCGAGTCGGAAGCCGACGAACACCTCGTCGAAGATCAGCGCGACGCCGCGCTCGCTGCACACCGCGCGCAGCGCGCGCAGCCAGCGCGTGTAGGCCGCGCGCTCGAACTGCGCCTGGCGGCTGCCGTCGAGCAGCGTGGAGTCGCCGGGTGCGGCCCTGTTGGGATGCAACGCCTGCAGCGGGTTGACCAGCACGCAGGCGATGTCGCGCCGCGTGCGCAGCACGTTGAGCGTGCGCTCGTCCATCTCGCGCAGCGTGTAGGTCTCGCGCGGCGGCAGCGGGTTGCCGGGGCCGGGCTGCACGTCGTCCCACCACCCGTGGTAGGCGCCGGCGAAACGCACCAGCCGCTTGCGGCCGCTGTGATAGCGCGCCAGCCGCACCGCCTGCATCACCGCCTCGGTGCCCGACATGTGGAACGAGACCTCGTCCATGTCGGCGATGCGGCGCAGCTGCTGCACGTTGTAGGCCACGCAGGGGTGGTACGAGCCGAGCACCGGCCCCAGGTCGCGCACGCGCGCGTGGCCGTCGGCGATGCACTCCTTGTAGAAGTCGACACCGAACACGTTGACGCCGTACGAGCCGGTGAGGTCGTAGAAGTCGTTGCCGTCGAGGTCGGTGACGGTCACGCCGTCGGCCTCGCGCACGAACGCCGGCATGCGCAGGTGCTCGCGCAGGTAGCGCGAGTACTGGAACGGCACGCGATAGGCGCCGGTGAACTGCAGATCGCTGATGCCGGGCCGCGCCGCATCGGTGGCCTGCAGCGAGCGCGCGAAGCGGCGCGCAAATTCGTCGTGCAGGCGCTGCAGCGCGGCGCGCCGGCGCATTTGCACGTCGTCGGGCGCGCCGTCGGAGCCGAAGAAAGCGGCCTCGTCGTACGCATAGCCGGGCACCCACCCGGCGACGCGGCGTGCCATGCGCGCGTGGCCGCTCAGCGACGGGTGCTTGGCCAATGACAGTTGCAAACGCCGGCTCGCATACGGCACGGCCAGCGCAAACGCGGCCAGCGCGGTGGCGGTCATCACGAAGGTCTCGTCCATGTCCGCTTCATAACCGAGTCAGTTGACAAAGCCGTGAACCCCAGAAGCCTGACCCGGCGATTGGTGCAGCACGAAGGCTTGAACTTCCTGCTGACCAACCGCATCCCGCGCGCCGCCGCCACTCACGCGATGGGCTGGTTCAGCCGCATCGAGAGCCCGCTGCTCACGCGCGCATCGATCGCCCTGTGGCGCCTGTTCACCGAGCTCGACCTGAGCGACGCGAAACAGCAGCGCTTCAGCAGCCTGCACGCCTGCTTCACGCGCGAGCTGAGAGCCGGTGCGCGACCGTTCGATCGCGACCCGCGCGTGCTGACGAGCCCGTGCGACGGCATCGTCGGCGCCTGCGGCCAGGTGGCCGGGCTGCGCGCCTGGCAGGCCAAGGGCTTCGACTACTCGCTGGCGCAGCTGTTCGGCAGCGACGCCGCCGCCGTGCCCTGGCGCGACGGCAGCTACGCCACGCTGCGCCTGACCTCGGGCATGTACCACCGTTTCCACGCGCCGCACGACGCGCACATCGAGCACGTCGCCTATCTCGGCGGCGACACCTGGAACGTCAACCCGATCGCCCTGAAGCGCATCGCGCGGCTGTATTGCCTGAACGAACGCGCCGCGATCCGGCTGCGCCTGGCCGGCGGACAACGGATCGCGCTGGTGCCGGTGGCCGCGATCCTGGTGGCAAGCCTGCGGCTGCACGCACCGCAGCTGCACCTGCACCTGCGCTACGACGGCCCGCAGCACATCGCGTGCGACGTGCCGGTGGCCAAAGGCGACGAGCTCGGCTGGTTCGAGCACGGCTCGACGATCCTGGTGTTCGCCCCCGCGGGGTTCGCGCTCGCCCCTGGCATCGAGCCGGGCCATCGCCTTCGCATGGGCGAGCCGCTGATGCGCCTGCCCGACTGAGGCGGCGTCGACTCCGCAGCCCGCGTCAGCGACCGACCAGATGGAAGTGCAGGTAGGCGACGTCCTGCAGCGCGGGGCCGTTGGTCAGCAGGCGCCAGTTCTGCATCTTGTCGCGCGCCACCAGCTCGCGTGCCAGCGCGAAGCAGCCCAGCACGTACGGGCCGTCCTGCTCGGTCATCGTCGTGATGTTGCGCGTGTCGTGTTTCGGGAACAGCACGTAGTGCACGCGCGCCTCGGGCCGCGGGTGGCGCACCGCGATGCAGGTGTCGGACTCCATCGCGACGCGCGGGATCACGAACGGCGCGCGCAGAATCGCGGCCGACGCGATCAGCCCCGCCACGTCGCTCGGCTTGTAGCAGCGATCGGCGCACTCGTTCAGCGCGAGGAACGAGCGCGGCAGCGACTCGTCGAACAGATAGCCGCCGCAGGCCAGCCCGGCGAGGAACAAGGCGAGGCCCAGCAGGGCATGATGGAGGCGCATGCGTGCTCCGGCGTCGATCGCGATGCACGCACTTTACGGGGATGCGCCAAGCAATTGCTGCTGCCTGCCGGACCTGGGTTGGCAACGCAGCGATGGGCTGAGCCAATCCGGCCCTTCGCCGGGTGCGTGTCGGCAGCGCTGGAACCAGGAGCATGGTGTGAAGTCACTGGGCAAGAGGGCAGAAGGCCTGCGGCTGGAGCGGATGAAGGCGTCGCCCCTCTGGAGCGGCGACGGTTTTCGCAACCGGCATCCGATCCTGGCCGGGTTGCGCGACCTCTCCGCGCCGCGGCCGAGCCTGAGCGATTTTCTGTGCGGCGGCGCCCGGCGGGTGCCCCTGGGGCCGTTGCCGTCACTCGATCCGCGCGACAGCTGGGCGCGGCCGCCGGCCTCGGGGCTGCGCACCACCTGGCTGGGCCACTCGACGGTGCTGATCGAGATCGGCGGCTTGCGCGTGCTCACCGATCCGGTCTGGGGGCCGCGCGCCTCGCCGTCGCGCATCGCCGGCCCGAAGCGCTTCCAACCGGTGCCGGTGCGCTTGAGTGCGCTGCCGCCGATCGATCTGTTGATCATTTCGCACGATCACTACGACCACCTCGACTACCCGACGATCCTCGAGTTCGCCAGGCGCGAGGTGCCGTTCGTGACGTCACTGGGTGTCGGTGCGCACCTGCAGGCCTGGGGCGTGCCGCCCGAGCGCATCACCGAGCTCGACTGGTGGGAGTCTCATCGAGTACCGCACAGCGAGGTCGTGGTCACCGCTGCACCATCACAGCATTTCTCGGGCCGTGGGCTCAACGATCGCAACGCCACGCTGTGGTCGTCGATGGTCATCCGCGCGCCGCGGCATGCCGTGTTCTTCAGCGGCGACACCGGACTCACCACCGAGTACGCCTCGATCCGCGCACGGCTCGGCCCGTTCGATCTGGTCATGCTGGAGGTCGGCGCCTTTCATCCGTCTTGGGGCGACATCCACCTCGGGCCCGCGAATGCGCTGGAAGCCTACAAACTGCTGGGCGGTGGCGCGTTTCTGCCGGTGCACTGGGGCACCTTCAGTCTGGCCATGCACGCGTGGGACGAGCCGGCCGAGACGTTGCTCGCGCTCGCGCCGGCGCAGGGCGTGCAGTTGCTGATGCCACGGTTGGGCGAGGCGGTCGAGCCTGCTCATGCGCAGGCATTGCTGCCCTGGTGGCGAGACGTCGACGCGCGACGAGGCATCGAACAAGCGGCCGATCCGGTGCCGGGGACGCTGCCGAAGTCGATGCCTTGGCCGATCGATTGACCAGGCACCTGCCGCCTGCCGAGTCGATCGATTTGAGTTCATCGGCTCGCGGCGGGCGACCCCGCTGCAGCCCGTCGTCCTGCAAGAAAGGCTAGGCCGTCCCGAGGTCTCTCATTCCGAAGGGTGTTTGTACGGCGGCCACAAGGCTGCACTCCCGGCCCTCCAGCACTTCGACTGCCGGGTGCGCGGCCAGTCGTATCCTTTCGAGCAGGGCGATGACTTGGGCGGGTGCGGGATGGCGTATCCGCAGTCCTTGAAGAGCGAGGCCGCTCGGCGCAAGCGCGGTCGCCGGATGGACACTCGTCGAACGCTGAATCAGCAACGGGGCCGCTCCGTCGAGGGGCACGCTGCCGTCTGCTCTGACCGTCATTTTCCAGACGTGGTTCTCACGGCGCATGGTTTCTACATCGCCAAGCTCAGGCACTGCTGCTTGTGCGATGTCCTCCGTCGCGGCAACCCAGGCAGCCAGACGCGCCGGCGACCCCGGGACCACGTGGTCCAGGCCGAACCAGCGCGGTCGCGCCACGGGGGCGGCGCGCGGGTCCGGTGAGATCACTTCCAAGTACATGGTGGGGCCCAGCGCCAGCAGCAGGTTGTGGGTGGCCATGCCGGGATGCGCTCTGCCTGCGCCTGGCGGCACGCCGAGTGCCGCTTCGACATAAGCGGAGCCGATGTCAAGGCTCGGTGCGACGACCGTGATGTGATCGAGGCGAGCGACCATCGGCGTGCGACCTTCTCGAATCACCCTCGCTGGTCACCGCTCGTCATGGGCGATGCCGGCGTTCCGTCGGCATTGAACATGTGCTGCTTGAAGCATTGGACGTCGTTCGGCAAGGCGAGCCATGGCACGGCGCTGGCGGTGAAGATGTGCGAGCCTGGAGTGAGCCAGGTGGGATCGTCGAAGGTTCCAGCGTAGAGAACCTGCACCGACGGGAACCGCTCCAGCGTCAAGCCGATGCGGTTGCCGCACGTTCGGCAGAAACTGAAATGCAGCATGCGCCCGTGATCCGTCGAGCGGTGGCTGTAGGTGGCGAGTGACGGGCCGCTGAGCTCGACCCGCTCCTTGCGAAAGACGGGCTCGACCGAGAACGCGCTGCCGGTGGCCCGCTGGCACATCGTGCAGTGGCAGACCATGACTTGGAGTGGGCGCCCCGTGACAGTGAAGCGAACGTCGCCACAGAGGCAGCCACCGCGATGGACTTGCATTGGGGGTCTTTGAACACCAGAAACGCAAACGGCTTTGGCGCATCGCCTAAGCCGTTGATGTGAATGGTGGGCCCTGTAGGATTCGAACCTACGACCAACGGATTAAGAGTCCGCTGCTCTACCAGCTGAGCTAAGAGCCCTGGATCCTGGATGTCGGACTTTTGGATCCGGTGGTGGGTCGTGCAGGATTCGAACCTGCGACCAACGGATTAAAAGTCCGCTGCTCTACCGACTGAGCTAACGACCCCGGGGGTAGAGCGCGCGATTCTAGCACCGTGCATCGACGCGTCCCGGTGCCGCGACCCCCGCGATGGCTTGCATCAGTTCGCCTGCGGCCACCATGCCGAAGGTGGCGGTCACGGCCACGCTCGAGCCATAGCCGTGGCAGTTGAGGCTGCCGTCTGTCGGCGGCGCATCGGGCTCGCACGCGGCTGCGTCGGGCCGCATCACGGCCTCGCGCGAGAACACGCAGCGCAAGCCGATCGTGCCGCTGCGCGGCGCACCGCCCTTGCGCAGGCGCTGGCGCAGTGCGGCCAGCAGCGGGTCGTGCGTGGCGTCGGCAAGGTCGGCCACTTCGACGCGTTGCGCGGCGCGCTTGCCGCCCGCCGCGCCGACACACACGGCGCTCACGCGTTGCGCCAGAGCCCATTGCGCGATCGCGTGCTTGGCGCGCACCTGGTCGCAGGCGTCGATCACGCCATCGACCGCACGGCCCTGCAGCAGCTGCGGCCAGTTGCCCGGCTCGACGAATGCTTCCACCACCTGCACATTGCACAGCGGATGGATCTGCGCGATGCGCTCGCGCAGCGCCAGCGGCTTGGCCATGCCGAGCGTGGACTCGAGCGCCTGCAGCTGACGGTTGATGTTCGATTCGGCCACGTGGTCGAGGTCGATCAAGGTCAGCGCAGCCACGCCGCTGCGCGCCAGCGCCTCGACCGCCCACGAACCGACGCCGCCCAGGCCCACCACGCACAGGTGCGCGCGGCGCAGCCGCTGATAGCCGGCGTCGCCGAACAGCCGTCGCACGCCTCCGAAGCGGCGCTCGAGGTCAGCGTTGCCGGCCAGCACCGGTGTGGACGTGTCGCTCATGCCGCGCGCTCCAGCTTCCACATCTGCCAGCGCAGTGCGAGCACGCCGCCGCCGAGGATGCCGCCCAACGCGACGAAGCTGCCGATCGACAGCGTCGACAGCCCCGACAAGCCCTGCCCGATCGTGCAGCCGAGGGCGGTGACGCCGCCCACGCCCATCAGCATCGCGCCGACCAGGTGGTTGGCGGTGTCCTCCGCGTTGCGAAAGCCCTCCCAGTGAAAGTTGCGCGTCGCCAGCGCCACCGCGGCACTGCCCAGCACGACGCCCAGCGTGCTTACGATGCCGATCGTCAGCACCTTGCTGGTGTCGCTGAAGAAGATCAGCCAGTCGATCGTGTAGGCGAACGGCGAGACGAAGCTGAGCGACTCCATGCGCTGCGAGTTGGTGGCGAGAAAGGTCTCCTGCAGGCTCAGCGGGTGCTCGGCCACATGGCCGAGGCAGCCCGAGACCCACCACAGCGCGCTCACCACCACGCCGATGCCGACGCCGCCCAGCAGCACGTCGGCGCGTCGCCCTTCGGGGCGCGCCAGCGCCCACGCGAGCAGCGCGCCGCCGACGCCGGCACCCAGCAGCAGCGCCAGCGGCGCACGCATCGCGCCGTTGCGCTGCGACAGCAACGACGGCAGATCCTGACCGCTCGGAAGCGTGAGCGCCACGCGATCGACGGTGGTCACGCGCCACACCGCGGTAAGTCCCTTGAGGGTCGCGAAGGCGCTGATGCCGAGCACCAGAAACACCACCAGCGACTTCAGGTTGCCGCCCCCCACGCGCACCAGCGTCTTGCTGCCGCAACCCGAGGCCAGCACCATGCCGAAGCCGAACATCAGGCCGCCCAGCAGATGGCTGAGCACGATCAGGCGCGGGCTGGCGTAGATCGAATCGGCGGCTTCCAACCAACCCAGCGCCACCATGGCGTTGAAGCCGAGCACGGCGACACCGGCGGCCAGTGCCCACATGCGCATGCGCGCCCAGTCGCCCATCGTCACGATGTCGGACAGCGCGCCCATCGTGCAGAAGTGCGTGCGCTGCGCGATCGCGCCGAACGCCAGCGCCAGTGCAAACGCCGCCCACAGCACTTGCGTGGTCAGCGCCTGCACCTGCGCTTCGCCCAGCATCGTGGCGTGATCAGGGCAGCTGGTTCGGCACGCCCACCGCCACCGGCCGGATGGCTGCGCCCGCGGCGCCCAGATCGCGCGAGGGCAGCACCATCGCGCACGAGGTCCACACCTTGTCCTTGGCCATCGCCGCCAGGTTCAGGTTCTCGAGGTGATGGATGCCGAACTGCGTGATCAACGTGTGGTGGATGCCGAACGGCAGCCCCGGCGACGTGCCGGCAGCCGGCGGGGCCTTGCCCTGCAGCATGCCGTTGGGCACCGCGTCGATGAACGGCGTGTCGAGGCCCACCGCCACCACGTGTTTGGCGCCCAGCCAGTTGGCGGCGTCCACCGCCAGCCCCGGCGCCATCGCGTAGTAGCCGTTGTCGTCGTACGGATCCTTCCAGCGCTCGCTCCAGCCGGTGTAGATCCACACCATGTCGCCCGGCAGCACGCCGCGCTGCTCGAGGCCCTGCGCCTTCAGCATCGACTCGATGTGGGCCGCGGTGACGAGTTGGCCGTCGGCCATCGGCTGGCCCTTGCCGACCAGCGTGCGCGCATCGAGCAGCACCGCGGTGGAGATCAGCGGCGGAATCTTCTCGATGCCCATCTTCAGCAGCGGCGATTCGGGCGTCGGCTTGACTTCCTTCTGCGTGAAGCCGCTGTAGTAACGCGCTTCATCGGCCGGGAACGGATCCTTCGGGTCCCACGGCTTGCTGATGTAGGCGAAGTGGCCGAGCGCGTCGATCTGCGTGCCTTGCTGGCCGGGCTCGGCATTGGCCTGCATCACCTCGCTGTTGAATGCATGCGCCGAGAACGGCACCCCCGACGTGGCCTTGTACTGCGTGCCCGCCGGGCTTGCGAACGGCGACTTCGGCATCGTGTTGCTGCGCACGAACGACGCCTCGTAGACCTGCGAGCGCGGCTGCGCCATGTGCCACGCGCAGCGCTGCAACGTGATCGGGCCCAGCGTGTTGGCCATGCCGAGCTCGTCGCCGGGGCGCCACGGTGGCGCCGGGCTGCGCTTGGCGGCCTGGATCAGCACCGCCGGTTCGGCGGCGAGCACGGACCACGACACGCCAAACGACATCATGGCGGCAAGAAGACAAGCGCTCGCGCGCAGCGAGCTCGACGGTCGGTTCATCAGCGGGCCTCCGGAAGTGGGTGTGCATCGGCGTCGCCAGGCCCGGCCCGTGAGGGCCG
>Ga0068861_100000466_pt1 | contig 23683 bp, 20 predicted proteins | sample KBSSwiS42_FD_66593 | JGI IMG/M metagenome (GOLD analysis project Ga0068861, IMG submission 66593) | Switchgrass rhizosphere microbial communities from Kellogg Biological Station, Michigan, USA - KBS Switchgrass S4-2 | ecosystem: Host-associated > Plants > Roots > Rhizosphere > Soil ...
AGCTAAGCCAACTGTTCATCCTTCCGCAGCACCAGAACAAGGGCATTGGCACGTCGCTCGTCCGGACGCTCGCCTTGGAGGCTAGGCAAGGGGGCATGCCGCTGCGCCTGCGCGTCCTGAAAAGCAACCCGGCGCTTTGCCTCTATGAGCGCCTGGGTTTTCGGGTCTCTTCGACCACGCCGGAACGCGTGTACATGGAGCTTAATGCCTAAACTACTTCTCGGGCTCGCCATCTGCTTCTCTGGTCTTGTCCACGCGCAAGGGGTTTACACCGACGCGCCAGGTCGAGCTGGTAGTGCACAGCGCCCTCGGCGGAGGCTCCGACGTATTCGCGCGTGCGCTGGTCGAGATGATCGAGGGCGAGAAGCTCCTGGCGCAGCCGGTGCGGGTGGTGAACAAGACCGCGGGGGCGAGCGCCGAGGCGATGGCGTATCTCGCGGGAAAGCGCGGCGACGACCATACGCTTGCCGTTTTCACCAACACTTGGCTTACCACGCCGCTGACACGCAAGGACCCGCAGCACAGCCTGCGCGACTTCACGCCGGTTGCGCGCCTGGTGCTCGAGCCCACCATCGCGGTGGTCCGCGCCGATGCACCCTATAGGACGCTCAAGGAATTCATCGAAGAGGCCAAGCGAAAGCCCGGGGCGCTGAAGCAGGCGGGAGGCTCGCTGACCGCGATCGAGAGCATGACCGGGCTGCTGCTGCAGAGCGCGACCGGGACCAAGTGGACCTTCGTCTCGACACCGGCGGTGGCCGATCGGATGGCGAACCTGGTCGCCGGCAAGGTGGATATCGTGATCCCGCAGCCGCAGGACGCCAACGAGCAGATCGCCGCCGGCAAGGCGCGAGCGATCGCGGCGATCACCGAGCGGCGCCTCGCCGCGCTGCCCGATGTCCCGACGGTGAAGGAGCAGGGGATCTCGATGTCGATCATCGCCAACGTTCGCGGCATTGTCGCGCCCGCCGCGGTACCCCAAAGTGCGATAAGTCATTGGGAGCAGCTGTTCACCCGCCTCGCGACCACGCCGAGCTGGCGCAAGTACGTGGCCGACAACGAGGTCGAGGACGTCTTCCTCCGGGGCGCGGCGCTCGCGCCCTATATCGAAGAGCAAACCGCCCTGATGCGCCGCGTGCTGCGCGAAGCCGGCGTGCAATAATCGCCGCATAAGAATTCGAGGAGGATGGAATGGCGAATCCGAGCTTCGCCCGGCGGCGGCTGCTCGCCGGTACGGCGGCTGCAGTTTTTCTTGGAAACGCAAGAGCACAAGCTTTTCCCTCGCGCAACATGCGCGTGGTCATTCCCACGGGGCAGGGCGGGGGGGCCGATCGCCTCGCGCGCGCGTTTGACGACTTCTGGGGCGCGCAGCTCAAGACCAAGTTCGAGTACGCCTTCCACCCCGGCGCCGCCGGGCAGGTCGGCTACGAGCTCTACCTCCACAAGCGCGAGCGCGACGGCCACAACCTGCTCTTCGGCAACATGGGGCCGGAGATGATCATGTACGCCCTGCAGAAGCCGCCCTACAAGTTCCCGGGCGACTACCAGTACTTCTGCCGGCTCGACGTCGACGACAGCGTGGTGTTCGTGCGCCAGAAGAGCCCCTTCAAGCGCATCGACGACCTGGTGGCGGAGGCGAAGAAGAAGACGGTGAACGTGGCGGTGAGCCGCCTGCCGCACCCGGCCTCGATCGGCATGCTGGCGCTCGGCAACTCGGTGAAGGCGCGATTCAATCTCGTGCCGTACGGCGGCGGTAACCCGACGCAGGTGGCGGTGCTGAACGGCGAAGCCGACTGCGGCGCGCTGCCGATCGCCGGGGTGGTCTCGCTCGGCGACCAGCTGCGCATCCTCGGCATCTTCAACGACGATACCCAGAAGATGGCGAAGTACCTCGGCAACGCGCCTTCGGTGAACGCCGCTTTCGGCACCAAGCTGCCGGCGCTCTACTCGTCGCGCGCCTGGGCCATCCACAGCGAGGTGATCGACAAGTTCCCGGACCGCTTCGCGCTCCTCGAGAAGACCGCGCGCGCGGTGTTCGACATGCCGAAGTACCGCGAGGAGTACGCCAAGACCGGGGCGCCGATCGAGACCATCCAGTTCGGCGACCGCGCGACCTGTACGCGCTACGCCAACTCGATGGTAGATCTCGCCAACGAATACCAGGGGTTGCTCACAGCGAAGAAGAAATAGGAAGTGGATAAGGGAGTGAAGCAAAGAGCATCCTTGGGCGCCGACCTTGTCATCCCGGCGCTCGCGGCCGCATTCGGGGCCTACTTCTTCTTCTCGATCGCCGACCTCGCCTGGGAGGCGAAGGCGAACGGCATGGTGATCGGTGCCATTCTGCTGATTCTCGTGCTCGTTCAGCTGGTGCGGATCGGCATGCGACTTCGTGCGGGTGACGCGGACCTGGGGTTCGAAAGGCTGATCAGTCCCCGCGACGCGCTGCCGAAGCGCATCGGCCTGGTGCTCATCACGATCGCCTTCATCGCCACCATGCACTGGCTCGGCGTCACGCTCGGGATGCTGCTCGCGCTCTTCGCCTCGCTGTGGATCCTCGGCGTGCGCAGCCGCAAGGCGCTCGTGCTCGTGCCGCTCGCGGTGGCCGCGTGCGTGTATCTGCTCTTCGTGGCCGCGCTGCAGTCGGACATTCCGCACGGCCCGGTGGAGTGGCTGCTGGAGAAGCTCCTTTCATGAGCTGGGAATTCCTGCTCGACCAGTTCGCCACCCAGTTCGGCCTTTGGTGGGTGATCTGGCCCGCGATCCTGCTCGGCATCGTGGTGGGCATCCTGCCTGGCTTCAGCCCGCAGAACACGCTCATCATGCTGCTGCCGCTCACGCTGTCGGTGCCGGTGGAGCGGGCGATGGCGTTCATGATCGCGCTCTACTGCGCGAACCACCTCGCCGGCGGCATCCCGGCGATCCTGGTGCGCATCCCGGGCTCGGGCGGGGCCGCCGCGACCACGCTCGACGGCTACCCGATGACGCAGAAGGGTCAAGCGCAGCAGGCGCTGGTGCTGTGCTTCACAGCCTCGGTGTTCGGGGGCCTCATCACCACGCTGGTGACGCTCGCGCTGCTGCCGTGGCTCTCGCAGCTCGGGCTGTACCTGCGCTCGGTCGAGATGGTGATCGTGATGCTCTTCGGCCTCACCCTGATCGCCGTGATCGCCGCCAAGGACACTCTGAAGGGCCTGATCGCCGGTTTCTTCGGCCTGCTGATCGGGGTGATCGGCACCGACCACATCTACAACACGCCGCGCGCCACCTTCGGCTTTCTCGAGCTCTACGACGGCGTGCCGCTGGTCCCGGCGCTGATCGGCCTGTTCGCCATCTCCGAGGCGCTGGTGATGCTCGAGGAGAAGATGATCGTCGACGAGGCCGGGCGCGAGCGTGCGCTGCAGGCGCGCTGGTCCGACACCGTCGAGGGCCTGCGCATGTCGCTGCAGAAGTGGTGGCACATCGTGTGGACCGCGTTCGTCGGCCTTTTCATCGGCATCGTGCCCGGCGCGGGAGCGAGCATCGCCTCGTTCGTCGCCTACCAGCAGTCGCGCCTGTGGTCCAAGAATCCGGAGGCCTACGGCACCGGCGTGCCCGAAGGCGTGATCGCGCCCGAGTCGGCGAACAACGGCGTCACCTCGGGCACGCTTGTGCCGACCCTTGCTCTCGGTGTGCCCGGCGGCAGCACCGCCGCCGTGATGATGATCGTGCTCCAGTACCACGGCATGGTGATGGGGCCGCGTCTGTTCGCCACCGACCCGGGCGTCGCCTACGGCGTGTTCGTGTCGATGGCGGTGGCCTACATCTTCATGATCTTCACCATCCTGCCGCTCGCGCGCTACATGTCGCGGGTGGTGCTTTTCGAGACCAGCTACCTCGCACCGATCATCATCCTCGTCACCATCGTGGCCGCGTTCGGCGAACGCCAGTACCTCTTCGACATGGCGCTCGCGCTCGTCTTCGGCGTGATCGGCTACATCGCCCACAAGACCAGCTACCACGTCACGGCGATGCTGATCGGCATCCTGCTCGGACCGCTCTTCGAGCAATACCTCGTGCGCGCGCTGCGCCTCTCCGAGGGCAACCTGCTGATCCTCTTCTCCTCGCCGCTCGGCAACGTGCTGTGGGGGCTGCTCGCGCTGTCACTGGTCCTGCCGCTGTGGCGCGGCCACCGCCAGAAGAAGCCGCTCGTGCGCGAGGAAGGCTAGTCGACCTTGGCGCCCACGGCCTTGACGATCTCGCCGTACTTGGCGTACTCCGAGCGCAACTGGGTCGCGAACTCCTCGGGCGTGGTGACGTAGGGCTCGAGTCCGCCGACGTTGCGGATCTTTCCGCGCAAGGCCTCGTCGGCGAGTAAGCGGCTTGTTTCGCCTCTTATCCTCGAGAGGATGGGGCCGGGGATGCCGGCGGGGGCGAAGAGCGCAAGCCACGGCGTGACTTCCAGGTCGGGGTAGAACTCGGAGAGCCGCGGCAGATCCGGGTACGCCGTCGAGCGCCTCTTGCCGGCGACGGCGAGCCCGCGCAGCCTGCCAGCCTTGATGTGGCCCGACACCGAGTTGCCGCCGAACATCGCGCTGACCTCTCCCGCCAGGATGGCGACGGTCGCCGGACCGCCGCCCTTGAAGGGGACGTGCAGCAGGTCGATGCCGGCGCGAGCCTTGAACATCTCCATCACCAGGTGGTGCTGGCTGCCGTTTCCGATCGAGGCGTAGGCGAGGGGCGGAGTGGCGCGCCGCGCGTACTCGACGAATTCCTGCAGGTTCCGAACCGGCAGCGCCGGACTGACCGACAGCACCATCTGCGTGTTCGCCAGCGTCGTGACCGGATCGAGGTCCTTCAGCGTGTCGAGCGGCATCTTGGCGTAGAGATGCGGCCCGATCACGATCTGCGCGTCGGCGCAGAGAAGCAGCGTGTGTCCGTCGGGCGCGGCGTGCGCCGTGGCTTCCATTGCGAGGTTGCCGTTCGAGCCCGGCCGGTTCTCCACGACCACGGGCTGGCCGAGCGCCTCGGCGAGCCGCGGCGCGAACACCCGCGCCAGCGTGTCGGTGGCGCCGCCGGGGGGATTGGGAACCAGGAGCCGGATCGCCCGAGCCGGGTATTGCGCCGAGGCCGTTCCGGAAAGAAGAAGAAAAACTAGGAGGAGCCGAACCATTCGAACAGCCATCCCGAAGGGAACGGCAGGTGCAGCAGCAGATCGAAAAGTCCGTAGAACACGCCCCAGGTGCCCAGCGTGATGGCGATCGAAATGGCCCAGCCCTCGCGCCCCTGGAGCTTCAGATAGAGGAACACGAAGAGCGGGATCGCGATCGGAAACCCGAGCAGCACGATCGCGGCGAAGAACGCGAAGATCCAGCCGGTGGCAGTCAGCGTGCGGCGCAGGGTGTCCTTGCCGATCGAGAGCTGGAAGTCGCGCGCCTCCTCGTTCGTCGGATCGGCGCCGAACAGTGTCCACAGAGCTTCCGCGGCCGCGAGCGCGAAAAGCGGAACGCCGATCACCAGCGGGAAGAGGGCGGCCTTCCACGGCCACGCGGTGGCCGCGATGATCCCATAGCCCGAGACGACCATGATCAGCGCGGACAGGGTTAGGGAAGCCTTCTTATGCACGCGCTGCCGCCGCCCTTCTGCGCGCCTGGAACAGCGGATACACGATCACCGCGATCGTGATCGCGATCAGCACCAGCACCACCGGGCGCGTCAGCCACGCCGCTTCGTAGCGCGCCATCGAGATATACAGGTTGTTCTCGACGATCTTGCCGACCACCAGGCCGAGGACCAGCGGGGCGCGCGGCCAGCCGGCGAGCACCATCAGGTAGCCGACGGCGCCGAAAAGGAGCGTCACCACAAGGTCCCCGTAGTGGTTGTTCGAGGTGTAGCTGCCGATGAACACCAGCACCAGGATCACCGGAATCAGCAGGCTGCCGCGCACCGTGGTGAGCTTGGCCAGCTTGTTCAGCAGCGCGAAGCACGCGATCACCGTGACGACGTTGGCGATGACGATGGTCCACACCATCGAGAAGGTCACCGGCAGGTGCTTGGAGAGCATGTCCGGGCCGGGCACCAGCCCAAGGAGGTAGAACCCGCCGAGCAGGATCGCCATCGCGGTGCTGCCCGGAACGCCGAAAGCGATGGTCGGGATTAGCGAACCGCCTTCCTTGGAGTTGTTCGCCGCGCCGGGTCCGAGCACGCCGCGCACGTCGCCCTGGCCGAACCCGCGGCGCTCCTCGGCGTTGCGGGCGCTGTGGGTGGCATGGCCGTAGGCCATCCACTGCGCCACCGCGCCGCCCATGCCCGGCATGATGCCGATGAACGTGCCGATGAGGCTGCAGCGAATCGTGAGCCAGAAATGGCGAAACGTGTCCTTGACGCCTTCGAACGCGCCATGGGAAAGTTTTCCTGCGGGCGCTGCGCTGGCGATCGAGGTGCCGCGCACGACGAGGTCGATGATCTCGGGGATGGCGAAGAGGCCGACCAGCACCGGCACCAGGTCGAGTCCCTGCCAGAGGTAGAGCGTCCCGAGGGCGTAGCGCGCGACGCCCGCCTGCGGGTCTTGCCCGATAGTGGCGAGGAACAGGCCGAGCGCCCCGGCGAGGAACCCGCGCAGCATGCCGCGGCCGCCCGGCGAGGAGAGCGCCGCGATGAACGCGATCCCCACGAGCCCGAGCATGAGGAGCTCGGGCGAGCCGAAGGTGAGCACGAGCGGTCGAACGATGGGGATCGCGGCCGCGAGCGCCACCGCGCCCACGAGCGCGCCGACGAGCGAAGAGGCGAGCGCGGCGCCGAGCGCGCGCCCGGCCTCGCCCTTCTTCGCCATCGCGTACCCGTCGAGCACCGTGGCGGCGCTCGCCGCCTCGCCGGGCACGCCGAACAGGACCGAGGTGATGTCGCCGGTCGTTGCCGTCACCGAGTGCATGCCGAGCAGGAACGCGAACGCCTCCACCGGCTGCATGGTGTAGACGAAGGGCAGCATAAGGGCGAGGGTGGTCGCTCCGCCCAGGCCCGGCAGCAGCCCCACCCAGAAGCCGAGCAGGATGCCGAGCAGCATGAAGGCGAGCGCCTTCCATTGCAGCACCAGCACCAGCCCCTCGAGGAGTGCTTCGATCACGTCAGAATGGACGCAGCTTTATTTCGTTAAATCAAAGAGATTATTCGCCGAACTTCACGTATTTGCTGAATTCGTCGACCACGTCCTTGGGCTGGGACAGCATGTCCTTCATCACCTTCACGGCCACGTCGGCGCCGACGTAGTTGAGGTCCATGCTTGCCTTGGTGGCCTCGGCGACTAGCGCCTTGTCGGCGATGGTCTCGGCGAACGCCTTGCGCATGATATTCACGTAGTCGGGCGGGGTGTTCGGATGCATCACGTACGGCCGCCCGACGATCTCGGGCGCCGAGCGCAGCGCCATGATCGCCTTGGCCCGCGGACTGGGGGCGAGGTCCTCGTCGATCGGGAGTTGCTCCACGCCTGGCTCGTCGGCGCGCGCGCGCAGCAGCGGCCGCACCAGCTTGCGGTCGATGAACGGGCGGATCGAAGTGAACGATCCGGCGCGGCCGTCGACTTCCTTGCGCTCGATCGCGAGCATGATGTCGGCGCTGCTCTGGTAGCCGGTGACGATCTTCAGGTTGAGCCCGAGGAATTCCTTCAGCAGCAGCGGGAAGTCGTAGGTATTGGCGCCGGGGCCGGTGGCGCCGATGACCAGCGGCTCCTTCGCCTTCTTCAGCTCCTCGACGCTCTTGTAGGGCAGGTCGGAGCGCAGCGCGAGGATGGTGCATTCGCTCGCCGCCGAGCCGATCCAGGCGAACTTGGTCATGTCGTACTTGACGCCGTCGACCTTGGTGAGCTGCGCGACCGGGAGATTGCGGTTGAACGTTCCGATCGTGAGCCCGTCGGGCTTGGCGACGTTGTACACGTGGTTCGCCGCGATCATGCTGTTCGCGCCCGGCATGTTCTGCACGATGACGGTCGGTTTGCCGGGGATGTGCTTCGGCAGGTGCCGCGCCAGCAGGCGCGCGGTGGCGTCGTACCCGCCGCCGGCCTTGTAGCCGACGATGATGGTCACCGTTTTCCCCGCATAAGGTGACGACTGGGCGAATCCCGCAAGCGGAATCGCAGCCAGGACTGCGAACAGCAGACTTCTCATGAACGAATCCTCCTCGTCTTATGGTGGTGCTCGTGGCCATGACCGTGGTCATGGTCGTGCTTCAATTCGTCGGGCACGTCGGGAAAAAGCTCCTTCGAGGAGGGCGCCGCGGCGCCGCTCCATTCCACGCCGCCTTGCTTGCGCGCCGCCTCCCGCAGGTCGTCGAAGCTGAGCAGGGCCGGGTCCTTCGCCACCTCGAGCCGCTGCGCCAGCCCGGCGAGAACGAGCTTCCTCACCTGGCGCCCGTTCCAGCCATCACACAGCTTTGCCAGGTTTTCAATTTCGGCTTTCTCATCCTGTAATGGACGAAGGGAGGGCCACTGCACGGCAAGCTCGGCGAGCGAGAGCTGCAAGATCCGTGCGATGGTATCGGCGTCCGGCAGGGCGAAGTGCATCACCAGATCGGCGCGCGAGAGGAACGCCTCGTCGATCGCATCGATGAAGTTGGTCGTGGTGACGAAAAGCACCGCCGGGAGGCTGCGGGCGATGGCGTCGATCCCGAGCATCACCGCGTCGGTGGCACGGTGCACGTCGACCGGGTTGGTCTCGAACGAGGCGCTGGTGCGGCGCACCGCGAAGCTCTCGACCTCGTCGATCAGCACCACGGTGTGGGGGCGGCGCGCGGCGAGCTCGGGGATCGTGTCCTGGAGCAGCCGCATGATGTTGCGCTGGCTTTCGCCGAGCATGTCGCTCGGGAAGGCGTGCGGGTTGATCTCGACCAGCGTCGTCGCCCCTTCGCGCGCGAGCGCGAGCGCCGCCACCTGCGCGAGCCCGCGCGCGAGCGTGGTCTTGCCCGTGCCGGGCGGGCCGGCGAGCACGATGAGCCCGTGCGGCAGCCCGGCGAGCTGCGAAAGCTTGCGCCCGTGCTTGAGCGTGAGCAGCGCCTGCGAGAGCAGCCGCTCCTTGACCGCGTTCGGCACCACGATCGCATCCCAGTCCTTGTCGTGGTGGTCGGCGGGAAGAACGTGCAGCGACAGCACCCCCGGGGGCAACGAGGCGGGGCTCGCCATCAACTCTCCGGCCGGCGATCGTCAGGCCACTCGATCTGCGAGATCTCCTTCACGCTGAGGAGCGTGTCTTCCGCCTCCTCGAACAGCACCAGCGGGTCGGTGAGCGCGCGCATGGTCTCGAGGATCGAGTCGAACATGTGCACGCGCACGAGGCGCGCCTCGCCCTTCGGGTCGTCGTTGAAGTGCTGGTGCCACAGGAAGTGGTCGACGATGATCAGGTCGCCTTTCTGCCAGCGGTAGTGCTCGCCGCGATCGGGCGCGGTGCCCATGAAGCTGTGCCCGTGGCCCTCGACGACGTAGAGCCATGCCTCGCCCGGGTGGCGGTGAAGCGACTGCGTCTTGCCGGGGGCGAACTGGATCATCACCTGAGTGATGCCGGAAGCCTCGCTGCCGATCGCCCGGTCGACGAGGAACTTGGTGCGGGTGCCGCGCGGCGTGGCGAGCAGATCCTGCTCGTCATAGGGCGTATGGATCCGCCCGCTTCGCCTCTTCCTGGCCTCGTTGGCCAGGCGCCGCAAGCGACGCGCGTACGGGTCGTCGCCTTGAGGTCCTTCGGTGAAGGCCGGTCGGGGCGGGAGAGAGGAAAAGGGCTCGCGGCCGCGGTCTTCGATGAGCGACATGCCGAGCGTCCAGAGCATCGGCTCGGAGGAGTAGCTCATAAAGCGCGCGATCCTGGCGCCGTCGTTGCCGTGGCGATGCCAGCTCCAGGCGGGAATGTGGATCGCGTCCCAGGGCTTCCACCGGCAGCGCACGCCGTCGATCTCGCTCCAGCCCGAGCCCTCGACGATGAAGAGCTGCGCGTCCCACGAGTGGCGGTGGATGGTGGTGTCGGTGCCGGGGTCGATCTCGTGCACCAGCGCGTCGAGGCAGCGCGTCGGCGAGTCGCCGTCGTGTCCCATGTAGACGCCGCTGCGCATGCCGCGCGCGGTCGTCGCGAGCGCCACGTCCTCCTTGCGGACCACGCTGCGGCGGTTCTTGCGCCAGTCCTCGATGAACTCGGCGCGGCGCTTTTTCTGGATGTGATAGTGCGTGACCGCGGTCGTGGTCTTGGTCGGCATGAAAAGCGCGTTTTCCGGTATACGGAACCGTGTTCCTGCGGAGGGACTTCATCATAGAATAATTTCACCGCAAAGCAATGAGAACGCCACTCGCCGCGCTGGTCGTCTTCCTGTGCACCGCCTGCCTGCGTGCTCCCGCTTGGGCCCAGGACCGCTCGCTCACGCTCTACACCTCGCTCGCGCCCACCGAGTCGGGCCCGCTCGCGCAGGCGTTCGAAAAGAAGACCGGCATCAAGGTGGAGCTGTGGCGGGCGATCAGCGAGAAGGTGGTGCAGCGCGCAATCACCGAGGCGCGCGCGCGCCGCTTCGCGGTCGACGTCGTCGAGACGAACGCCCCGGAGATGGAGATGATGGCGCGCGAGAAGCTCTTCGCCGAGCTCGACTCGCCCTACCTCGCCGACCTGCCGGCCGCCGCGGTGCCGAAGCACCGCATGTGGATCCCCGACCGCATGAATTTCTTCGTCGTCGCCTACAACACCTCGAAAGTGCGGCGCGAGGAGCTGCCGACGAACTATCTCGGCTTCCTCGACCCGAAGTGGAAGGGCCGCATCGGGATCGAGGCGACCGACGCCGAGTGGATGGCGACGCTCGTCAAGAAGTGGGGCGCCGAGGCCGGCCTGGCGAATTTCAGGAAGCTCGCGGAGCTCAGGCCCGACGTGCGCAAGGGCCACGTGCTGCTCGCCGAGCTCATCGCGGCGGGCGAGGTCCAGGTCGGATTGACCGTGTACAACGCCAACGCCGAGAGCCTGAAGAGGAAGGGCGCGCCGATCGACTGGCTGCCGGTGCAGCCGGTGGTGGCGCGGCCGCAGGGCATCGCCGTGGCGCGCAATGCGCCCAACCCGAAAGCGGCGCGCGCCTTCGTCGACTTCGTGCTCTCGCCGCAAGGCCAGGAGCTGCTGGTATCGATGGGAAGGGTGCCGGCCAGCACCAAGGTGCGCACGCACCTCAACGACTTCGAGTACACGGTGGTGGATCCGATTACCGTGCTCGACGAACAGGACAAGTGGAACAAGCTCTGGGAGGAGCTCTTCATCCGCGAGGCGAAGCGATGAGCGGCCTGCCCGCCGACGCGCTCGGGCTCGCCGCGCTCGTGTTCCTGCTCGGGCTGCGCCACGGTCTCGATCCGGACCACCTGGTGGCGATCGACGGCCTGACGCGGGCCAGCGCACGCGATGGAGCCCGGCGCTGGTACGGCCTGTTCTTTTCGCTCGGGCACGGCGTGGTGATTACTCTCGTGGGGCTCGCGGTGGCGCTCGCCGCCACCGAATGGCAGGCACCGGTTTGGCTGCGGGCGCTCGGAACGTCCATCTCGGTCGGCGTGCTTGTGGTGCTCGGGCTCGCCAACCTGGCCATGGCCTGGCGCACGCCCGCGGAACGGCCGGTACCGCTCGTCGGCATCCGCGGCCGCTGGCTTACCGAGCAGCTCTCGCGCGCGAGCCATCCCGCGTTCATCGCCGCCATCGGCGCCGCATTCGCGCTTTCGTTCGACACGATCAGCCACGCGCTCGCTTTCTCGCTGACCGGGGCCGCGCTCGCGGGCTGGCTTTTCGCGACCGTGCTCGGCCTCGTCTTCACGCTCGGCATGGCGCTGGTCGACGCCCTGAACGGGTTCTGGGTTGCGAAAATGCGGGGCTCGCGCGCGATGAGCGTCGCGATCGCGTTCCTGTGCCTCGCGGTCGCGGCGAGCGGGGCGTCGGGGCTCGAGCTCGCGCCGTCGCTCCTTGCGGGCGCGGGCCTGGTGCTCATCGCCGCCGCGTATCTGCTAGCATCGCGGACAGCGCGTTCCACATACGGGGACGCTAATTCTCCATATGGAACAGCCAAGAAGCACTAGACCGGCCAAGGCGCGGCTCTCGTCGGTCGCGAACTCGATCCGCCTGCTGAACTCGTTCTCGGGCGAAGAAGACGAGCTCGGCATCACCACGCTCGCGACCCGGATGCGCCTCGCGAAGAGCACCGTGCACCGGCTCGCCGCGACGCTGACCGCCGCGGGTTTCCTCGAGCAGAACCGCGACAGCGGGAAATACCGGCTCGGCATGGCCCTGTTCGAGCTCGGCGCGCTGGTGCGCCGGCGCATGGACGTGGCCAACGAGGGCCGCCCCAAGCTGCGCGAGCTGCTGGAGAAGACCGGCGAGACGGTCCAGATGGGCGTGGTCGACCATCTGAGCGTGCTCTACGTCTACGAGATGGAGAGCCCGCACGCCATCCGCATGGCGGCCGCGGTCGGCGGGCGCGCGCCGCTCCATTGCACCGCGGTGGGCAAGGTGCTGCTCGCCTACCAGCCCGAGGATTTCGTCGAGCGCCTGCTGCAGACCGAGCTCACCGCCTACACCCCGAAAACCCTGACCCGGCGCGAAGCGATCCTGAGCATGCTGTCCGAGGTGCGTTCCCGCGAGCACGCCATCGACGACGAGGAGAGCGAGTCGGGGCTGCGCGCGATCGCCGCGCCGATCCGCAACCACAACGGCGCGGTGATCGCCGCCGTCGGCGTGGCCGCTCCGGTGCAGCGCATGAACCGCCGCGCGTTGCAGACCTGCGTGCCGACGGTGATCGCCACGGCGAACGCGGTCTCGGGGCGCCTGGGTTATCAGCGCGAGCGAGCCAGGACGCCGGGCGGTTGACCCAGCCCAGGCACACGCTGCAGGATCATCTGTACGGCGCCGACCGCGAGCACCGTCACGACGAGGACTCGGACCACGAGCACGATCACGACCACGACGAGCTCCCGGGCGGCTCGCCCGAGTCGAACCCGCTCTGGGTCCACGACAACATCGCGCTGACGAGCGTCGGCATCGACATCGGTTCGGCGGGAACGCAGGTGATCTTCTCGCGCCTGCACATGCGGCGCCTCGGCGAGGACCTGCAGAGCCGCTATTTCGTAGTGAACCGCGAGACGCTGTACCAGTCTCCGGTTGCGCTGACGCCCTACCTCGACGAGCGCCGCATCGACGAACGCGCGGTCGGCGCGATCATCGATGCCGCCTACGCGGGCGCCGGGCTGCATCCGGACAACATCGATACCGGCTCGGTGATTCTCACCGGCGAAGCGCTGCGGCGCGAGAACGCCCAGGCGATCGGCGAGCTCCTCGCCGAGCTCGGCGGCGAGTTCGTCTGCGCGGCCGCCGGCCACCACATGGAGGCGATGCTCGCCGCCTACGGCTCGGGGGCCGCGAGGGCGTCCCACCAGCGCGCGGCGCGCATCCTCAACATCGACATCGGCGGCGGCACGACCAAGCTGGCGCTGCTCGAGCGCGGCAGCGTCGCGGCGACGGCCGCGATCCACGTCGGCGGTCGGTTGATCGTCGTCGACGATGCGGGCCGCATCACGCGGCTCGACCCCGCGGGCGCAGACCTGGCGCGGCTCGCCGGTTTCGAATGGAAGCTCGACCAATCCGTGAAACCGGAAGAGCTGGACCGGCTGGGCGAATGGATGGCGGAGGCGCTCTGCCAGGCCGTTCTGAATGAAGCGAACCGGAGGCTATATCTGACCGAGCCGCTGCCGGGCCTCGAAGGAATCCAGGGCGTGATGTTCTCGGGCGGAGTAGGGGAATACGTCTACGGCAACGAGGCGCGCGACTTCGGCGACCTCGGCAGGCGCCTCGGGCACGCGCTGCGCCGGCGCCTCGACGCCGGAAAGCTGCCCTGGCCCCTGCTGCCGGCGGGCGAATGCATCCGCGCCACGGCCTTCGGCGCCTCGGAATACAGCGTGCAGCTCTCGGGCAACACGGTGTACGTGTCGCAGCCGGGCGAGCTCCTGCCGCGCAAGAACCTTCAGGTGCTGCAGCCGCCCGTTACTCTCGAAGGGCAAATCGAAGCGGACAAGCTCGGCGGCACGATTCGCAAGCATCTCGAGGACTTCGACGTCGAGCAGGGCGAGGCGGAATTCGCGCTTGCCTTCAGCTGGCGCGGCGCACCCTCGTACGAGCGCATCTCGGCGTTCGCGCGCGCGATCACGCTCGCGCTCGAGCCCAGCATCGCGCGCCGCCGCCCGCTGTACCTCATCCTCGACGGCGACGTGGCGCAGACCGTCGGCGCAATCCTCAAGGAGGACTGGGCGATCGCCTCCGAGGTGCTGGTGCTCGACGGCATCACGCTGCGCGATTTCGACTACGTCGATCTCGGCCGCATCCGCATGCCCTCGTTCACCGTGCCGGTGACGATCAAGTCGCTGGTATTCAGCGAGGACCCGCGTACCGGGTAGTTCAGGGCTCGCGCCCGCGCCGCCTCGCGGCTTCGAGGAAGAAGCGTTCGAACTCGCTGACCACGCGCGCGTCCTCGAACAGCGCCTCGCTTCGCCGCCGGATCTCGTCTTTCGCATGGCGGCGGTAGTCCGGGTCGGTCGCGAGCCTGACGGCAATGCGCGCATAGTCGTCCGCGCTTGCGGCGATGCATTCGGTGAATCCCATGCTGCGATACATGGCCGCCGTGTGGCGCCCGCGCTGCAACGACCCCGGCAGGGTGACGATCGGAGTGCCGACCGAGAAAGCCTCCAGGCTCGTGTTCATGCCGTTGAAATGCGGCGTATCCAGGATGACGCAAGGCAGGCCGAGCAGGCGCGTGAAATCGGCGCCGCTTTGACGCTGCACGAAGAGGATCCGGTCCGACACATCGGGTAGCGTAGCGGCGAAGCGCGCGCGCAGCAGCTCGCCCCAATGGCGGGCTTGGCCTTCGATCAGCACCACCCGGCCCTCCGGGTCGGCGCGCAGGATCGCGCCGAAGATCGCGTCGAGATCGGGATGGATCTTGAAGAGCGTCTGCGGGCATAGATAGAGGCGCCCCGTCGGCAAGCCGAAGTCCGCCGGCGTCGCAGGCGCGGGGGTCGCGGGTCGGTGGTAGTAGGCCGTCGTGCCGAGGTCCTCCAGCGCGAACAGCTCCTCGCTGTAGTGCTCGCGGCCATCGGCCGGCTCGAACAGCGTGCTCGACACGAAATAGTCCATGTTGGCGATGCCCGTGGTGTCCGGGTGGCCGAAGAAAGTGCACTGGACCGGAGCAAGGCGGGAAAACGCCAGGAAATAGGTAAAGGGCTCCATGCCGATGTCCTGGTAGAACAGGACGTCGAGCTCGAGCGCGGCGATGGCGTTGCGCGCGCGCTCCAGGTCCGCCGGAAGGCTCATCACGCGCTCGCTGTGCGCGCGGATGAACCGCGCGGTTTCGTCGTCGGGGCAAGGCTCCACCGAGACGGCGGTGACCTCGAGGTGCCGTCGCGGCAGCTTCGCCACCAGTCCACGCACGGTCTTGCCGATGCTGTGCTCATGCAGGTAGCGCGAGACCAAGCCGACGCGCAGCTTGCCGCCGCGCGCGCGTGGCGCCACGCAATGCGGCGCCGACCAGAGCAGCGACGGGCAGGCGCGGGCGTACAGCGCCGCCATCCTCGTGTGCAGCGCACGATTGTCCAGGCCGTGGTAGCTCAGGTAGAAGTTGGTGACGCCCTCGACCAGCGGCGCCGCCAGCTCGAGCGGCTGCCGCTCGAGCCTCGCCAGCTCGCGGTCGAAGCGCCCGCGCCACGCCGCGAGGTCCGTCTTCGATTGCGCGATCGGCGGCAGCAGCGTCGCCAGTCGCAGCCGCAGGCCGGCATCGTGCCGGACGGCGAGGCCTCGCCGGTAGCACTCGAGCGCCGCTTGCGTTTTTCCCTGTTCGGCCAGGCAGGCGCCGAGCGAGCGGTAGGCCGGGACGGACTGGGCATCGAGCGAGAGGGCGTTCTCGTACTCGGCGACGGCCTGGTCGAGCCGGCCCGACTCGTCGAGCGCGCGGCCCAGATTGAGCTGGACGTCAGCGCGCCGCGGCTCGATCGCCAGGGCTTGCCTATAGCTCTCGAGCGCCCGCGGCCAGTCGCCGAGGTCGGCGAAGGCGTTGCCGAGATTGAAGTGGATGTCGGCTGTTCCGGCCGAGCGCTGCAGGAATCCGCCATAGAACTCCACGGCCTCGCGGGTCCGCCCGAGCGCCTGCAGGCTCGCGCCCAGGTTGCGTGCCGCATCGGCGAAGTCCGGCCGCAGGCGTAGCGCCGTGCGATAGCTCTCGATCGCGCGTTCGTGGTCAGCGTTCTCGCCGAAAAGGTTGCCGAGGAAGTAGGGCGCTTCGGGATGCGCCGGCACGAGAAGCATGAATCGCTCGTAGCAGCGCACCGCTTCCGCGCGAGCGCCGAGGCGATGATTGACGGCGGCGAGCGCGTACCATGCCTCGGCGTCCGCGCCGGGTGTGTGCACGAGCGCCTCCAACATGGACTTCGCTGCATCCAAGTGACCTTGCTGGAACAGAAGCAGGGCTTGTTGCTTGGTCGGAGTCACGCAGTGAAGGTAGCGCACTGGCAGTAGAATTCGCTGCTGTTCCTAATCGAAGACCAGCGTTCGCAATACAGGAACGAACGCGTCAGCAGGAGGAGGACGGTTGGAGGCAGCAAGCGGGCCCCGGTTCGCCCGGACCGGCGCGTTCGGGCCGCCACGCCTGGACTTCAAGTGGGTGATCATCGGCGCCTGCGTGGCGCTCACGCTGTATCTGGGCGTGGTGCCGCTCGGGTTTCTTCTTTGGCAAAGCTTCTTCACGCCGCAGAGCGCCGCCAAGGCCGCGGAGTTCACGCTCGGCAACTACCGGGAAGCCTACGCCTCGGAGGAGACGTGGCTCCTCTTCTGGAACTCGCTCAAGTTCGCCGCCGGGGCGTCGCTGCTCGCGTTCGCGCTGGGGACGCTGCTCGCCTGGATGAACGAGCGCACCAACACGCCGTTCAAGTCGCTGTTCTTCGCGCTGTCGATCATCCCGCTCATCATCCCCGGGATCCTCTTCACGGTGGCCTGGATCCTGCTCGGCAGCCCGAAGATCGGGCTGGTCAACCTCGCGCTGCAGAACCTCTTCGACACCAACGCGGTGTTCATCAACGTCTATTCGCTCGGCGGCATGATCTGGGTCGACGCGCTGCACTACTCGCCCATGGCCTTCCTGCTGATGACCGCGGCGTTCCGGTCGATGGACCCGGCGCTGGAGGAATCGGCGGTCATGAGTGGCGCGAGCGTGCCCCAGGTTCTGCGCAAGGTGACGCTGCCCCTGGTGTGGCCGGCGATCTTCGCCACGCTCCTGATCCTCTTCGTGCGCGCGATCGAGTCCTTCGAGGTGCCCGCGCTCCTCGGCCTGCCGGTCGGCATCCAGGTGTTCACTTCGGCGATTTACCAGGCGGTGCACCGCTACCCGAGCCAGGTCGGCCTCGCTTCGGCCTATGCGGTGACGCTGCTCGTCATCACCAGCGCCGGGGTCTACTTCCAGTCGCGCCTGTCGACGAGCGGCAGCCGCTACGCCACGATGACCGGCAAGGGGTTCCGCCCGCGGCTCATCGACCTGGGACGCTGGCGCTACCTCACGGTGGCGGTCTTCCTGCTGTATTTCTTCCTCATCGTGGTGCTGCCGTTCGCGGTGCTGCTGTGGTCGTCGTTCCAGAAGTTCTACTCGGTGCCCTCGGTGGAGGCGCTGCAGCGGCTCACGCTCGAGCCCTACCGCACCATCCTCGGCTACCCGAGCCTGATGCGCTCGGTCTGGAACAGCCTGCTGCTCGCGGTCACCACCGCCACGCTGGTGATGCTGGTCACCGCGGTGATCTGCTGGATCGTGGTCAAGACCAAGCTGCGCGGTCGCTGGCTGCTCGACAACTTCGCTTCTCTGCCGATGGTGTTTCCCGGCATCGTGCTCGGCCTCGCGATCATGATCCTGTACCTGTACCTGCCGGTCGGGGTCTACGGCACGATCTGGATCATGCTGATCGCCTACGTCACGCGCTTCATGCCCTACGGCCTGCGCTACAACACCACCTCGATGCTCCAGATCCACAAGGAGCTGGAGGAATCGGCGGCGATGAGCGGCGCTTCGTGGACCACCGCCTTCTGGCGCATCATCCTGCCGCTGCTCAAGCCCGGCCTGGTCGCGGGCTGGATCTACATCGTCATCGTCTCGATCCGCGAGCTGTCGAGCTCGATCCTGCTCTACAGCCCGGGCACCGAGGTGCTCTCGATCCTCATCTGGGAGCTGTGGGAGAACGGCCAGTACGTCGAGCTCTCGGCGCTCGGCGTGATGTTCATCATCGGCCTGTTCTTCCTGGTGCTGGTGGCGCAGCTCATCGGTAAACGCTTTGGAATAAGGGAAGCCTGAGGTGCTCAACGTGAGCGGCCTTTGCACGGAGTACGTCGACGAGCGCGGCAACGTCGTGCGCGCCGCTCAGGACGTCAGCTTCGAGGTACCGGCGGGGAAGCTGTTCACGCTCCTCGGCCCGAGCGGCTGCGGCAAGACCACCACGCTGCGCTCGATCGCAGGCCTGGAGAGGCCGCGTTCGGGCGAGATCAGCCTCGGCGGCGCGCTCATCTACTCGTCGCGCTCGAACGTCTTCGTCCCGCCCAACCGGCGCGGCCTCGGCATGGTGTTCCAGTCCTACGCCATCTGGCCGCACATGACGGTGTTCGAAAACGCGGCTTTCCCGCTCCAGGTTTCCAAATCGAGAATATCCCGGAAGGAAATCGAGACCAAGGTGCTGGGCGTGCTCAAGGTGGTGGCGCTCGAGGAGCTCGCCGAGCGCGAGGCTACCAAGCTCTCCGGCGGGCAGCAGCAGCGCCTCGCGCTGGCGCGCGCGCTGGTGATGGAGCCGCCGCTGCTCCTGCTCGACGAGCCGCTTTCCAACCTCGACGCGAAGCTGCGCGAGCGCATGCGCTTCGAGCTGAAGCGCCTCCAGCGAGATCTCGGCATCACCACCGTCTACGTCACCCACGACCAGAGCGAGGCCCTGGCGCTCTCGCATTCCATCGCGGTCATGAACCGCGGCCAGATCCAGCAGACCGGCGCGCCGCGCGAGATCTACGAGCGGCCGGGCAACCAGTTCGTCGCCGACTTCATCGGCACGACCAATTTCCTGCGCGCCACGGTCGACGCGCCGGACGCCGCCGCGGGTTTCTACCGGGTGGCTTCCGAGGTCGGCACGCTGAAGGTGCGCGCGGTGGACGCGCTCGAGCCGGGGATGAAGGTCGTGATCTCGGTGCGTCCGGAGGATATCCGGCTGAGCGAATCCCGTCCGAACGGCGACAACGTGCTCGAAGGTACCGTTCACACCAAGGTGTTCCTCGGCGAGTCGGTCGATTTCGAGGTGAAGATCAAGGAACGGCCGGTCTTGTCGCGCGCGCACCCCTCGTTGGGAACCAGGGTAGGGCATCCCATCTACCTGTCGCTGGATCCCGAGAAATGCGTGGCATTGAAGGACACGCCCGAATGACCGAGCGCAAGACGCCTCGCCGCTGGAGCTCCGACGTCATCGTCGACCTGCTGCACCAGTACGAGCTGCCGTACGCCGCGCTCAATCCCGGCGCGAGCTACCGCGGCCTGCACGACTCGATGGTGAACTACGGCGGCAACAAGCCGGTCATGATGCTGTGCCAGCACGAGGAGACCGCGGTGCAGATCGCGCACGGCTACGCCAAGGCGAGCGGCAAGCCGATGGTCGCGATCCTGCACAACCTGGTCGGCCTGCTGCACGCCAACATGGCGATCTACTACGCCTACGCCGACCGCGCGCCGGTGTTCATCATCGGCGCCACCGGACCGATGGACGAGACCAAGCGCCGCCCGCGCATCGACTGGATCCACACCGCGCTCGTGCAGGGCGAGGCGGTGCGCGCCTATACCAAGTGGGATTACCAGCCGACCGTCATCGGCGGCGTGCCCGAAGCGTTCGCCCGCGCCTACTCGGTCATGATGACCGAGCCGCGCGGGCCGATCTACATGTGCTACGACGCCTGGCTGCAGGAGCAGCCGCTCGAGCACGAGGTTGCGCTTCCCCCGGGTACCGCAGCGAAGGTTCCGGCCAGGATGGCCGCTGACCCTGAGGCTCTGAAACGTGTTGCGGAAGAACTTGTTAAGGCAAAGCGGCCGGTCATCCTCGCCGAGTTCGTCGGACGAGAGCCCGAGGGCTTCCACGCCCTGGTGGAACTCGCCGAGACGCTCGGCGCCCCGGTCTACGACGTCAACAGCCGCCTCAACTTCCCCAGCCGCCACCCGCTGAACCTGAGCATGGTGAAGGACGTCTTCGCAGACGCGGATCTCGTGTTGTGCCTGGATACGCGCGACTGGGAGCGCGCTACCACCCGGCTGGTCAGCGCGACGCGCGAAGTGACCTCGATCGTTCCCGCCGGCGCCAAGTGGATCGACATCGGCTTCGGCGACCTGGAGATCTCGAGCTGGGCGATGGATTACCAGCGCCTCGCGCACGCCGACCTTCGCATCCTCGCCGACACGACGCTCGCGATTCCGGCCTTGAAGGGGTTGGTCAAGCCGAAGGTTTCGAAAAACGAAAGCCGATTGAAGGCTGTCAGCGCGCTGCGCGCGTCGGCGCACGCTCGCTGGGAGAAGGAAGCGAAGGAAGACTGGGACGCGAGCCCGATCACGCTGCCCCGCCTTGCGACGGAGGTATGGCACGCGATCAAGGACGAAGACTGGGTCCTGACCGCCAATACGCTGGAGGAGTGGACGCGCAAGATCTGGGACTTCGACCGGCCCTACCGGCATCCCGGCAAGTCGCTTGGCACCGCGACGCAGATCGGGATCTCGCTCGGCGTGGCGCTCGCGCACCGCGACGCGGGGCGCCTCGCCGTGGACCTGCAGCCCGACGGCGACCTCATGTTCGACGCCGGCGCGCTGTGGGTCGCTGCCAAGCACCGCATCCCGCTCCTCGTCGTCATGTACAACAATCGCGCCTACTACAACGACTGGGAGCATCAGATCCGCATGGCGAAGCTGCGCGGCACGCCGGTCGAGCGCGCCCACATCGGCATGGACATGGACGACCCCGCCCCGGACTTCGCCGCGCTCGCGAAGTCGATGGGGTGGTACGCCGAGGGACCGATCGACCGGCCAGGCGAGCTGCCGCTCGCACTGAAGCGCGCGATCGCCAGAGTGAAGGCCGGCCAGCCCGCGCTGCTCGACACGATTACCCAGAAAAGATGAATCCGACTGTCGGCGTGGTGGGGGCGGGGCGGATGGGCCTGCCGCTGATCGGGCACCTGGCGCGAAAGGGGTTCCGCACCTTCGCCACCGACCTCGACGCGTCGAAGCGGGGCAAGGTCGAGGAACGCGGCGCAGGGTGGACGGACCACGCCGCTGCGCTCGCGGCGCAGTGCGAGGTGGTGCTGGTCTGCGTCGGCTACGACCATGAGCTGCGCGGACTCCTGCAGGATCCAAAAGTGGCTTCGGCGATGCGGCAAGGCGCGATCTATGCGGTGCTCAGCACCGTGCATCCGAAGACGGTGCAGGCCCTGGCGGCGGAGTGCTTGAAGAAAAACATCCACGTTGTAGACGCGACGATGTGCCGCGGCGGCAAGGCCGCGGACGAGGGCACGCTCCTCAGCTTCGTCGGCGGCGAGGCCGCGGTGGTCGAGCGCCTGCGGCCCGTGCTCGGCGCCTTCTCGCGCGATGTCGTCCACACCGGCGGCGTTGGCAGCGCGCAGGTGGCGAAGGCGGTCAACAACCTCATCATGTGGGCCTGTCTCGTCGCCAACCACGAGGGTCTCGCCCTCGCGCAGCGCTACGGGATCGACGTCGACAAGCTGCGCCAGGCGCTCGTCGTGAGCAGCGCGGCGAACAACGCGCTCGCCAACTGGGGAACGCAGACGATGGCCTGGGCCGAAGACGACATGGCGATCGTGGCGGAGATGGCGGCCGATTGCGGCCTCGCCTTGCCGCAGGCCGGCGTCACGCGCGAGCTCTGCCGCATCCTCAAGCCGAAGCGCTACAAGCTCGAAGAGTACGGCCGCTGACGCAGCGGTAGCCGTGCGGTTGTCGCGCTGCATCATGTTGCGCAAACGACACAGTCACGGCTTTCATTGTTGACAGCTATGAGCGCGCGCGCGTAGCTTGCGCCGGAACCGCACGTGTGGGAGCTCGTTGTTCCACATAAAGAAACAGCAAAACAGGTAAGGAGAGGGGGAATGAAGAAGAGTGCACTCGCCTTGGCCATCGGCGCCGTGTTCGCGGGCCCGGCCATGGCGCAAACCACCGCTGGCACTGTCCAGATCTACGGCAAGATGTACCCGCAGCTCGGCTACTACAAGTCCTCCGGCGCGAGCGGCACCGGGGACGTGACGTCCAATCTGGTAGCGCAGCCGACGACGGCCGGCAGCGCCAATAACGAAAAGGGCCGCGCAAACGTCGACGTCGCCAACTCCTACCTCGGCTTCCGCGGGGAGGAAAAACTGGGCGGCTCGCTCTCCGCGATCTACCAGATCGAGCAGTCGGTCGAGTTCGACACGGGTACCGGCGTGTGGGCGACCCGCAACTCGTTCCTCGGCCTGCGCAGCGGCTTCGGCACCATCAAGCTCGGCAACATGGACACGATCTACAAGGAGTACGGCGACCAGTTCAGCATGTTCGGCATCAGCAGCGGCAACTTCGTGTCCCACAGCAATACCCTGTCGTCGAACGGGGTCGGCACCAGCCGGAATGCGCGGTTCCACGAGCGCCTGCCGAATTCGGTCCAGTACCTGTCGCCGGAGATCAGTGACTTCCAGCTCGGCATTACCTACGGGCCGGATGAGCAGAAGGGTAACCCGGGCAACAACCTCAACAAGGAATGGTGGTCCTACGGCGTGAAGTACGAAGCCGAGCGCTTCTACGCCTCGATCCAGCAGGAGAAGCGCAAAGACCTTTTCGGGGGCTCCAGCACCGCCACTGCCGCCACCGTGGCCAACCCCACTGGCGCCACGACCGCGGCGCACTCGCACGACACTGCGACCCGGCTGAGCGGCGCATTCAAGATCACCCAGAACCACCGGATCACCGGCGACGTCGCGCGCCTCGAGTACAAGGAAAGCGGTCAGATCGGCGCGGGGCGGTTCGAGAAGCTGGAAAAGACCAACTGGGCGGTAGGCTGGGAAGCGCGCTGGGGCGGGCCGTTCCGCACCGGCGTGAGCTATGTGAAGGTGAACGAAGGCAGTTGCAGCCTCACCGGCGGGGTCAGTTGCAGCACTTCCGGAACCGACGGGAATCAGGTCAACCTGGGCGCGGCGTACGACTTCTCCAAGCGCACGTTCATCTACGCGATCTACGCGAAGCTGACCGCCGGCGAGTCGGCGCAGTTCGACAACTCCGCCAACAGCACGCCAGCGCGCGGCGCGGACACCACTCAGTTCGCGGTCGGAGTGTCGACGAGCTTCTAGTCTCTTCGGGGCGACGAAAAACGGGCGCTGCGGCGCCCGTTTTCTTTTGCGTTCTCTTATCCGGAACGGCGTTCTTCTGCGGCACGGTCGCCGGGTGTAAAGTCCTGCGTCTGACACGGAACTGACACATGCGCGTTCTTCCCTTCGTTCTCGCCGCTGCGCTTGCAGCGCCGGCCGTTGCTGCGGCGCAGCCTGCGCCCGGGCCGCACCGCCAGCTCTATATGTACCAGGGGGCCGACCGCGAGCAGCGCATCCTCGAGGGGGCGAAGAAGGAAAAGCAGGTCACGGTGTACACCTCGCTCAACCTCAAGGACTCG